>TARA_R100001443_G_scaffold96476_1_pt1 | contig 11491 bp, 10 predicted proteins | sample TARA_R100001443 | Tara Oceans TARA_R100001443 (sample SAMEA2622142) | marine metagenome | biome: marine biome (ENVO:00000447); feature: deep chlorophyll maximum layer (ENVO:xxxxxxxx); material: "saline water (ENVO:00002010), including plankton (ENVO:xxxxxxxx)" | depth 50 m
GATCAAGAATATTTTGGTATCGGTGGCGGTACTGTTGATGTAGATGGATTTGAACCAAGAGCAGTAGTAAAAGCTACAGACGTTCCATTTATATCACAAGATGATGAATTAAGAGTAGATGCTATAACAACAGATCAGGGTAATACACTTGTTGCAGCAACTACATTTTTAGTAAAAACAGTTGAGCCTGATAATACAGGCTTGGTTTCATTGGTATTACAAAAACAATGAGCCAATTTAGATTAGAAACAGAAGCAGATATGCTTAATTATTTAGATAAAGATTATGGTCATGGTGTAGGAGCAACCTATACAAGAAGCGGTACTGCTTCATCTATTAGTGTTATTTTGAACAATGAATTTATATTGCAAGACGAGGGTATTGGTTTAGAAGCGTTGAAACCGACAGCACATGCTAGAAGTGTCGATGTACCAAATGCATCTTTTGGTGATTTATTAAATGTAGAAGCTATAAAAGATGTTGATGGTAATACATTAAAAGCTGCTCAAAATTATACTATTGTCAATGTGCAAAAAGATCGCACAGGTTTTTCATCTCTTATTCTTGAGGAAGTGTAATGGCTAATCATGTAAGACAACAAATCAGAGAATACTTTGGAACTAACCTTAACAACCTAACAACTACAGGAACAAGAGTGCATGAATCTAGGGTTTATCCATTAGACACACTTCCTGCATTAGTAATTTACACAAAATCAGAAACATCCGAACCATTAGTTATGCATACTGATAGAGTTATGCAAAGAGATTTAAGCGTAGTTGTTGAAGGCTATGCAAAAGGAACTTCGAATTTTGATGATACTATTGATACAATATGCAAAGAAGTTGAAGAAGCTATTGCTGCTGATACTACATTAGGTGGTCTTGCAAAAGACACTTTTTTAGAATCAACAGAAATAGAGTTCAATGCGGAAGGCGAACAACCAATGGGTTTTGTTTCGCTTACATTTTTAACAAAATACTACGTTCAGGAAACCAATCCTGATGTAGCAGTTTAAAGAGGAAAAATTATGAAATTAATTAGTCCAAATGGTAAAAGTTCTATAGATGCTCATCCTGATAGTGTTGAGTATTTAAAAGAAAAGGGTTGGAAGGAAGAAGCAATCCCATCGAAAGATAAAGTTAAATCTTCTTCTAAAACTAAAAACGAGGAATAACTATGGCAACACATCTTGGAAAAGAAGGTACAGTACAAGTAGGCTCTAACGCTATTGCTGAAATTAGAAGTTTTAGTATTGATGAGACTATTGATGTGGTTGAAGATACATCAATGGGCGATTCTGCAAAGACGTACTTAGCTTCTATTAAAGATTTTAGTGGATCAGTTGATGTTTTATATGATGAAACTGATACCAATGGACAGACAGCTTTAGCAGTTGGTTCATCTGTAACGCTAAACTTTGCACCAGAAGGATCAGATAGCGGTGATGTAAAGCTTACTGGTACAGCAATTGTTACAGGCAAATCTATCTCTTCATCTTTTGATGGATTAGTAGAAGCTAGTATTACTGTTCAGGGTAATGGCGGTCTAACAACTACTACATATTAATTATGTCAGTAATAGATAAAGCCAAGCAGCATTTTAGTGGTCAAGATATTACTAAAATTGCAGTTCCTGAATGGGGAGATGAAAATGAGCCTTTATATATTTACAGTAAGCCATTATCACTAGGAGAAACCTCTAAGCTATATAAACTTAGCAAAGAAGATGATCTTACGATGATGGCTTATGTTCTAATTTATAAAGCTCTTGATGCCGATGGCAATAAACTTTTTGACATTGGTAATAAGAATGATCTGCTTAACAATGTAGATAGAGAAGTATTGATGCGTGTAGCACAACAAATAATGGGACAAGAGCCTATTGAGGATGTCAAAAAAAAGTAAAAAAAGATACTAATTTATTTTTTCAATATGCACTAGCAGAAAAGCTAGGCAAGACATTACAAGAATTACAAAGTATTAGTATCGAAGAGTATCAAGGTTGGATTGCATACTTTGAATTAAAAGAAGAAGAGAGCAAAAGGTAATGGCAAAGAGACAAGTAAAATTTGAACTTTCAGCAGTAGATAGAACTAAAGCTGCTTTTAGTTCTGTAACCAAAGGATTAAAAGGCGTTGGTTCAGCTTCTGCTAGTGCTGCGAAAGGCGTTGTGGGTGTTGGTTTAGCTGCAACAGCTACAGCAGGTGCTTTAGCTTTAGTTGTAAACAAATCTTTTGAGTTTATAGATGCTATTGGTAAAACTGCAACTAGAACAGGTATTACCACTTCTGCTATTCAAGCTTTTCATTTAGCTGCTAGAGAATCTGGAACTAACATTGAAGGTGCTAACAAAGCACTTGAAAAATTTGCTAGATCAGTTGGTGATTCTCAACGTGGTCTAAAAACAATGACTGATATTTTTAAAGCTCTTGGCGTAGAGCTTGAAACTAATGATGGGCATTTTAAATCTACAGATACTTTGTTAGAAGAAGTAGCAATTGGAATTAGCAATCTTGGTAGTCAAACACAAAAAGCAACAGCACTAGCTAATCTATTTGGTCGACAAGGTATTTTACTTACCAATGCTCTTGAAGATTTAGCAGATAGAGGTATGGATGGTTTTATTGATAGAGCAGAAAGATTAGGATTGGTATTGTCTACAAAAACTGTTAGAAGGGTTGAAGCTTTTAATGATGCAGTTGGCGTTATAAAAATGCAAATAAGCTCTTTCGTAAATAATGTTTCTGCAAGCTTTTTACCTATCTTTGAAAAAATACAAGTAACAATTGCAGATAAGATACAAAAAATAATAGATGACTTTGGTGGTATGGATAGTATAGCCGTATTTATACAAAATTCTATTATAGAGTTTGCAAAAAACGCCATAATAGCTGTTGGTCAATTTAGAGATAATTTTGCATCTTTTGTTAGAGATATAAAAATAAAAACTATTGAAATAGAAATTGCTTTTAGAGAAATGGCGATTAATATTTTAAAATCGCTTTCTAAATTTGGTGATTTTAGCGATGCAATAAATGATCTTGAATCGCCACTTAGAAGATTAAATGACAAAATATTTTTGCTAAATCACACAACAACACAACATGGAGAAAGTGCAAAAAGAACTGCAAAAGGTTTAGATATATACAAAATAACACTTGAAGATTTACAAGATAGTCAAAATGGCTTTTTAAGTTCATTAGTAAAAGCTAACAATGAGCTTGACAGGGTAAATCCAATCAATGCATTTAAAGATTCATTAGCAGACGTTTCAAAAACACTTGACACTATTGCAGTTAATTCAATGAAAAAATTTGAAGATAGTATTGTTGAAGGATTAAGAACTGGTAAATTATCATTTAAAAGTTTTGCTGATTTTGTTGTTGAACAACTTGTTAGAGTTGCAATACAACAACTATTAGTTGCTAGTTTAATTGATCCATTTAGGAAAATGCTTTCAGGTGGCAAGTTGGGTGATCTTATGGAATACAATAGACTAACGGATGGCGACACTCTTTTTGATGCTGAAGGCGGAGGATATACAGGCATGGGTGCAAGAACAGGCGGAGTGGATGGGCGTGGTGGCTTCCCTGCAATACTACATCCTAACGAAACAGTTATAGATCACACAAAAGGACAAGGCATGGGTGCTACTGTAAACTTTAATATATCAACAGTAGATGCAGCAGGTTTTGATGAACTGCTTGCTACAAGAAAAAATATGATTATAAGTATGGTTAATCAAGCTTATAACTCAAGAGGTAAAATGGGAATAGCATAATGTCAGGTACTTTTCCAACAACCATAAAACCTAGCAGTCTATCATTGCAAGACAATAGACCTAATCTTATAAATCAATCTGTATCTGGTAAAAGAGTTACTAGAAAATATGGATCACAATTTTTTACTCTGGATATTACCTTACCACCTTTATCAAAAGATGATGCGATGGATGTTTTTGCTTTTCTTAAAAAACAGCAAAACTCTTTTGATAAATTTGATTTTACATACCCAATAACAAACAGAGGTGCTAACAGAACACAAACAGATATAGTAGTTAATGGCTCTCATAGTGTTGGTGACAATACTATTGCACTATCAGGTTTTGATAATTCAACATCCAATGTTTTAAAAGCAGGTGATGTAATAAAGTTTGCTAATCACGATAAAGTTTATATGGTTACAAAAGATAATTCTAACCCACCAGTAAACCCATCCTCAGACGGAAGTGGTAATGCTACAGTAACTATAGAGCCAAGTATAATATCATCACTTGCAAATAGCGAAGCAGTAACAGTAGATCAACCAAATTTCAAAGTGTATTTAGATAGTGATATTTTGTATACAACAAATACTTCAGGTTTATTTTCAATAAGCTTTTCATTGAGAGAGTGCATTGAATAATGTCAAGGAATTTAAGCTCATCATTACTTACGCAACTTGCTAATCCGACTAATACATTTTGCTTCTTATTAGAGATAAACACATCAACAGTTTTTAGATTAACTGATAATCAGTTTAATGTAACTTATGATTCAAATACTTATACATCTTCTGGTGAAATAATTGCAGTAAGCACAACACCAGAGACAGGAGAGCTTAAAGTAGAAGAAACATCTATTGAATTATCTAATATAAACTCAACACTAATATCTGTTTTTGATGATGAAAATTATATAGATAATGCTGTAAACATTTATCTTGGTTTTTTTGACAGTAACGAAACTTTTATTGATGCACTTACATACTTTTCAGGCAACATAAAAAATGTAGAAGTTGATGAAAGTAAAACAGACTCAAAAATAACTGTAACTTGCTCTAATCATTGGTCAAATTGGAACTTAAAAAAGGGAAGGCATTTTACAGATGAATCACAGCAATTAGCCTTTACATCCGATAAAGGTCTTGAGTTTGCACACATAACAAAAGAAAACATAAGGTGGGGAAGTTAAATGGGTATTTTATCTTTTTTGCAAACTGTATTTACAATCTTAACAGTAATTACTGGTGTTAAAAATTTTAGAACGGCACAAAAGCTCAAAGATAAAGGTCAAGATATTTTAGCTACAAAAATTGCCGATGGCGGTAAGATTCCTGTTATCTATGGAAGAAGAAGAGTTGGTGCAACCTTGCTTTACATGGACACAGATTCAGGTAACTCAAGAGAATTGTTTGTTGTGTATGGCTTGTGTTTAGGCGAGATTGATTCAATTGAGCTTGATACTATAGAAATCAATGGAATACCTATTTCTGATACAAGTGTTTTTAGAGATGGGTATTACACAGGATCAGACAAAATTAGTAGTGGAGCAGGATCACTTAACACAGCAAGTCAAATAGGTAATGTTCAAGTTGGTGCTAATAATGGAAGAAGTGGTGAAGATCCTGCAAAAAGATATAGGATGGTATTCAATGCACATCATGGAGCAGACGACCAAACTGCTGATCCTATGCTTGTAGCATCGCAAACTAAATGGACAAGCAATCATAGGCTTAGAGGTATTGCATATATAGCTGCATCTTTCGAATATGACACTAAAGGAATGTTTACATCTACACCAGAACTTACAGTAGTTGTAAAAGGAAGAAAACTTTATGATCCTAGAAAAGATGGTTCTATTACTGGGGGATCAGGTTCACATAGAATTGATGATGCAACAACTTATGAATGGTCAAATAATGCTGTGTTGCCTTTACTTGATTATATACATCAAGATCATGGTAAAGGTCTAGCAGCTTCTTTAATTGATTTACAATCATTTCAAACAGCAGCAAATACAGCAGATACAATTGTAAATGTTCCTGATTATGCAGGCTCTTATTCTGCTGCAACTTATACAGCGTTAAATGGTGATAATTTTATAGATGTTGATGAAACCACATGGGGAAAACTAAAGGGTAATGAAAAAATATCTGTAAAAGATAGTGGTGGTACAACAATACTTAATAGGGCAAATATATTAGATGTGCAACGCAACACTCCTCATTCTGGTTCTACAAGTTATAGAATTTACATTGACGATACGCCAGACGAAAAAATTAGTAAAAGCGTAACATTTTCAGCAACAAATGGTGATGCAACGATTACTGCAACTTGTACTAGTCATGGAGCAAGTGTAAATGATAGGGTTCTGTTTGCAGGTGCAACAAGTTTGGGTGGCAATATTACAGATGTTGTTTTAAATAAACTATACACAATAACAACAGTTGCCGATGCAAATACATTTACCTTTGAAGCAACAAACTTAGATGGCACAACTGCAACAGCAAACTCTTCTGATACAGGCAATGGTGGCGGTAGCGTTACTGCTAAATTTATGTATGAAGATGAAACAGGAACAGTTTTAGCAGAAGTTACTAGATTTGAGTGTAATGGTGTTGTAGATACCAATGAAACTGTTTTAGAAAACACAAGAGAATTGCTTTCAAATGTAAGAGGTTTTTTAAATTATGTAGATGGTAAATATTCTGTTCTCTTAGAAGATACAGGATCATCAAGCTTTAGTATCACAGAAGATCATATTATTGATGATGGTATAAAAATAAAATATGAGGATAAAGCAGAAAAACTAAACAAAGTTGTTGTTCAATTTTTTAATGCACAAAAGAAATTTGAAGCTGATACCAAAACTGCTTTCAATAATGATAATGCAAGCACTTATAAAAATGACGATGGCGGAGAAGAATTAGAAACTACTTCAGAATTTTCATATATCACTAATCCATATATTGCTTTTAATATGGGTAAAACTATTCTAAATAGAAGCAGAAACCAAAAAACAATATCTTTTGTTGGCACTCCTAGATTGCTAAATCTTACAGCAGGAGATGTTGTTGATATTACTTATTCACCATATAACCTATCAAGTGCGTTATATAGAATTGAAGCTGTAAATCTATTGGAAAATGGATTGGTAAATATACAAATGCTTGAATATCTTGACATTTATTCTTGGGATGCAAGTCCACCAACAGAAAATGTAGGTGATGAAACAAGATTGCCAACAGGCACAGAAACATCAAAAGTTACATCTTTGGCGTTTACAGATACTAATGCAAGTTCAATAGGGAGACCATTTTTATCTTGGACAAATCCTACAGATTATCCATCAAAAGAATTTAGAGTTTCAATAGTTGATTCAAGCGGTAATGAGGTGCATAACAGAATTGTAAGTGATAGCAAGGTTGATCTTAACTTTATTAAAACAGCATCAAACTATGTAGCTTCTGTTACTACAATAAATACAATAGGAGCAGAATCAGAATCAACTGATTTAACTTTTACTGTTTCAGACGAACCAATAAAAGCAGGTGATATACAAGCAGGCACAATAACTGCTGATAGGTTAAATGTTACAGACTTAGCTCTTGATTTTACTGCTGCTACTGTTTCAGGTGCATCGATAGGATCATTTCAAAACAATACTATGCGACTTAAAAAAGTTGCAGATTTAGGTACAGCAGCAGGCATCTATCATATTTATTGTAGAGTTTTTGGTGGTAATGGTGAGGTAAAAACATTATCCATTGTTGCAGGTGATGGTACTTATGGCACAGGATCAAGCTTTGAACTAAGAGATGATTTTGCTTATAGTGATGGATCAACGCCTACAATACCTACAGCAGATGAAGGCTCTGCTCAATATCACTCTGGACAAACACAGTTCTTTTCAGCAATTGATAGATTTGATAGCACTAACGAAATGGTGCAAAAAGATTTTATTGTCAGAAAAGCAAGCAATACAAGCAGAACACTAAGGTTATATGTTTTAGCTCAAGGCGATGGTAACAATAAGCAATTAAGTAATGTGCAATATGGTTTTTATAGATTTTCGGAGATTTGATGCCAATACATAATTTTGATTATAGCTATAAGTACAACAGCATGAAAACAATGCCAAAAAGTATTGACGATGATACACAAATAGTTAGAGAAGTTTGTGTTGAAGTAACAGGTGTTGATGTTGTAGATAGCGAAAAAACACACACTGAAAAAATGTATTCACAATTAGAAGGTGTTTATAGCTTGCGAGATAATGATTTACCACCTGATTTTATATTAGTGAAAGACATTACAGAGCAACAAATAATAGATTGGTATAAAAAAACTGTAACCCTAGATGATCTAAATATTTACTTTACTTGGCAAATATTCGGTATTGATGAGGTTAATGCATGAGTTTATATTTCAAACACTATAGATATAAACTACAATAGATATGAGGACAGAATATGGCAACACATGATTACAACATAGCTAACCAAATCGGAAGCGAATTTAGAGCAGACTTAAACAATGCTCTTTTAGCTATTGTTTCAAATAACAGCAATGCTACATCTCCAAGCACAACTTACGCTTATCAGCTTTGGGTTGATACAGCTAACAATGTTTTAAAACTAAGAAACTCTGCAAATAATGCTTGGATAACAACAGGTATTAGTATTACAGCTTCAAATAGTTTTACAGGTGATATCACAGGTAATAGTGCAACAGCAACAGCTTTAGCTACTGCAAGAACTATCAATGGCGTAAGCTTTGATGGTACAGCAAACATATCATTCAACACAGATTCCGTTGCAGAAGGATCAAGCAATAAATATTTTACCAACGAAAGAGTAGACGATCAGGTAAATTCTTTACTTACAGCAGGGAGTGGTATCAGTCTTACTTATGACGATGCAGCAGGTACATTAACAATTGCAAACACAAATTCTGCTGATATAACAAGCGTTGTTGCAGGCGATGGTCTAACAGGTGGCGGGACTTCAGGCGATGTAACATTAGCAGTGGGTGTTGATGATTCTTCCATAGAAATAAATTCAGATGCATTAAGGGTAAAAGCAAGCGGTATCACAAATGCTATGCTTGGTGGCTCTATAGCAAATAGCAAACTTGCAAATTCAAGCGTAACCATAAACTCTCAAGCTATAGCTTTAGGCGGATCACACACTTTTGATAGTGATGATATTGGTGAGGGATCAAGCAATTTATATTTTACTAACGCAAGGGCTAGAGGATCATTAAGTATAGGATCAGAAGGATCAGCAAGTGGTAATGGTGCTATTGCTTATAATAGCTCAACAGGTGTATTCACTTATACACCACCAGTTATAAGTGGTTTAACAGGAGATACAGACGATCTATCAGAAGGATCATCTAATCTATATTACACCGATGCAAGAGCTAACTCAGCTATAGATGCAAGAGTTACAAACACATTTATTAATAATCTTTCAGGTGTTGTAGCTGATACTGCAACAGCGTTAGCTACTGCAAGATCAATAGCCTTGTCAGGCGATGTAACTGCTTCAGGTGTAAATTTTGATGGCACAGGCGATATAACCCTATCAACAACAATAGCTGCAAACAGCGTAGCTCTTGGAACAGATACTACAGGCAATTATGTAGCTACAGTTGCAGGCACAACAAATGAAATTGAAGTTTCTGGTTCTGGAAGCGAAACAGCGGCAGTCACAATTGGGTTACCAGATAATGTCACAATAGCAGGGAATCTTACAGTCAACGGAACAACAACCACAGTGAACACTGCAACATTGGAAGTTGAAGACCCTCTCATCAAACTTGCAAAGGCTAATAGTGGTGCTGATAGTGTTGATATAGGTTTCTATGGTTTGTATGACACTTCTGGATCACAGGATTTATATGCAGGATTATTTAGAGATGCTTCTGATAGTGGTAAGTTTAAGCTATTTAAAGATTTACAAGCAGAGCCAACAACCACAGTAAACACTTCTGGAACAGGATATGCAGTTGGCACTTTGGTTTCTAACTTAGAGGGCAATGTTACAGGTAATGTTACAGGAAATGTTTCAGGAACAGCAGCTACAGTTACAGGTGCTGCACAAACAAACATCACAAGTTTAGGAACTCTTACAGGTCTAACAACTACAGGTAATATAAATTTAGGCGATGATGATAAAGTTATATTTGGAGCAGGTTCTGATTTACAAATTTATCATGATGGGAGTAATTCTTTTATAAATGATGCAGGTGATGGAAACCTTAATTTAGATACAAATAGTGCATCAATAAATCTTACCTTCAATAGTGGTGCTGAAAACATGATTACTGCTTCTGCAAACGGATCTGTAGTTCTTTATCATGATAATGCATTCAAACTAGCCACAGATGCTGAAGGAGTGAATGTTTCAGGAGTGTTAGATGTAAGTTCAAAAATAGCAGTTGCAGGTGGTACAGAAGCTACTTCAAGTGATGGCTCTATTCGTACTGAAGGCGGTATATCAGCTGCTAAAAAAATAATTGGTGGAACAAGTATAACCGCAGGAAGTTTTATTGAAGCAGGAAGTAGTAGCTTTTTACGATTCATTGCAGGATCATCAACTACTCCATCTATTTTATTTGGTGATTCCTCTGGAACAGGTGGAACTTTATCATTTAAGAGAAATTCAGATTCAGCCGTTGCTATGTCTATTGATGCAACAGGAACAGTTACAGCAACTACACTAGCAGGAACTTTATCAACAGCAGCACAACCAAATATTACAAGTGTTGGAACACTTACAAGCTTTAGGTCAACAGGTATTGATGATAATGCAGATGCTTTAGCTATAACTATTGATAGTTCAGGCAATGCAATATTTACTAAATCAGGTGGTGCATATTTACAATTAAAAGATGCTAGTGCTGTTAGAGGTGCGATTAATGTAGAAACATCTGATGGTCTAGTATTTACAACTGGCTCTTCATTTACAGAAAGAATGCGTATAGATTCCTCAGGAAATGTTGGGGTGGGAACTACAAGTCCTTCTTCTGTTCTTCATGTCGTTGGTGGTTCTGCAACAATCCCAACATTAAGTAATTCGCATCCATTTACTATCTCAAATAACGGAAACTCAGGTATGTCAATCATATCTTCAGGAACTACTAATGCAGCACAAGTTGTTTTTGGTGATGCAGATGATGCTGATATAGGAAGACTTAGATATGACCATAGTGACAATTCTATGCGATTTTTTACAAATGTTTCAGAACGCATGCGTCTTGATTCTTCAGGCAACTTACTTATAGGTGTTACTTCTGCTCAAGACCCTTCATCAAGTACAACAGCAGGACACACTTTTTATGGTGGTTCGGTTGGTGTTGCTATCCATAGTAGAGCTAGTGCTAATGCTTTAGCTATTCAAAGAACAGGAAGTGATGGAGCAGCAGTAAATTTCTTTAAAACAAACTCAGTTGTAGGAAGTATATCTTTAACATCTTCAGCAACAGCTTACAATACATCATCAGATGCTAGATTAAAAAATATAACAGGGTCAGCAAGAGGATTAGATGTAATCAATAATCTTAACCCAGTTGCTTATAACTGGAAAGCTGATAACCATGCAGACGAAGGTTTAATAGCACAAGAGGTTGAAGAACTTGTACCAAATGCAGTAAACAAAGATGAAGATGGTTTCTATTCAATGGATTATAGTAAACTTGTTACGCATCTTGTAAAAGGTATGCA
>TARA_R100001443_G_scaffold850_2_pt1 | contig 11451 bp, 11 predicted proteins | sample TARA_R100001443 | Tara Oceans TARA_R100001443 (sample SAMEA2622142) | marine metagenome | biome: marine biome (ENVO:00000447); feature: deep chlorophyll maximum layer (ENVO:xxxxxxxx); material: "saline water (ENVO:00002010), including plankton (ENVO:xxxxxxxx)" | depth 50 m
GTTATCAGCCCCGTATGCTGTCAATGCAGTCAGCATCACAATCAGGCTCATTAATTTCAATTTGTTCATATTCCCAATACCCTCTTTCTATTCCTATTTCTATTAAGTTAAATACTCCAGTTTCTATTGCCTTTTGCAAAGCTATAGAACCCACCTCGTTCTCAGCAACGCCTCCCTCTATTTCTACCAGTTCAGTACCGGCTTCAATAAAACGGAAGACATCCTGAGAAACACTTGTGGAGACAATGCTTTTAGAAACTAATGTTTCTACTAGCACTTCTCCTGTTGATACAGAAACTAATCGTAATGATATAGTTACTACATCTTCTCGGTATTGTTTGCTTGTACCTATTCCTAAGTATCTAGCACCAATACCACCAGATTGAACATTGGTATCATAGTTAATAACTCCACCTTGTATTAGCAATCCTGCAAATAACAAGGGTTGAAGTTGTTTATCTTCATCAAAGTTCTCTCTAGTTGACCGGATTAATTGTCGTTCTTTTGTAAGATTATCTAATCCTACTCGTTCAACAACTCTAAAAAATTCACCATTAGCAGCATGTTTTAAAGCCCTGATAAGTAATGCTTCAGGAGCTTGTGTGACTGCTGTACTAAATAAAGCAAAGCTACTATTACTTTTTCTTTGCCCTGTTAAATCTTGAAAGCTATCTCTATATACTGCTACTACTGGTTTTCTTTTAGCAGGAGGTAATTCAGCTAATTCAACTGATTGTAAATCTAAAATATTAGCAGGTTGTATATCTCTAGTTAAAGCTAAGTCTGTATTTTTATTTAAGACTGCACAACTAGAAACTGAAATTGCCAATAGGAAGCTGTATAGTAGTCGTATCGCCATTACTGTCTGTTATTACCAAAGTTATAATTCCATCTTCAACACTATATGTAATAGTGTTACCCTCTAAAGTTAGTGTTCCACTTGTACTTGGAGTTTCTCCAAACAAATTTTCTACTAACTGCCTTGATAGTTGTGCATATATTCTAGATTCTAAATTTCTAATAAATCTTGCTAGTGTTGTATTTTCTTTGTCTCTTTTAATCTGGTCTTGTAAAGCTTTTATTTCTTCTTTAATAGACATTTTTCTATTAAACTCTTGATTCTCTATAGTAAGATAATGTGCTGATGTACCTATACCACTAAAGCTAGGATTTTTAAACTGATGCACCATTTCATCTGCTATATTATTTAATGACCAAAACATAATAAGTATAGTCCAAAAAAACATGCAAAATTTACAGTTCCTATCTGTCTTGTAGCTATTAAATGTTGGTATTAATTTCATTTTAAAATATCCTCGTATTTACCCAAAAGATAAAAAACATAAGTCCTAACATAAATAATTGCACAAAAGACATAAGTGCAACTATACCTAATTGTTTTTCAGCCCAAGGTTTTAGTTCTTGTTCGTTCCAAATTTCTTGCTCTTTTAAAGTAGAATCTTGACTTTTAAAATTTAAAGATGGTTGTTGATAGTGTCTAGTATCAATAGATGATATAGGTCTTTTCCACGCATCTTGTTTCATTAATCTTTTCTTTGGTCTTCTCTATCTGCCTTTGCTATTTTATCTATATCTATTAAGTTAGGAACTCCTAACAATGTTTTTAATAATACATCTTGTCTAATACTTTGATTGTCCATTGCTCTAACTCTATCTATAAGTGCAACAATAATACCATATTGACTATCAAGTTTAGTAGTAACTCTTTCTTCCATAGTATCTAAAGATGTTTGTACTTTATCATCTAAGGTATCTAGTTTAGTTTCCATACCATCAATAATTCTATTTATAAGTTTCCATATAAATAAACCTAAACCTAAAGCTGCTGCAATCGGAAAGCCTACTTCACTTATTAATGATACTGCTCCTTCCATTAGTCTTTAGTAGAGTTAGAAGCTCCAAAATAAAAACTAATTACTGCTGATGCTAAACCACCAAGATAACCTAATACTAAGTTTATAAGAGCTTCAGAGTTTTGTTCTGGTGGTTGTAATGTTACTAAGAATATATATCCTAAGAAACCACCTACTGTAGCAATACCCATAATACGAGCTGTCCAGTCTTTATTAAACTTACTTCTTGCATCTTGTTTGTCTTGTGTTTCTAATTTAAATACATCAACATCAAGCTCTTTCATTTGAACTTCAAAAGCTTGTTCAGCTTTTTTAAGTTCTAGCATTTGTTCAGGTGTTGCTTCTGCTATACCTTTTTCTATTGCTTTAGGATTATTAGGTACACCTAAAACTTCAGCAATCATATTACCAGCCATACCAGCCATAGGACCACCAAGAGCAGTTCCTAATGTTGGAGCTACAGCACCTACTATATTTTTTAATATATTTTTCATATTATTTCTCTAAAGTTAATGTTGTTTCTAACATTGTATTAATAGAATCAAGAACCCATTCTGGTATATCATCTACTATTATATTTTCACATTTAGCTTTTTCTAAATGTAAGTTAATTAAATCTTCATATAAACTTCTAAACTGTTCTCTAGTTACCCAAGGTTCATTACACTTAGTTCTAGCTTTACAGTCTAATCTATATGCTTTATCTAAATTTTTTTCTAAGTAGAGCAGCATTCTAATACTTGTTTTTGTAATTCAATACTTCTTCTACCTACTTGTCCAAACCAACGACTATCTTCCATTTGTCTAGCCATTTCAGCCCAGTCATATTTACGACAAGCAGCTAACATATTTTTAAATTTAGATAATCTTGTACCACCTAAGTTAAAACACATATTAACTAATACATGTTGAATAACTTCTGGTAATAAATAAAAAGCTTCTTCTGTTCCAAATACATGTATAGTTTCTGCTAAATGTTTTTTAAAGTCATCTTCAAAATACATATTAACAACTTCTTCAGAAACTTTAGTTCCTACTTCCCATTTATATTCAGGGTCTTCAGGTTGACAAAGGTGTCCAATACCAAGAGTTTTATAGCCTAGACTATCCTCGTATATTTCTAACACTTTACCTTCGTGTCTAGTTATTTCGGCTTTACATTGTTCTATATTCATATTAATCTACCTGATATTTTTCTATAGCTCTTTGTCTTATTAATTCGTTAATTTTATCTGGGTCTCCTTCAGCTTGTTTGTAAATATCAAATCCAATTTGATTATTTATTTCATCTATAGCTGAATCTTCTGGTTCTTTAAATTGTTGAATTTTTTCTCTACCATATAAAGCAACTTTTTGTGCAAACTGTTTAAATGGTTGAGACTCCCCAACTCTAGAAGAAAATAATTGATGTACAATATCGTTAGTAGCAGGAGTTTTTCCACCTTGTAAATATCTAATACCTGCTTTGCTTGCTGGTCCTAATGGTTGTCTTTGTTCTTCAGGAATTAATCCAGAATCTACTAATTCATTAACTATTTCAGCAGCTTCTTGTTCAATTCTTCTTGCATCAACATCTGTCATATCCAGATAATCTTTTAATCTATTTATTACACCACCACCATTTTGTAATCCAAGCCTAGCCATCTGGTCAGAGTAAGGCATACCAGTAAAAGGGTCTACTCTATCTGCTGGGTTTTCTTTAGTATCAGAAACTTCTGGTCCTGTTATTAAACCACCTGTTACATATTGATTTCTAAGTTCTAATAATTTTTCTTCATCTCTTTCTAATAATTCTTTTGCACTTGGAGCAAGTTCTCTAGCTACTGGAAGTACTTCTAGTCCTTCTATACCTACTTTAGCCATTTCTTCTAATAGAGTATCTGCATCACTATCTGTCATTTCTGAAAAAGCAGCTATAGGAATTTCACCTATATCTTCCATATAACCTAATACCGGTGCTATCTGCTCTGGTAAAGAAGAACCATAATCACTATATTTTATTATACCTCTAACTTTTTCTATACCAAAAGTATTTAATCCTGAAAAACCTAAAGCTTCGCCTACTTGTTCATAAGTGCTTTCTTCAGCAACAGAATCTTTATAAGTTTTACTAGTTGACAAAGCAACTTGAACTTGTCTAATACTATGATAAAGTGGTAATGCTGCAGCCATTCTTAAAAATAAAGCTGCATCTCCATTTTCAATTCTAGCTAATAAAGCATTTGTTTGTGAAGTTTTTGCTTGTGCCCAAGATAAAAAACTACCTAAAAATTTAACTAAAGGACTTTTACTTTGTGCAAATAATCTTCTATTACCTACAGTTGGTATTAAAGCATCTCTATCAGCACTATTTATACCAGCTCTTTTTAAATACGATTTAGCTAAAGGGTCTTCAATAGCTTCTACTGCATTTTTAAATTGACTTAAATATTTTAATTCGTTTGTATTTAAACCTAATTGTGATATTTCTCTTTCTATTGCTGTTTTAGATTGTAATAAAGTTCTAGATTTTCCTTTTGCAAATAATTTAGAAATATCTAAAGTTCTTTCAACTCCTGCAGTAAATGCCCAGTTACGAGCAAATCTAGTAACATTACCTAATTGAAAAATTTCAAAAAAATCTTTTGTTGCTTCTAATGCTTTTCTTTGATAGTTTTGTAATCCATTACCACCACTAATAACTAACACATCTGCCATTTCTCTTTCAATTAAATTTTCTATTCTGTCTCTACCTCTTAATTTTGTCCAAGGTGTTTTAGTCCAAGAAACATCTTTACCTCCAACTTGTTTAGTAACATTATTTAAAGATAAAGCTTCATCAGATAATTTAGCTTTAGACATTAAAGCCTTTACAGATGCTTTATATCCACTATTGGTCATAATCTGTAACCAATCTCCTATACTTGGTATAGCTACTCTTAATAATCTAGTCATTGCTAATCCACTTTGTAAAAAAGTAGCAAATGCAAGACCTGTATCAGAAGTAAATGCTTTATCAGCTTGATAAACTCCAAAGTAAGCTTCTAAAGAATCTTTAATTTTTTGTTTTTCTTTATCTGCTGCTTGTTTAATTCCGGGTCTTGTACGATATAAATCTTTAACAGAATTAAATTTATTTGTAGGGTCTGCAAAATTTTTAAAATTATTATCAATATCTTTAAACAATTTAGTTATACCTTCACCTTTAGCTCCAAATCTTTTTACAAATTCAGCAATAGGAATAGTATTTCTAGTTAATTGTTGTAAAGTAATAAGAGGATTTTGTTCAAATAAATGAGCTACTCTTGCTCTAGCTTCTTGGTCATACAATGTTCTTTTTTTATCAAAATGTCTAGCAGCAGTTAATACAAATTTTTCATCTCTTGCTCTACCGATATTATTATTTGTTTGAAATAATGCTTCTTGATTTTCTTTTGCCCATATACTATTATTCCTTATTCTAGTACTAGTATTTAAGTATTCTCCTGCAATTTTTTTAGCTTGAGCTTTAGCTTTTTTTATATTTTGAGGAACACCAAATAAATTAACTCTTTGAATATAAAAAGCATCAGCTAAATCATCTATAACATTTTCATAATTTTTTTTGCTTATTGAAGACTGTTTTAAAATTTGTGTTAAACCATATTGATTTTCTTCTGTAAAATTTAATCCTCTACTTATAGCATAATTTTTAAACTCTTCTGTATATTTAACAATTTTATTAGATAGTTGTAAAGCTTCAGCATATTTAGGATTTTTTATATCTTTAGAAGAAACAAAAGAAAAGCGTGTTTTTGTAGAATCTAATCCTTTTTGATTTGTAATTTTACCTGCTAATTCTAATACATCATCATCATATGTAGATAACATTTTAGCATACCTATTTCTCCAATAAGCTCCTTGAACTGCAGCTTCTTGTTCAACTGGTAATTCTTTTTGTATTCTACCAAGTGCAACTCCTCCACCTTGCATACGAAACATTTTAGCTGCGTAGTTTACTACAGGTTCAGAGTAACTCATTAAATCTTGTACATGAGAACCTGCTGTCAAACCTTTTAACTTATTCCAAAAAACCCTTTGTGTACCAGCTATAAATTCTTCATTAGCAGCATTTCTTATTTTTTTAGGAATTAATTTATATTCGGTTCTTTGAGTTATTTTTTGAAATTGACCAAGACCTGCACCTATTAAAGCAAATATTATAGTTTTTTCATTTCCCTCACCTTGTTCAGTAAATGAAGCTCCTATTCCTCCACCAATAATCCCACCAAATAAAGGTCTAACAGTTTCTTGAATTAATCCTCTAGCTAAATTTTCTGTAAGTACACCTTTTTTATTTAAATTTATCATTGTGTTAGAAGTAACATCTAATAAATTTTTTGGTTTTTCCTTAAGATAAATATTTTTAATATTATCATTTAATTCTTTTTTTTGTTTTAATAAACTTTCTTTTTGTTTAATAAATTCAGATTTTTTAGCAGGAGTAGATAATAAAGTTTTATATGTACTATAATCTAAAAAACCATCTTCTATTTTATTTATTTCATTTACTTTTTTATTAAATTGTTTTTCTAATATTTTTATAGATTTAGTAATTTCATTTCTTTGTTTTTCAATATTATTAATTTTAGTAGTTAAAAAACCTAAATTTTTATTTGCTTCAGATGCATTAGTTCTTAAAGTTTCATTAATAGTTTGATTAATTATAGGAACTTCATCTTTAAATACTTCAGATTTTGAAGCAGAAGGTATATTTACATCTTTGTTAATCATCTCTCCTTTTTGATTAGGTATTTTTACTTTAGTATTAACAACTTTATTATATAAAGACATTCCATAATCACCAACAGCACCACCAGCAACACCAAAACCAAAACCTAATGCAACACTTTCTGGTCGAATTTCTCCATATAAAGCTTCTTCTCTTAAAGCTAAATCACTAGCACCAAAAGTTCCTGCAGTAGTTAAACTAACTAGTTTACCTGCTTTAGCAGCTTTAGCCCAAGGAACTAAAAATGTAACTGGGTCTGCTAAAGCAACAGCAGCTCTACCAGAGATAACACCTGCAGTTTCTGGTCTATTTCTAAACTCTGGATATTCTTGAAATATTTTTTCTTGTCTTTCATTTTCTATTCTTTTTCTTGCTGCTTCATAAGTTTCATTTCTATCAAAAGCAGATTGAATAGCTGCTTTAGTTATTCTATATGCACTACCAATCGCTGTAGGTTCTTGTGCAGTTCCATATGCAAACTCTCTACTAAAAGAAATTTCTCTGTCTGGAGATTGAGCATAAGATAAATAATTTAAATCATTAGGAAGTGTATTAGTTTGTAAAGATTCTAAAGAAATAGACTGATTAATATTTTTTTCTTCTGGTTGTTGCTGTGCATAAGACAGATAATCTAATTCTTTATTTAGTGTAGGAATAGTCATTAATAATTTATTCTTTTTCTTCTTGTTCAAGAAGTGCTATTTGTTCATTTATTTCTTTTAGTGTTCCAAGGTCAGAAAATTTATACATTTCATCCAAATTCATACCTGCTTTTTCTAACATTCTATCTGTTCCTTTTCTAATGCGTGGACCAAGTGAACCACCAAATAATCCTTTTGTTTTGCCTTCCATGTGTGCTGTTAATTTATTTCTTGCCTGTTTTAAAAATTCTAATCTAGTTGAGTTATTTATTAAATCAATTTCTGTTGTAGAACCGGGATATATATTTTTCATATTATTAATTGCTAATTCTATTTCTTCTTCTGATTTATTTTCTAATCTTAAACCTTCAATAAAATTTAATGCAGTTGCTGTAGAGTATCTTGGAACAATTTGTTCATCTGATTGACTAATATCTGGTGTATCATCTAGAGGTTTACCATTTTCTTGTAAAAGTGCAGAAGCATCATCAGCATCTATATTATTTTGCATTCTTCTACCCGGAGGTGTAAATATAATGTTTTTACCATCAACTTTAAATCTACCATTTTGATTAAAAGATTCTAAAACAGCATGAATAGCAGTAGGACCTACTAATGGATTTTGATTTTCTTGTTCAAATTGATATGACATATCTAATCTTTTTAATGATATAGATTCAAATAAAATATTTTGACTTAATGGTTCTACTTCATTATTTTCATCTAATACTACAATTTGATTTTTTCTAATTTTTTTCTTTATATCTATAGTATTTACAGTATCTTCATTATTTTTATTTTTACCTACTATACCAATAAGTAATTCTGTATTTCCAAAATTAGTATATTTACCTTTATCATCTACAAAATATTTTATTGTATTATTAGTTTTATCTTCTAATTCTTTTTCAGTAAAAATTTTAGTTTGTTTTTTAATAACAGTTTCTAATTCATTTAAAGATTTATTTGTTAAATTTTTATAGTATTCTTCTAAAGCTAAATCAGCATCTTTTACTCTTTGTCTAAAAGTATTTCTATTAACTTTAGCTACTAAAACTTCATCTTCTAGTTCTATAATTTCAGGATTAGTACTAACTAAATTACCATCAGGGTCTGTTTTTCTTCTAAATGTATTATTCCAAAATCTTTTAATTAAACTTTTTCTACGAGGGTCATTTTTTACTAAGTTCAACTCGGCTAATAATTGTGCTTTAGCGAAAGAATTATATTCTTCTGAAGTTTTACTGGTATATTTAGGATTTGTTTGTAAAATTTTATATTCTTCATCAATGTCATTTCTAAGTGAATTAAAAGTTTCTATTAATTTAGCTTGAACTTCTGGACTTTCATTCATTCTGTTTTGCCAAGTAATATTATTTTCTATAGCAAAGTTTGTATTATTAATTTGAGAAGCAGCTTCTTTATTTAAAAAAGTTTCTGGATTTTTTACATACTCATCAATTTTATTTCTATCAAATTGATTAAACTCTTCTTGATTAATTTTAAATATAGAATCATAATTAGTTAATATTTCATTTACAGCATCTTCTTTATCTGTAGTCTGTGCTTTGTCTGCTGCATCTAAATAATTTTCTAATAAAGAAAAACCAAAACTTTTTAATACACTATCTTTATAATCTTTTTGTTTTTTAGATAATAGTGAACCTGCTATAGTTCCAAAATTTGAACTTGTTAAATATTCATTAGCCATTATTTTTCTCCTTTATCCAATAAATTTTCTCGTATTTTAGAACTAGTTTCTTTTACTTTTTCTAATATACTTCGAGGTACTATCTGTTCATTTATAGTTGATGTATTTATTTTTTTCTTAGTTATATTTTTTACATTACTAATAGCATTCTTAAATTCATTTACTTGAAATTCAAATTTTTCTTTATTATCATCAAAATCTAATTCATCTAAATCATTACCTTCAATATTATATTTAATATTAGCTTCTTCTCCTAGAGCCATAATTATATAAGTAGTTGGTTCAGCTAATAATAATAAATTATCAACAGAAATATCACCTTGTAAAAACTTAGCATATAAAACACCCATAGTTAAATCTATTGCTGCTGCTCCTGTTGCTAAAGCTCTTACAATACTTTTAGCTGTGTCAGGTTGTAAAATAGTTGTAGTTATATCATCTAAAGCTTCTCTAGGATTAGAAAATGTAGAAGGATTTTCCCAAGGATATTTAGAATCTGGACTATTAACTAAACTTTGTCCGGGAATAGGACTACCTTGATTTGATAAATTTGTTAATTCATCTAATCCTTCTTGACTAAAAAAAGAGTCTCCTCTAATTTTTTCTCTAGTTTCTCCATCATTAAAAATTTCATCTTCAGATACTCCATTTTCTATAGCTTGTAAAATAGTTTGAGCAGAAGCATCTCCTACAGATTTAGAAAGAATAGGTTTTAATTCTTTTTCTTTTTTTTCTTCTATTATTTCTTCTTGTTGTTTTTCTTCTATCATATTAACCTACTTGTTATGTTATATTCACAGTTTCTTGTGTATATAAAGGTGTACTTATATATCCTAAATCTGCAGTTCCATATGTTAAATTACTATATGCATTATTAGAATCTACTCCTAAATTTTGATAAGCAAATTCTATTGGTTGTAGTCTTGCATCAGGTTCTACTGATAATCCAGCAGCATCACCTACAGGGTCTTCTCCAAAAACTTCTTGTCTTGCATAAGCTTTTATTAAATCTTTTCCAGTTTCTTTTGCAGCTCCACCAAGAAAACTTTTAAATCCTCCACGACTTCCTGATGAACCCACGGGTAATGCACCTCCTGCACCCGAACCAACTCCTGTAGTATTTATTGGAGAACTAAACATACCTTGTCCACCAAAAGGACCAGCTCCTGAAAAAATATTTTGTCCTAAATTATAAGCTGGTCTAAAAACTTGTCCTATTCCACCAAGAGCTGAACTTCCTTTTGCAAATGAAGCAGCTTTACTTGCCCAGTTAGCAAAAAATCCTGTTGATGAACTTGTCATAAATCTACTAAGCACTCCACCTACACCGGTAAATAATAAAGCACCTCCAACTACAGCTCTTAATATTTTACTGGATGCAACTTTCTTAACAACCTTTTTAACAGCTCCTACAGTTTTCTTTACAACTTTTTTAATTCCTTTACCTATTTTTTTAATAGCTTTTTTTAATGATTTAAATAATCCCATAATTATATCCTTTTATATTGTTCCAAATATTGACTTTATCATAGATGTTACATCGCTAATACTACTACCATACTTGTCTGGTGTTGAAGCAAGAGCAGTATTAACTATTTGTGCTATTCTATTCTTTTCATTTTCACTTGCTCTAAAATCATAGTCAGCTTGGTCTCTCATTTCTTGCCATAAAAATGACATTGCTGAACCTGATAAATTAAAAGCATTTTGTGCATTTTGCATGTTTATTTGATTTTGCATTGCAGTATTAGCAGTATTAAGTTGTCTTCTCCATTGTGTATTAGACTGTTCAACTGCTGCTTGATTTTGAGCATTCCATTGATTTCTTGCAAAGTCTTGATTAGAATTAAATTGTTCTATCTGTGCAGCTAATTGTGTATTAAACTTTTCAACATCAACAGCTCTTTGAGCATCTCTAGCTGAAGCAGCGTTTGTTTGAGTAGCATTAAACTGTTCCATTGCATTCATTTGTGTTTTATTATATTGTTCAACTTGTGCATTTAAACTAGCCATAAATTGATTAGTTTGATTTTCACTTGCTGCATTAAACTGAGCAGCAGCATTATTAGCAGCTTGATTAGATAATAATCTTTGTTGTGTTTGTTGTGCTCTTAATACATTTGATTGTTGTTCAGCATTTAAGTTAGCCATGTCCATAGCTAAAAAGTTTTTAGCATTTTGTATTTGTGCTTGTTGATTTAAACTTGCTTCAGCTAAATTAGCTTGAGACATTAAGACTGCATTTTGCATAGTACTTTGTTGGTCATTACTAGCTTCTGTTAAACTTACAGTTTGTAAAAATTTACTATTAGCTAATTCTGTTTGTTGGTCAGCATTAAATTGAGCCATGTTCATACCAAATACTTTATTAGCTTTATCTAAGTTTACTTGTTGTTGTCTTTGTGCATCAGCTTCAGCAGCTTGTGCCTCTATACTTTTTTGTTGACTTACACTTTGTTGTATAGCTTGTGCATT
>TARA_R100001443_G_scaffold30895_5_pt1 | contig 11415 bp, 8 predicted proteins | sample TARA_R100001443 | Tara Oceans TARA_R100001443 (sample SAMEA2622142) | marine metagenome | biome: marine biome (ENVO:00000447); feature: deep chlorophyll maximum layer (ENVO:xxxxxxxx); material: "saline water (ENVO:00002010), including plankton (ENVO:xxxxxxxx)" | depth 50 m
TGCGAAAGAGTATGTTACTAAGAATGAATTAAGAGATGATATGAATGCCATCATGGATAGGATGGATAAAATCAGTGAAAAGCTTGACAAACTGTTTGAAGTTAAGTAAAATAGGTATATAGGAAATAATAATGTCAAAAAGAAAAGATAGAAAAAGAAGTTCTAGTAAAAGAGAAGACTATCGTCAAGGTGGTAGAGTTGCAAAACAAATTGGTGGTGTTCCTCAAATAGAAGAATTAGAAAGACTTCGTGAAGAACAAGAACGTCAAAATACTAGAAATGATTTAGTTGATAGACCTGACATTAATGGTGGTGGCACTGGAGACGTGGTTAAAACTGTATCCGTAGACAGACCCGATCCGGGAATGGGTGGAGCAGGTTCTGTTTCTGGAGGTCTTTTAGAAACTAAACCAGTAGATAAACCAAAACCTGTTAAAACAAGAATTACAAATCCTAAAAGAAGAGCAGAACAATTAGCTGCTGGAGACATGACAGGTGTTCCTCAAGTTCAAGCACCTCAACAAGTAGAAGTAGGTGAGATGGGTGTAGCTAAAGAAGTAGCACCTCGAGAAGATTTAGTAGCTGAAACTGCTGATATGCCAACAGCTCCAGAAGCTGTAACTGCAGAAGCTGCACCAGCAGTGTCTGCTCCTGAACCACTTACTGCTGCACAAATGGAAGCAGCTCAAATTACAGAAGCTCCAGAAGTAGATGTTGCAGAAGGTGAGGTAAGACCTGAAGCATTAGCAGAAGCTGCAGAAGTAGAACGTGTGGCTCCTATTGAAGCTGCTGAAGTAGAAATTATTCCCGGTGCATTAACTGAAAGAGTTATAGGAACTATGAGTCCTAATGCTATGGCAGAAGCTGCTCAAGTAGCAGGTACTACTCTAGCACGTGTTACAAGGGCTAAGAAACAGTTAGCTAACGCTGGTGTTAGTGCTGAAGATATAGCTATATTAGGTAACGACCCTGAAGACCTAGAAGCTAGGTTGATGGATTTAACAGAAGCTGAACGTGGAGTTATCGCTGGTCTACCTGAAGAAGCTTTAGTATCTAATCAGTTAGACAGTTTACTAAGTGGTATTGAAGAAGGTGAGATACCTGTTTGGGCTAGACCTGCTGTTGCTAGTGTAGAAAAATTATTAGCACAACGTGGTATGGAAGCTTCAACAGTGGGTAGAGATGCTTTGCTCAATGCTATTATTCAATCTGCTGTTCCTTTAGCACAAGCTAATGCACAAGCAATTCAGCAAAGTGTAGGACAACAGAAAGCTATTGAAGCTCAAGCTGAAATACAAAATGCTCAGTTTAGACAACAAACAGCACTTGATAACGCTGGTAAAGTTTTTCAATTAGACATGGCTCAGTTTAGTGCTGACCAACAAATAGCGTTATCTAACAGTAAATTTTTACAAACTGTAGGAATTACGGAAGCCAATATGACACAACAAAGCACTATACAAAATGCTATGCTTATGTCACAGGCTAATTTAGCTGAAGCAGATTTTAATCAACAAGCACAAATAAATAATGCAAGGTCTTTTTTACAAATGGATTTAACAAATCTTAATAATGAGCAACAAGCTAATATATTAAAAGCTCAACAAGCTCAACAAACTTTATTAAGTAATCAGTCTTCACAAAATGCTGCAAGACAATTTAATGCTGCTAGTGAGAATCAAACACAGCAGTTTATGACAAGCCTAGCAACTCAAGTCGAACAGTTTAATACACAACAAGCTAACGCTATGTCGCAGTTTAACACACAACAAATTAATGCTAGACAAGCGTTAGAGTTTCAAGTTGAAGCAGATTTAGAAAAGGCTAATGCTGCAATGGTTAATCAAATAAATCAATTTAATTCTCAGGTAGAGTTTGATAGAGAAAAGTTTAATGTAGCTAATGCACAAGCAGTTGAACAAGCAAACTTAGCATGGCGAAGACAAGCTAATACTATTAACACTGCTGCTGCAAATCAAGTATCTATGCAGAACGCACAGAATGCATTTAATTTATCTGCACAAGCACAGGCATTTTTATGGCAAGAATTGAGAGATCAAGCTGATTATGATTTTAGAGCTTATGAAAATGAAGAAAATAGAAAAGCTCAACTATATGCACAGGCTCTCGCTAATGAAGGAGAGTCAGCAAAAGACTGGGGTGCAACAATGACAAATGTGTCACAGATATGGAATACTATGTTTGGTAAAGGTTAATTGGAGATTATATGGGAATATTAAGTAAAATAGGAAAATCTTTTAAAAAGATTGTAAAAAAAGTAGGAAGGGGTATTAAAAAGATTGCCAAAAAAGTAGGTAAAGTTATTGGTAAAATTGCAAAACCTTTTCAAAAACTTGGTATTGTTGGTCAACTTGCGTTAGGCTTTATTATGCCTTGGGCAATTGGGTCTACATTTAGTTACTTAACAGGTAGTGCATTTAGTTCTACTATTGCAGGATTAACAGGACCCGGTGCAAACATATTTCAAAAGGCTGTAGGTTATACTTTTCAAGGCATTCAAATGGCAGCTAATGGAATTAAAGGAGCTTACAATACTGTTAGTGGTGCTATTAATGGTGCATTTGATTATGTAGGTGAAAAAATTGGAGACTTTGGAGATTGGATAAAAGGTAATGTTGAAAAAGATCCAATGAATATTACACAAGACGTGCCAAAAACCGAAGTTATTTCTACTAAAGATGTTCCTACAGAAGTAGTAAAAGATACAGTAAAAAAAGAAGCTGAAAATAAAACATTTTTTGAAACTGCTGTAGATGCTGCAAAAGAGATACCTGATAAATTAAAAACAGAAATAACTGAAGCACCTACAAAAATTGCAGAAAAAATTACAAGTGCAGGTATAGACTATCTGTTTGATAGAGATGAAAATGAATATGGTTATTCATCTCCTTATGTTGCAGATTTTAGTAACATATCAGAGCCTTCAAGAATAAATAAAGAGGAAAACATATATAATTCTAATGGTCTTTATTATAATACACCAGCAGCAATTTTACAAGGAGCAGAAACAACGTATCGTGGTAATGAATGGAACGCTTGGTTTACTCAAGGTATTAACAGGAATTAAATAATGATAGAAAAAAATTATAAAAATTACGATCAAGAAGGATTAAACTTTTTGGGAAGTATGCAAAGACCTATTCCCGGTCAATCATTAACAAACAATCCAGATAATCCTTATCCTTGGGAGCAACCGCCACAGTTTACAGAACTTCAACCAGCTATTGATGCTTTGTTTATTGATATGACTGAACCTGAATCTTATAGTGGTATTGTTGAAATGGCAAGAAGAGGTACTCCTATTTCTGATATTACGCAGTTTATTTTATATTCTGGATTTCAAGAAGGTAGCTGGAATCCAGATTTAATGATGTTATTAATTGAGCCTACTATGTATTTAATCATGGCATTGGTTGAAAGAGCTGGTGTACTTGATTATACAATTTATAGAGGTGAAGAAGAAGAAGATTTTGATGATGATGAAGAGCAATTGTCAGCGATGGAAAAAGTTATGGAAACTGCAAAGGAAAAAATTAAAGAGCCTACAAAAGGACAAATACCTTCAGGAGTTTTACCGTCAGATATTATGGAACAAATTAAAGAAGTAGAAGTTCCAGAAAGTTTACTAGCACAACCCGAACAAGGATTATTAACTAAGAGAGAATTATAATGGCAATTGAACAACTAGGCGAATCACTATTAGCTCAAGCACGTAAAAAAAGTAAAAAAGAAAAGAAAAAGGCTTATGCTTTTACAGGACTATTACTAGGATTAAAAGCTAAAAATTATTATTTAAGAAAAAAAGCAGCATCTAGAATGCAGGAATTTAATAATAGTTTAATGCCTGTTATTCAAAACGTTGCTGGAAACTTAAATGAAGCTAACCAATATTTTTCAGAGAGGGATAAGTTACTTACAAAATATAATACACAAGATTATAAAACTGCTTTAAGATTACAAGAAGATGCTAAATTAAAAGCAAGTCAAGAATATAAAGCTCCTACGGATACAATTGAATATTCTAAATATTTAGACTCTTTGGTAGAGAAAAAATACGAAGCTGACCAAGAAAAAAATAAATTATATTTACAATATTTACCACAATATAAAGCTGGAAATTTAGGCATTGATTTAAAATCATTTAATTTATCAGATGTAAAAGATGTTAAAAAGCTACCACCACAATTACAAAAAATTATTGTTGATACTCAAAAAACTTTAGCGAGAACATCAAAAACTGGCGGTGCTATGATGGCATATATGCAAGGTAAAACCGGACAACTTGTTGAAGCAGAGCTTGGTGGTAGAACAGTATTAATTCCTAGAGGTGTTGAAGAGTCTGAAGCTATGACTAGATTAGCTGCATACTTAGAAAGTGTGCAACGAACTAACACAGGTGTTGAATTAATTAAAGACGAGTCTGGTGTAACTCCATTGTATAAACAGCCACCAGAAATTCAAGCAATATTTAAAGATAAACAACCTGACTTTACTCGTAATAAAGCTATTGATTCATATATTGTAAGTATGATAGATATAAATCCAAACAGCACTACACAGAAAGATATTCTTAAATCTCAATATGGAAAAAATTGGAAAGATAGATTACCTAGTTTAGATATTCCGGATGATGACAAAGGTGGGATTCCTCTATATGATATAGCAAATATGTTAAGTTATGCACCTACAAAACAAACTAATGGTACAACTGGTCCAAGTAACAAAGAAAACTTTATGAGTGCTTTGGCTTATGAAGCAACAAGAATTGAAGCATCAAAATCTGCAATAGATAAAAATATACAAGTATCTACTCAAGAAGCACTAAGTAGCTTTGGTGAAAGGGGGTTATTTGTTATGAGAGATACAGATCAGTATGATAGGCATAACAAGCCTATCCAAGAATTTCATTTTAAATATGATGAATTTAAAAACGCTGTAGATAAAGCAGATAACGATATACCAAATAAAGATTTATTCCCAAGTGATGCATCAGACGAAGAAATTCTTCAGGGTATTAATCAAGCTATAGCTGATAAAAAAGCAACAGTTAAAGATAAATTAGATTTTATTATTCGTGCCCAAGAAACATATGGTGGGTCTAAAAATAAAGAGTTAGATTTAAAACTTAATGAACTAAGAAAATCTTTAGAAGAAAAGAAAAAAGATCCAATAATGTCCGGTCTTTATAATGCACGTGGAGAACCTATTAAAGAAATGCCATCTATACCTAGTTTACTAGGAATGGATAAAGAATCTCAAAAAGAAAGAAGTGTGAAACGAGCTGAAAATGCCTTGAGTTATATTGAAGAAGATGGAAATATTAACCGAGCATTAGGAATTTCTGGAATTACACGAAGTAAAATGTTTAGAGAATTTTTAAAAGAAAGAGATATCAAAACTACAAAACTTGCTAAACTTCCTAATATTACAGATTTATTAGAAGAATTTATAACTTTACAATCTTAGGACTTCTCTATGGAATCTAATCGAATATATGATATATTTAAACAAACGGTTACGTCTAAAGACCCTGATGTTTTTGAAACAGAAGAAGAAAGACGTAGACGATTAGAAAAAGAAAAACTTGAACAAATGCAACAAGATGTTCAAGAAACTCCTATTGAATCTATTGAAGAAGAAGCAACTATTCCTACAGTCTCAGTAAAAGAAGAACCTCTTTCTCCAGAAATTATACCTCAAACAAAAGAGCAGCAAATTCAAGATGTCAATCGAATTTATGCTGCCTTTAAAAAATCTATCGCTATTAATACATATGATGATGATAGGATTGTTATTGATAATACAACACCTACTTCGATTGAACCAACATCTGCAGAAAAATTTGAATTAGGTACACGTTTAGAAACATGGACTGCTGGTAATATTTTTAGATTAATTAAGGCTGGTGGATTAACGTTAAGTAATAATAAAAGTTATCAACAAAATGTAGAAGATTTAGCTAAAGAAAGAGTTGATAAAGTTTATAATTTAATGAAAACAAAGTATGGTAAAGACTTTACAAAGTTTAGTAGGGATGCAGAAGTTATAGCTGGTAGTGTATCAACTGCACTAGTAGACCCTCTAACATTTTTAATTCCTTGGGCAAAGATTGCAAAAGTTGGTAAAGCTGGAGCAACGGGAATAGGTGCTGGAATTGGTGCTGTAGACATATCTATATATGAATATGCAAATCACGGAGAAGTTAGTCCAAGCAATGTATTTTTTGCTGCAGGTTTGGGTGGTCTGTCAACATTAGGAGGTACTGTACTTGCTAATAAGATGTATGGTCCAAAAGATAAAAATATAAATCTTGGTAAAGTTGATGATTCTGGAGAAGATGTTATTGTACAAAGTTCTGCAAAAGATACACAGGCTCCAAAATTAACAAATGAAGAAGTTGAACAGCTTGCTTCTGTTGTTCCTGAAATTAGTGCCGATGTTGCACCACTTTTAAAACAACTTGAAAGTTCTACTTATCTAAATCAAATTGTTAAAAAATATCAAATTGACGTAGATAATTTTAATAACGCTAAAAAATTATTAGCTGACGTTGTAGATGAAGATGGTTATAGAGTTATGTCCCAACTTGATGTTGTTGTAAAAGGAACCAAAGTAAGTAAAGCAGAACAATATAGGTTAGCTGGTATATCTGCACAAAAATTTTCAAATCTTAAAAAGAAAGATAAAGAAGCAACTGATTTTCTTAAAAATAAGTTACCAAATTTAATGAGACAAATGGCAGATGGTCAAGTTGAATTAGTTGAATCTACTCTAAAAGGTCTTAGACAAAACAATATTCCTATAAGTGAAAGCATGTTACTTAACATTATGGATGGATTTGTTCGACCATTGTTTGGTGGTGGTTTAGGTTATAGTATTGGTACGTTTGTTGGTGACGAAGATGATAATACTTCACAATATTCTTTTATGGCTGCTGGTTTAGCGTTAGGTGGAATGAGTAGAATGATTGAAAAAACTCCATACTTAACAAAAGATTCTAAAGAAAAAGCATTTGGATTTTTAAATAATTCTGCTGCGGTTGGGCTTCATAACTTTTTAAAAGTTTGGACATCCGGTAATATAACAACTAGAAACATTGCACATGGTGGACCAAATGAAACTTTTGCTAGAACATTATTTACTGTTTTAGACGGAAGAAAAAAATCAATTATAAGTGCAGAACAAGCAACAGATTCTTTTAATGTTTGGTTCTCTGGTAGAATTGCAAAAGTTTTAAAAAATGCAAACGAAAATGAAATGAATGCAGCTTTTAAAATTGTAAGACAATTAGATACAGAGAAAAATTTAATTAAAGAATTTAATTTAACTCCCGAAAATATTAAAAATGTTAGACAACTTGTAGCAAATGTTGAAGTGTTTAAAGCTGATGTTGTTAAATATGCCAAACAAGCTGGAATTGATTTTGAACAAATTGCTAACTATGGATTACCACAAATTTATAGTAGAGAAATTATGTCAAATCCCACAGGATTTAAAAAAGCAATTCGCCAAGCTTTAAAAGTAGAAAAGCCTAAATTAAAAGGTAATAAACTAAACGCACAAGTAGAAGAAATTTATGAAAATATGACTGGTCAGTCTCAAAAAACTTTGTTTGATATAGAAGGAGCACAGCCAATTTTTAAAGGAGTTCCATATCTTAAAAACTTTGAAAGAGAAAGATTTTTTAAAGACCCAAAAGCTATTAAGATATTAGAACCTTATTTAGAAACAAACTTGGTTCAAGTTTTAGATAAATGGGTAAGTAATACAACCCGGGGTGTAGAATTTGCACGTAAGTTTGGGCAGCGTGGTGACCGAATGAAAGTATTTTTCCAAGATTTATACAAGCAAAAAGAGCTAGGAAAAATAAGTGAAAAAGCATATAAAGAAAAACGAAAATTAATTATTGATTCTACGAATGCTTACTTTGGAGTACACGGAGCAACAAGCCCTGTGTCAGATATGTCTAAAAATTCTATGGCATTACTTACATTTTTAGCCAATACAACTTTCTTACCTCGTGCTGTTATTTCGCAGCTTGGAGATTTAGTCCAACCATTTACAAACTCTAGTATTGGGTCAGCTTCTACAGCATTACTTGCAAGATGGAGAGGAGATAGAGATTTTGCTAGAAAACTTGGTATTGCTACTGATCGAACCTCTATGAAATCTAAAGAAATAGATGCGTTATTAGCATCTGGTAATCATCCAACAACAAACTTTGAACAAGGTGTTGTAGATGCAACACAAAAATTTTTTAGATATAATGGTATGATACCACTTACCGATGCTGCTGCAAGATGGGCATTTAACACAGGTATTGAGGATGGTTTTAAATTAGCAAAAAGATATGCTACAAGTAAAAAAGTTTCAAAAGCTGTAGCAAATCAATTGAACTCCAAAGGATTAACTAAAAAAGAACTAACTTATCTTAATAAGTTTGATACGATTACTGATGCTTTTGATGATTCTATTGGTCAAAGTATTTTGGTTAAGGCTGGAAACAAAACAATGAATAGGGATGTTCTAGTTCCAACAGCAGGAAATAGAATGTTATTTAACCAAAGTAAAAATCCTTATGTTAAATCTATGGGATTATTTTTATCTTGGGCACAAGCAAAATCAGTTCAGATGAACACGTTAATTAGAAGAGTTGAAGACGGAGACATGAAACTTGCTATTAAACTTTTAGGTAGTACAGCTATTTATGGTGGTATAAGAGAGTTACAAATTATGGCAAGTCCAGCTCAAGAGTATTATGAAAAAAACGCACCAGATAGATTTAGTGAAAAATGGTGGGCTGAAGCTGTAAACTTATCTGGAGCTGCGGATTGGAGAGCTGAGAAATTTTTAAGAACTTTTCAATACTGGACTGGTTCTGGTAGTAAAAGTCCAATTGTAAATCTATCTCCTATTTTATCACAGGTAGACTCTTTAACAAAAGTTCCTATGAAAGTTAGTAAAAATTTAGAAGCTAGTGATTATGAGGGTGCTGTAGTGTCTGTATTAAAACCTACTCCTGCTAGAGAATTTATTAATGTTTATAATAGATTGATTATTCCAGTAGTTAATGATACGGAATATGGTATTCATTTAGAAGAATTAAGTGATGAACCTAACATTGTAAGACGAACAGAATTTGAAAAATTACGCAGACCTTTTGATGAAGGTGGAGAAGTTCAAGACGAATACCCTGTATCGTTTGTAAAGAAAGACCCAAAAGACAGAGAAAGCGATGATTTGGGTGGTATGAGTTATGCAGAACAAATGAATAGGTTAGGATTTAATAATGGTGGTAATGAATCTCAAGCACGAATACAAAAAATAAATAATTATCTAAAAAAATTAGGCTATTCTAAAAATGCTAGGGCTGGAATCTTAGGCAACATAGGTGTTGAAACAGCGTATACTTACGATCATACAACTAAACAACGTAATGGTAATGGATATGGTTTATTCCAATTTGATTTTCAAAAAAAATATTATGATGATTGGCGAGATAAAAATAAATTAAATGATACACCGGAATCTCAAATTCAATTTATGCACGAAGTTTTAAAAGGCAATGAGGAAGCAATGGGATTTAATACAGATGATAGACAAGAACTTCAAAGGATTTTTAAAGAAGGCACACCAGATGAAGTAGCAATTCAATTTTCAGAAAAATATGAAAAACCAAGTGAGCCACATTTAGACAGAAGAATTGAAACAACAAATAAATTATTAAATATAATTGACTAATGCTACTTTACACAGAGAAACAATTAGACAAAGCTTATCGTATAGATTGTAAAGCTCGTACAATTTGTAACGAGCCTTGGATAAAGCGAGAAGATTTTAGACCATTGTATGAAGACCTTATAGAGTCTTACATGGTTGCATACAACGAAGATGATATACTTGGTAAAGATGTACCAGAGTATTTATTAGATTCTATAAACGATTTACTTGAAACAACTTTAACACTGGATAAATAATATGTTCCCTTTTGAAATTATAACAATGCTTGGCTCAACACTTCTTAGTAGTGTGTTAAGTCTATGGTCTCAACGTATGAAGGCTAAACAAGATGAGCAAAAGATGTTGATTACAAGAGGTGAGTTTCAACTTAAAGCTGTAGAGTCTGCACGTAACGTACAAGACAAAGGATTCCAGTGGACCAGACGTATAATTGCACTATCATCTGTTTTTGCAATTGTTATACTACCTAAACTGGTAGCTGTTTACTATCCAGATGTAGATGTAACAGTAGGATACACACTATTTCAACCGGGCTTTTTATTCTTCTCAGATGATAGAGAGATATTTGAATGGATAACTTTTCAAGGCTTGGTAATAACACAATTAGATACAAACCTTGTATCAGCTATTATCGGTATGTATTTTGGTGGTAGCTTAGTTAAAAAGTAAGAGGATATTATGCAAAACAATATGGGTGGCTTTAGTGGCGACATGGACAGGAACGAGGTTGAGATAGACCTTAATAAATTCATGGCTTTGTTACAAGAAAAGTCAGAATTAAAAGATAGGATAAGAGAGTTAGAAGATACTAAAAATGATAACCCTTATCAAAAATTAATATTTGTAGCACAAGCTGTAGACAGTTGGAGAATAATACCTAGAGCATTTTTAGGTGTCTACATGTATTTATTATATTATACAACATTTTGGTTTATGGGACTAGACAATCCTACAATGGAACAATCAGGTTTAATATCTGTTGTTGTAGGTGCAGGAGCTGCATGGTTTGGTCTTTATACTAGCACATCTAAAAAACCGGGAGGAGATAAATAAAGTGTCAAGAGGGGATATAAATAGAGGATTTTTTGGACCGTTAATTTTAATAGGTTTGTTTTTACTTTCATTTAGTGTAAGTGCCGACCAAACAGGAGACTGTACTTCAGGTACACAGTATTGTGAAGACAATGGTTTGACTACTATTAATACTACAGTAACTACGAATACTAATACTAATAATAATACTAATAATAATACTAACACTAATACTAATACTAATAGTAATACTAATGTAAATACAAACACTAATACTTCTACCAATAATAATACTAATGTTAATACATCAACCAATAATAACATTAATACCTCTACCTCTACGAATACTAATAACAATAATAATACTAATACAAATATAAATACTTCTACGTCTACATCAAACTCTACTGTAAATTCTACAGTAAATCAAAATGTAAACAATACAAGTAATTCTACAAGTAATAATACTAATACAAATACTAACACAAACATTAATCAATCTACATCAGACTCTAATGTTACTACTGAAAATACTAACAACAATAATAATAACACTACATCTGATAATACGAACAGAAATATTAATGAGTCTAACTCTACCCAAACAATTAATCAGAATGT
>TARA_R100001443_G_scaffold41880_1_pt1 | contig 11364 bp, 12 predicted proteins | sample TARA_R100001443 | Tara Oceans TARA_R100001443 (sample SAMEA2622142) | marine metagenome | biome: marine biome (ENVO:00000447); feature: deep chlorophyll maximum layer (ENVO:xxxxxxxx); material: "saline water (ENVO:00002010), including plankton (ENVO:xxxxxxxx)" | depth 50 m
TTCACGATAAGTTTAGTTGCCGATACAGCCGTCCCTGCAAAGACGCTAGGATCAGCCGCTGTTGTACCTAGTGTGCCATTCGTTTGAACGTAATAGCTTTGTCCTGCTGTTAGCCCTGAGAGGTTGTCGGCTATTGCACCTTGCGTATCTATGATAGCCCCTTTTGTATCTGCTACACCGTTGCGAGATATGCCGATATAGTTTTCGGAGGTTAGGTTTGTAGATTCAGGAGTAAAAATATTAACCGTACCATGATTTGAACTATTTACATCTCTATAACCTATTAGAACTTTGTTAGCATTGCTATCAAAAGCAGCAGTTATATTATCTAAATTATTTCCTGTTTTAACTGTTGTTATATCATCAAAACTTATGCTTGTGCCACTAACAGTTCCCGAAATACCAGATATTGAAGTGTTACTATTAACAAAAGCTATAACAACTTTGTTTACGCTTGTATCAAAAACAGCAGCGGCTAAACGATTATCATTTGATCCACTCGTAAAATCAACAGCAGAACCAAAAGAAATAGATGTACCAGAAACAGTTCCAACATATGCTTTACCCACATCAGAACTACCTCTTATTACAATCACAACTTTGTTATTAGAACTATCAAATGTTATGGTTGTTAAATTAACAGTGGTGCTTGACTCAAACGTAGTAAGGCTTCCAAAGCTGATGGATGTGCCACTGACAGTCCCAACAACAGCTTTTCCTTTACCGCTGTCATCAACATCTTTATATGCAATCACAACTTTGTTGGAGTTGGAGTCAAAGGTTGCAGATGTTAATTCTGTATTTCCACTTTCAAACACAGCAGCAGTTCCAAAGCTGATGGATGTGCCACTGACAGTCCCAACAATCGCTGTACCTGCATTTGAGTTACCAACGTCATTATAAACAATGACAGCTTTATTAGAGTTAGAGTCAAATGTTGATGACATTTGAGTTGAGTGTGCGCTTTCAAATACGGCAGGAGTACCAAAACTTATAGATGTACCACTTACAGTACCTACAACAGCAGTTCCGTAATCAGAGTTACTATTATCTTTATAAGATATAACTACTTTATTACTATCGCTATCAAAAACTATATTTACCTCAGAGACAGTGTTGCTAGTAAAAACAGCTTCAGAACCAAAACTTATTGAACTACCACTAATTGTGCCAACAATTGCTGTACCTACATTTGAGTTTCCTGCATCCCGATATGCAATTACAACTTTATTATTAGAGCTATCAAAGGCAGCTTTAATTTGATTAGTAGATGCACTGGCAAAAACAACGTCAGATCCTACAGAAGCATCCGATCCTGTAACAACACTCACCGTCCCATCAGCATTTACAGCTACAGCCTTACCATTAGTCAACGCACCACTAGCGACTTCGTGTGTCTGTCTTGGTACGCTTGGATCATTACCAATGATACGCATTGCGCTTTACTCCCCACCATCTTCCGCATCTGGGTCTACCCAATCAGGATTAGCTGACCACGTTGTGCCATCTAACTTATACTTGTTGCCCACCCAATCGCTAGGCGCGTTGGTCACGTTCTCAGTAATAGTCGTGTTGCCACTGTTGAGATCAGCGATAATAAACTGAGCAGGATCACCCACTGTAATATCGTCTGATGTCGCTGTAATTGCTACGTCATCTGCAAGGAGATACTTGCTTAACTTAGTTGATGTTTCCACGATCGTTTTCATTGCCTAACCTTTCACTATTAGTTCTGTCGCTGAAATAGCAGTCCCTGCTGTTACTGAAGGGCTTCCTGCTGATGTTCCAAGTGTGCCATTAGCTTGCACAAAATATGTTTGCCCTGCGGTTAGACCGCTTTGGTTTCTGTCTATTGCGTTTGTTGTGCTTATTGATGCACTCTGAGTGGTTGCAAATGCACCGTCTGAGAAACCTATGAAGTTTTCTGAGGTGATGTTGCTTGAAAGTGGGGCAAAAGAAACGGCTGTTCCATACTCACTGTTACCATTATCTTTAAAGACGATAAGACTTTTATTTACATTACTGTCAAACGATATAGCAGTATAACCTGTAGCTGCCCCTGCTGTAAATTCGGTTGGTGTATCTGCAACAACAGTTGTACCAGAAACTGTTAAAGGAAAAGCATAACCACGATTTGAATAACTACCACTGACTGTGCGTGGATATACAACAATAACTTTCTTAGCATTAGTATCATATGTCACATTACCATGCGAGCTTTCTCCATAGTCTCCCGTATTATCAAACGCAACAGGAGCGCCAAAGCTAATACTTGTGCCAGAAACAGTACCAACAACAGCGGTTCCTCGTTTAAAGTCCGTTTCGCCAGAAGTTTCGTGGTTTTGCCTATAAGCAACAACTACTTTACCAGTATCACTGTCAAGTGCTATACCGGGGTAGTTTATAGCACCTGATTCAAATTCAACCTCTGACCCAAAGCTAATATCTGTTCCACTTATAGTGCCGACAACAGCCATACCATTGGCTACGGAGTCCTCTCCATCTGCCCAAATAAGAACTGTTTTATTGTTAGTGCTATCGTGAACAGATCTTGAATAACCTGTAGTTCCACTGTTAAAAACAACAGGAGTTCCGAAACTTATACTTGTATCACTTACAGTTCCAACTATTGCAGTTCCGTAACTACTATTACCATAATTTCTATAAGAAATGACAACTTTTCCTGCTGTGCTATCAAAGGAAATACCCATTTGATTAGTATTTGCGTTATTAAATTCTGCAGGACTACCCCAAGTTACTGTAGTTCCTGATAGAGAACCGACCATCGCATAGCCATGATTGCTGTCATTAGCATTTCTAACGGCAACAACAATTCTATTGTTTGTGCTATCAAAGGCAGAAGCAATATCTTGATGATTTCCCGAAAGAACAACAGCATCAGTACCAAAAGTAACACCACCATCCGATGCTACCGTTGCAACTACATATCTCATATTAGAACTATGACCATAAACAATTATATGTTTATTGTTAGAGCTATCAAAAACAGTAGTATTATAAACAGAATTTAATGCATTAAAAGCACCTTCTGTTCCCAAGCTTGCAGCCGTTTGAGTAACTTCACTAACAGTCCCATCTGTATTTACAATTACTGGTTTACCATCAGTCAAAGCACCAGAAGCTACTGCCCTGACCTGACCATCCTTTGCAATATTACCGAAGGCTTTCATTAAGCTACTTTCTATTAAGCGTCATCAATTTCTTCATATGAACAAACAGCAGACAAGTCTCCTGCTGCACTTGCTTGTATCTTCAGTATGTCACCTTCAACTAAGTACAGCCCCATGTTCTTATCAATAGGAACAAGTGTACTGTCAGCCGAAACTGTAATAGTTTTTGCTATGTAATAATCTGCGCCAGATCGTGTAATCCACACAGATATATCAGCAGCGTTAGTACCATCTATATTGGCTATAACTAACGAATTTATCTTTAATAACTTATTTGATGCAGCGGTTAATAAACTAACTGCACTTGCAGCAACATCAGCATCTAAGGCTGTATTAGCATAAATACTGCTTACTGCGACTACATTTGGATTTGCCATTGAAAAACTCCTTTATTATCCAAATACCATTGCCATCGCTATAGCCTTACCAGTTGTTGCTTTAGCGTCTAATTGAGTTTGTATTGCTGATGTAACGCCGTCAACGTACCCTAATTCGGTAGCTGTAAGGGTCGCAGGGATTCCGTCCAAGACATTTAGCTCGGCTGTCGTAACAGTTGCGCCATCTAAAATTTCAAACTCAGTATTTGTTACACCCCCTAAAAGCGTGTCCAAATTCGTCCAATTTGTATTTAAATGACCCCCCCATGCGTCTTCGTCTCCGCCAACGGTGGGTAAGTTCCAAGAGTAGTTAGTTGTTGATGCCGGCATTTATGCAGCCCTCTCTAAATAATCTGCGTCTGTCCAAGTTGTACTATCTTCTGTTGCGTCTGTCCATACGGTGGTCGGATCAGTTGCATCTAGCCACTTGTACCTCGCTACTGTTGTAATTGTTGAGGCTGCATTTAAACTTGCCGCCATCAGTCTAACGCGATTATAGCTTATATTTACGCTAGATGATAGCCCCACATTTGACCGCCCTACAACATCAATAAAGCCGTTAGAGATGACCGATGCGCTAGGCGTTATCGAGGCTGCTACGTTTCTAACGGCAACGCCGCTAACAGAAACTGAACACGCCGGCGTTATACTTGCTGCCGCCTCTTCTATTGAATAGTTTTCGCCATAAACAAAAGATCCGTATGTGCCGAGCCCGTAGCCTGCCCTAAATCCCTCAGTTTCTGGGTACTCAACTGCCGCCGTTACTACTGCATTTTGCAGAGAAATTGCTGCGGCAGCATTTCTAACTTTTATAGCCGCACTAGTAACTGACGCAGCCGAGCTTGTAGACGCTGCGGCATTTATAATTATATCGGCGGATGCCGTTACGCTACATGATGCAGATAAGCTTGCCGCGCCTTGCGTGGTTTCTGGTTGGCCATAAAGACCGGAGCCATACTCACCGCTATCATATGTAGAGCGTAATCCCATTAAGCCAATGTAATATCTAAGTCACCCGTTGGTATTCTGAACACGTCGCCATCATTAATAGCTTTAGACACTGTCAAGGCGCTGTGCACGATCATGTCGCCCCCACTGGAAGCCGTCATCACGCCAATATGTGTGATTGTTCCCCAGTTGCCTCCTGACGCCGCAGGAAATTCAACCGCCGCCGAGTTAGTAGCCAAATCGTTAGACACTGAAAACGATACAGACGTCCTTGCGTAGCTATTGCCTGAGATTTCATTTGAAGTTGACCCAGTGTCAGTTGGATCTGCGGTAAACAGCCCGACATACCAAGCGGTTGGTCGGGTTACGCTAGTTGCTGTGAATACGTAATTTAATACGTGCGTTTCATAAGTATTGGTAAAAGACATCATTATCTCCGTTAGATCGATCTAAATAAAAGATACACCATTTATTCACGAATAGCTAGTTATCCTCATACGCGGTGCAGTTACTGCGAACCTAGTATCATCTGAAGACTTTTGTAGAGATCCTAGCGCATTTTGGTATAGCGCCGTCCATACTTGCGTTCTAGAATCATCAAGTAAATACGGGGCTGCATGTAGTAAGCTGCCGTACAGATAAACGTCCGGCGAATCCTGCAATAGCCAGTTATACGTCGTGCTATCGCTTAAAGATGGTATTTCTTCGTAAAATGTAAGCTGCATAGTGTATTCCGCATCTGGGGTTGGGAATACCTCTATAGCTTCTCCAATGTGGGTGTAATATTTAGGGCGGCCTGCGGTATCGTTATTTTCTTCCCGATACTGCAACATGTCATCAACGCTTATAGCTTCAAGCCTAAAAGTTGTTCCAGACGTAATTGCAAATCGCATCGTCTCAACCCAGTTTGGCGGAAGCTGCACATAACGACTATCTAACGTGGCGTCTACTCTTTCCACCATTTTATAATGACGCAGTTTTCTGTTTAAATCTGATTCAGTCATAGTAATAAAATCGGGTATTACGCTTGTTAAGTCATCTCTGTTTAGCCAGTTGGCTATAGATGTCTTGAGCTCAGAGTAGGTTGTAATGCTCATAATGTGCCGGCCCTTGTCCTAAATACTTGGTTATTACTATCGTTTAACCACTTACGCATCGCCTTCGGATCGTCTGCGATCCCTTGGCGCTTGAGCTCATAGTACACTGAAAGAGGTAATGACGCCACCTTGTTGACGTCTCGGTATCTATTCGGTGTCTCTTTATATTCGTTTTTATTTCTTTCGGCGATTGCGGAGACGTCTTGCTGTGTCTCGACGACATACTCGCCCTTATCGGTTACGTGCCAATATTTTGTTATTCCGGTTGCAGGATCTTGGCTAAATATACGCTTCATTTCTAACTCCAAGTAAGTGGGGCGACCGAAGCCGCCCCGACTGTATTATGATGTTGTTAGGTCTGCAACGATTGCGTGTGCGGCCTCATTTAGAACCTTTAAGCCAAACTCAGCAATAACCATGCGCTTTTCAGCGTCACCAGTTTTTGCGAGCTCTACCTGTTGGATCGGACGCAAGTAGCATACTGATGCGTACTCTGGGTCTAGGCAGAAAGCGTCTCGGTCTCTTTGGAAGCGGTTTGCAACCACGTTCAAAGTACCGAAGTCTGACATGTACACGTCAGCCGTTCCAACAATTGTTGTTGGGCTGTCGCTTGGAGCCATGTAACGCTGTGCAGCAATACCGGCAAAGCCTGATACAACTGTTTTGTTATGTGGCCCTACCATCAACATGCTTGGCTGACCGCCGGCTGTAAATGCTTGCTGCATTGCGTCTTTAAGCATTGCTTCGGTAAAAGCTTGCTGCGTGCCGTCAGTACGAGCTGAAGTACCGTTTGAGTTCGCCTGACCGGCTGCGTGGTTGTCGACTTGGTTTGTGCCGATCCATGCGCCTAAACCGCCTGTCTCACGAGCTGTGGAAGAGTTACCTGCCACTTGCGCGTTGTTGTCAGTAAGAACTGCTTCGATGTCTCTCTTGAGCTCTTTTCCGCGCTTCGCCAACTGATAACTTAATTCGTCATTCCGGCCGGCCAAATCTTGCGCTGATAGGTTGTCAGCGACAATAGTTGTACGACGCAAAATGTGCGTATAGTTACCGACGCGAGTAGTTGCGGAGGTTGCTGAAAATGATGCAACATCGTCACCGTCAATGACGGCTGTTTTTGAAGTTGCTGCTAAAGAATCGGTTTGCCACTCGAAGTAAGTGTTAGATACGTTTTCAGATCCAACGTTACTTTGAAAAGGAACCTCTTCGGGCGAAATTGAGCTGATTATGTCAGCCAATGATTCACGAATACCTTTGGCATCAAAGGACGTGAACGTGTTTGCTACAATAGCCATTTATAAATCTCCTATAGTAAGGCTTTTATTGCTGAAGCCGCGTCTTGGACACGACCGGATTGTTTTGCGTTCTGAATCGCTTTTTGTGCATCTGACTTAGGTCTCGGCTGTGACGCTTTAGTGCCGCTTTTCAATGTCTTGGCGCGTGCTTTTTTCGGCTTGGCCTTTGCCGCAGTAACTCGCGTTTCTCCTCGATCATATAGCATGGCTTTCCTCGCTAACTTCACAAGCGTAGCATTTGTCAAACCGCCAATGTCCTGCTCGGTAAATCCTTCGCCAAGTAGAAAGTCCCGTATCTGGGTTGCTTCCTGCGCCGCAACTTTACTGTCGCGCCACTCGGGTATGACTTCCGGCAGTATTTCGCGTTGCTGAGTAACGTACTGCTCCTGCATTTGTTGCATCTTTTGTTGCTGCAACGCCTGCACTCGCTGTTGCTCGGCTTGGACGGCGGTAATTTGAGCCTCACGCTCTTCTTGTTGCTTCCGCCACTGACGTTCTGCCTTCGCTGCCATCGTGGGGTCTGTGTCGTACAGTGTGTCCCAATCCGGCTCCTGCTCCTTCTGCTCAAGCCGTTGCCGCAAAGCAGGCAACATCTGAGCATATTGTGCACGTTCACGCTCGATCTCGGAGTATTGTGCTTCTAGCGTTTTACGCTGTTCTGCCAATTCCTGCGTCTTACGTGTGTAATCTCTCTGCCTTAGATTAGCTGCTTTCAGCTCTTCAACGGTTATCTCTTCACCATCGACCTCTACTATGGCCCCTAGTATATCGAAGGATTCGTCTTCCGAACTTTCCGCATCTTCCTCGACTTCGAGCTCCCCCTCAGATCCTTCGACAACTGAATTATCTGTTTCTTCAGTTGCCTCCATCTCCTCGGAGGGTTCAGCCTCCTCCACTATTTCTTCAGTGGTCTCAGCTTCAAGCGCATCAGTTGCCGCAGCGTTATCCTCTTCGGGCGCAATTATGGCTCTGATTGCATTTTGAGCACTGTACAGGTCAGTCCCTAATGGGTTGCTGTTTTCTGCCATCTCATTAACTCCATATTATGGGCTTATTTTGCTTTTATTTCAATAGCCCCGTTATCTACCATTGCACGCAGCGATTGCCGTACTGATTCAACGCCGCGCAATTTCATGTAAATAGCCTCACGGCTACCACTATCATTGGTTTCAGTTGCTTTAAACTCAAGCCAACAATCCTGCTCGATCTCGTCTAGAAATCTTCTGAGATCTGTATCTTTAAGTAGACGATCTGCCTCTCGACCGTCATCTATAATTTGCTGTTTAGTCTTCACGCGCAGCCTCTTTTATTACGTCGGCCTGCGCCTTCATAACTTCCCTATTAATCGCCAGATCAGATCGGATCTTCTCGACGTTAAGCTGCGTACCGTGCTTGGCTTTCATTTCTTCAGCTTTTACAAATAGCTCCGCCTCTAGCTCGTCACGCTTACGATCATCCTCGAGCCTAAACTTCTCACGCTGCATTTGCAGCTCGGCAGCTTTCTTCTGAATATCCGCCTGTATTTGCTGTATCTGCACTTGAATAAGCTGCTCGTTAATATCTGGCTTTTTATCTTGAGGAGGTGGCTGAAACTGCGCCGGATCTCCCCAAAACTGTGAGGTGTCTTTAAACCCTGCTATTTCTGTCATAGATTTCAACGTGTTAGACAATTTCTGCATATCAGTAAGTGGGTTAATCGGCCCCATTGTCTGCATCGCATCTTTCTGCATTTCAGCAATCTGACGTAGCATCAGCATACGCTCAGTATCAGAACCGCGTCCGAGGGCTACGTTGACTGTGATATCCATACCACTATTCCAGACACGCGGATCTATTGGCACAAAATTATTATTCAGCCTAATCATGCGCTCGCGGTCTTGGTGGGTGGTTACCAGATGAAGCACAAGCTCGTACACGCGCTTTACGCCCGTCTCGGCAAAGATGCGCGCAATCATCTCAATATGTTGCTGTGCGGCGCTTACAGTGGCTGCTACGGCTGTTGCAGTGCTAGACTGCAATGCGTTGGCGTCTAAGCCTGCGGACGCCTTGGATATGCCAGTTCGCGCCTCTTTGATCTCGTCCATGTATTGCAATACGGGGAAGGCGGCTTGGCCAACAAACGGCATAGCCATAGGCTGCACCTGACCGGCTGCACGCTGTCTGATTATTGCGCCGACCTCGGTAGACATGACGTCGTCGATGTTTACCATACCCTCGACAACTGCAACCCGTGGGTGAATCGACATGCTCAAGCTGTCAAGTGTGTTCCGCATAATAGACGACTTGATTCTCTGTATATCCATCACCGTGTCAGCAACCGACATACCAAAGAAGTCGTGTGGCTCTGGATCTGGGCATAGCGTCGCAAACGGAGCCATGTCGCACGGCTCGTTCATCAGGATCTTGTTACCGTCGCCTGCGGTGCAAACTTTACGCAGCTCGGCAATGCCGTCGCCGTCGTAGTCAACTTTGATATAGTTTTCGACGTATAACACTTTTTTCATCGCAGGGTCGTGGCGCTCGTTCATCTCGTTTGTCAGCGCCTTGTTTCGCGTGTAACGCTCGACGTTGGTATCCATGTCGTCGTATGACGCGCCGAGCTCAGATACCTCGTCGTAGTCGTATCCCATCGCCACAAGCTCAGACACAGTAACAATGCGCCGGTGGGCGACGTAATCAGCCTGCTCAACCGACTTGCTTTCGCGTGAGATTAGGAACTCTTCCGGAGGCACAGCCTCTAGTTTTACGCGGCCATCTGGGTGTACGTATGTCGCCCTGACGGCGTGCATCATCGGTGCAGGCATCTCCTCACCGGTGAGCGGATCTTGCATTGGCTCGCCCATTGGCTCGGACGCCACAATCTCCACTTCAACCTTTGGATCTGACATCAGCGCCGCGAGGGCTGCGTCGTCGAGACCAGAGTAGGGTATTGTCTCGTATTTCGTCTGGTCGTCCCAGTACACCTTCAGTATGCCAACCTTACGCACAAGCGCATCCATGAAGGCGGAGTGCATCTCTAGGAAGCCGTTGTTGTCTCGGTTTATGATGTAATTAGCGTAATCGGTCGCCTGCTTGGCCGCGGCGACGTCTTCTGGCCCCTGCGGCACGTATTCCACGGTCTGATCGCTGCCGTGGAAAATACGCATGAGCGACGGCATAATCGCCTGCACGGTGTCTCGCACGTCCATCGATACAACTTGGCTGCGCCCATCTTCCTCATTGCCAAACGGCTCGCCTCGGTAATATTGGGTGGCTGTGGCTCTCTGCGGCGAGATCCAGTTATCGATAAAATCTATTGCGTCGTCAATTTCCTTGCCGACAATGCCTTGTAGATCTTCCTCCGGCATGACGTCAGGGTTCATCTCTTGCTCAAGCTCGTCTACCATCTGGTTTATTTCACGATCCATGTGTCACCTCTCCAATAGTCCCCGATTATTTCTATTCTCTTGCGCCATCGCAGCCTGCACGTCAAGTTGAGACATTCCTAACAAAGTTGCTGCTCCGGCAATACCATACCTTTTTACAATATCAATAATTTTATCGTCAAAGACAACAAGGTTGCGCGTTCCGCTTGGTTGAACATCTGCCTTAAAGCCTCTCTTACGATATTTCTTTGCTATTTCTTCTGCTTCTTTTTTTGTTGCAGCTAAATCATCGCCATCGCTAAGTATACCTTGTGGAACAGGTTTGCCTTTGTTAGTGACATTAATTTCGTAACCTTTGCCGCGAGAACCCTGATCGAGATAGCGAATTCCTTGTACGTCTACCCCTTTTAAAACATTAAGCATCTGCTCTTGATTAGCATAAGGAGTTGATGAAACAAGGTCAGCTCCTGTTGCGTTTGGATTTAACCTCAAATTGCCACCTTCTGCCAGTGCTTTTACTCGTTCAGCCTGCTCAAGACTTGTTGCCGGTCTGTTTACACGTTCACCCTTCCAATTTGTTCCGACAACTTGATAAGGGCGTACTCGATCACGAAACTCAGGCCGATCAGAATTTGCGTTTTTAACTATCTTAACATTACCTTTAGGAATATTTTCTAACGCATTTTTAATAAAATCAGATTGATCTGACATAGGCGCATCATAATCGAGAAATTTACCGACATCAGATGCTATCTTTACTTGGTAAATATTTCCGGCAGGCACATAATTAGGTAATATTTCCGATTTAGCCCATTTAGCAATTTTTGGATTTTCAACCGAAGCTAATGCTTCATCAAATGATCCTTTTATCTCTAAGTCTTCTAAAAAAGCCGCCTTTTGGTATAGCTCATCAGATTTTTGTGATGGAACCCTAATTGAATCAGCTTGGCGAATTAAGCTATTGTATACATCTAAAATTGGGGTATCTCCAATTGTAGCTATAATATCTTCACTTAAAGCATCCCTATAGTTTCTTGCTACTTTCTCGTTTTCAGAAAAATACAATCCACGCCCATATGCTTGGGCGCCTT
>TARA_R100001443_G_scaffold74300_1_pt1 | contig 11353 bp, 20 predicted proteins | sample TARA_R100001443 | Tara Oceans TARA_R100001443 (sample SAMEA2622142) | marine metagenome | biome: marine biome (ENVO:00000447); feature: deep chlorophyll maximum layer (ENVO:xxxxxxxx); material: "saline water (ENVO:00002010), including plankton (ENVO:xxxxxxxx)" | depth 50 m
TCCAAAGCACTTCAAAGTAAGATGATCCGTCCTTAAGAACAGCAACAGCGTATGCCGCAACGATCTTGTCGTCTGACCTATCCACGTCTCCACGAACACTGTGCTCGATGTTCGGGTGCAAGCCAGCGGTCACCTCAAACTTTTCGCCCTCATAAACGACACGAGCATCAAGGCGTGCCACCTGACCACTGCGACGAGCAAGCTCCAGGTATCCTTTGTAGCCAATGATAGGAGTACACTTGTTTCCGTATGGGATGAAGTAGATGTGGCCCAGTGTGCCTCCCGGCTCCAGCCCGAGTTGAGCGGACAACATAATAGACTCCGCCACGGAAATGGTGCTGCACTCCAATAGCTTAGGAGTTCTGCTGGCCTCAACGATCATCACCTTACACAGGCGCTCAGGAGTGAGGTGCTTAGGCAAGATAGCTGCCACCTGATCCTTCATTTTACCGTTGATAAGGTCCTTGAATTTGTCCATTTTAGTTACTGGTTTCTGAGCGATTTCGTTCTTCGACATTAGTTGCCTCTCTTGTGTTGAATGTTCATTCGAAAGATTCGCGATGGTTCGCTGGTCTTAGTAAATTGTTTTGCGATTTCAGGATGTTCTTTACGAAGAGACTTGGAGTCAAGCGATGACCTGCCCTTGTTCATCTTCCAAGACACAGTTCCAAACACGCCGTTTAGACCGGCATTGTCTGCGATTCGCTCTTTGATTTGATTTTTAAGCAAGGCTTCTCTTTCCTTCATGGATTTGATTTCCGTCTGGAGATCATGAAGGTCGAAGATAAGCTCTTCTTCTACTGGGTCAGCGGTCCTGTACTCTTGGCCTGGATCGCCAAACTTGTCTTGTAAAAACTTGTCAGCAGCAGGCGAGCCATCAATGGGTGGTGGCTCTCCACCCACGACGTGCTTCTGCCACCAGTCGCCGCACTTATTTACAAGCTTCTTCTCAGTCTTCTTGTTTCTTACAAGGGTGTACCGACGAAACTCATCGTTGACCAAGAACAAAACTGCAAAGTCCCATCGGTCAATGTTGGTGCAAGCCATGTACCAAGCAGCTTGTGTGGCATAGTAAACAGGTACGCCAGAACCGAGGTCCTCTCCCCAGCCGTCGACGCTACGCGCCGTTTTTATTTCCAACCCGAACCGGCTCTTTCCGGCGCTGACGTACCTGTCGGGGGAGGCAAGCATAAAAGGCTTTGGTCCGACGATGGGCATTTCCTCGCCGTCTACGACCTCGTATCCTGTCTCCTCCTGATACCATGTGGCAATTGCAGATTCTAATAGGCGGCCCCTCCGCATTGCGTTTGTTTCTGGAATCTCTTCTGAGAGCCCTCTTTTAGCTGCCCATACGTCCATGGGCGAAGACCACTTGGATAACCCAAGGACTGCGGCAATATCTGAGCCGCCGAGCCCTTTCATTCTAGCTTCAAACCATCCATCAGGTTTAGGCAAAACACCCTCCATGCGATATGCTGTTTCTATGAAAGACAAAATCAGTCATCAAGGAATCGCAAGAGCGGCCAAGTATGCACAGAAAGCAATGGACTCTGGAGATGCTCCAGAGCGTGCCCTGGCGCGAGGCCGAAGCCTCGAACGCCAAGGGCTGCTTCGTCATGATGGGTCGGTCCAACAGATTCATCCTGACGAAAGACGTTCAAGCCGAAGGCGACTTGCGGACTAATCGGCGTTTGCCAGTCCGTGGGTTGCTTTTCTTCTTGGGTGTTTCTACTGCCGCTTTGATTTCCACATCGTCGGCAATCTCGGCTTGCTCTGGATCAGACGTAATTTTTCCTTCGAGTTTAGCGATAGCTTCGTTTGCGCTTAGCTGACCAGCAGCAAGCATCTTCAGCAAGGCCAGTGTAGCTTCGTTGTTTTGCGGATCACTCTTTGCCGTGACGTTGACATTCACTGAGGGTGCGCCATTGTGGTACTGCACATCTTCCTCACCACGTTCATCTGTCCAGCGAATACCAAGCAGAAGTACGGCTTCGTCGTCCACCTCTCGAATCTCTACTTCATATTCTGTTGGTTGCCAGTCTCCATTTGGCTGCATGTTCAGCAGTGTCTTGCGCTGTCCGTCAAGCGCAGCAGACACCATGTTGTGCCAGGTTGCCTCGTCAATCGCACTAAGGAGATTACTCACGCGCCATCTTGCAATCAGTTGTTTGGAGCGATGCTCGGGGTTTTCGTCAACCGTAACTTTGTTGACCATTCGATTTGCAATGGTAATCAGCACCGTTGGGTCGGTGACCTTCTTAGTGTTGCGCTTGTCGTCCAAAAGGGACTCGGGTTGTTCTGGAAGAATCGACACGACCTGTCTCCTGTTTTTATTGTAAGTCGTTGCCGGTTCAAAAACTGTCCGGCCCAATGAACTTGGCGCATTTCATGCACCCTGTCAAGGGTGGGTGTGCAAAATGCACCCGATCTGATATAACCTTTTTACAATGAGTGAATCCTACAGAATCTTTGGGCAAAACTTGCACTACCTTATTCGAGCTAAAGGCCTTGGCATGCGGGCTTTTGCTCGGGAAGCTGGCATCGACTACTCGTTGTTGAAACGGTACATGTCGGGTCAGGTTGCTCCGCGACAACAAAGGCTTGTAGCGCTTGCAGATTTGTTGGGCGTCAGTCCAGGCTCGTTGATGTTTGATGACTTAGTACCGGAAATAGTGGAGAGCAGTGATGTTGTTCGTGGGAATTGATCCTGGCAAGGATGGAGCCGTCGTAGCGATTGATGAGAAAGGAATCGTTCGAGACGTAGCGCTTACAAAAGAACGCTTCACTATCCCAATCGGCAAGGGCTCAAGGAGAGAGTACGACGCGACTGCTATGGGCGACTACCTTACAAAGCTTCATGCCAATCAGGGTGTGAGGGTTGTTGCTATTGAAAAACAGCAAGCTCGCCCTGGTCAGGGCCGGACTTCAATGTTTTCAATCGGGCTTGGCTATGGCCTGTGGCTCGGAGCGGTGGGCACCCTTCAGATTCCTTTCTACGTTGTTCACCCTATGACCTGGCAAAAGGATGTCCTTCGAGATGTTCCTGGCGTAGGCAAAGGCAGGGCGATTTTACTTTGCAAGCAACGGCTTCCTGATTTAGACCTTGCACCAGGCCGAAAGAAGAAATCTCACGATGGAATCGCGGACGCAGCTTGTCTTGCTATGTGGGCTTTCAAGTCTATGCTTGGGGAGATGTCATGATTTGTCACAGTCATTGACATGAAAACAGTTTTCGCTATGGATTAGAGACAGAGAAGGACCGATGGAAAAATGAGCGACGAGGCAGGACCGACAGGCGTACTGATTGATGTAGATGAGTGGGAAGCTGTTAGAGACGCCATGGAAGGACCCTGGCCTACACGCTTAGCTGAAATCGACTTAGCGTTTATTGAACTCGAAACAGGGGCTGTACCGCCACGGCGAAAGCTGATGAAAAGGTGGGGGATTACTGAAAGAAAAGCCCGTACCATTGTGCAGCGCTATAAAGCAAAACGTCCCAAGCTTACTAGTAAACCGTCCCAAAAGCACACCGCTGAAGACACCCAAGTTATTGAAATCACTACTGTGGACAAGTCAACGCCGTCCCAGGCTACCGTGGTAAGCGTCCCAAAAATATCAGATGTATTTGCTGACAACATCCGAGTTGTCTTTGATGCTTGGGAGGTCGCACAGTTCCAACGAACAAGACGGCGCAACAAGCTCACTGCTGGTAGAAGAAAGATTATTAGGGCTGCTCTAAAGGGCGGACACGCGGTGGACGATCTTGTCCTCGTGGTACGCATGGCGTTTGAGTACCCAGCAGGTGACTACCTTGTCGATGGTTGGAGGAGCGGTGGCTACATGGACATTGCCAACCTGCTCAATCGAGACAAGGTGGACAGGAATGTTACTGTCGCCAGCGAGCGATGGAATGGAAATGAATGGGTATTCAGTGGCAAGAAACAACACAGCTTTGAGCCCAAGTACCACAAGCTTTGGGAGAAGATTGTTTTCCTGGTAGGAGCGTACCCAACTAAGCCCGACAACCTTCATCGTATTGAAAGCGTTGATGCTGCAATGCACAAGGCATTGGATGTCGTAGGCGGTTGGCGCTACCTTGGATCTCTTCGTCCTGGCAAGCAGCAAGAACAAATCAAGAACGATTTTCTATCTGAGGTTCGCGCTGAACTTCAACTTCAACGACCGACATTACAGAGAGGCAACCACCAATGAAAGCATTTCCAAAGAGCATACCAAGCGAAAGATTTATCCTTGGTGCTCTTCTGTTAGACAACAGTTTGATTCATGAGGTCCAGGGCGAGGTTGAGCCTGAAGATTTCTACATGTCATCACACAAAGAGATTTACCTTTTGATTCGATCTTGGATCCACAAAGGCAAAAACATGGATGTGATGCTGCTTGTCGACAACTTGATGACAGTCAATCAACCCCAAAAGTATGGAGATATTCTTGAGGTAATGTCTTTGCCGGAGGCGGTTGGTTCGACCATGCTGACGGAGCATCATGCAAAGAACGTGCGTGAGAAAGCTATACGACGTCGTATGATCATGGCCTCAGAAAAACTCAAGGGCAATGCAACAGATGGTTCTTTAGATATTGATGAGCTTATTGAGCAAGGCCAAAGGGACTTGCTTGAAATTGCTGGTAGGCAGCGCGGAGACGATTGGTTTGTCGGGCCACAGTTAGTGGAGCGTGCTCAGGAACGGTGGGAAAAACTTGCAGAGCTTAAAGCAAACAACTGCGTGACGGCTTTGTCTACCGGCTTGGTGGCTCTCGACAACGTGTTGAGTGGGCTGCACCCAGGACTGACGCTTTTGGCTGCACGTCCATCCATGGGCAAGACGGCAATGGCTCTCAACCTGACAGTGTCTGCATTAGAAAAGCAGGTTCCTGTAGCTTTCTTTTCTCTTGAGATGAGTGCTGACCAACTGACAGATCGCATGGCGTCTTCCTTGGCCAAGGTCAATGCCTGGAACATCAAGACTGGTGACCTCGGATCAAAAGACTGGGACAAACTGGAAGCGGGTGCTTTGGATTTTTTGCACGACTCACCACTGTTCGTCTCCGACAAAGCTGGTGTTAGCATTTCAAAAATTACTGCTCAGGCACGCAGGCTAAAGTCTAAGGAGCCCAAGCTTGGTTTAATTGTCATTGACTACCTTCAACTCATTCGTCAGCCCAAAGCGGAAAGCATGGAGCAGGGTGTGTCCCAGGTGTCGAGCGCCCTGAAGGTTTTGTCTCGGGACTTGGACGTGCCTGTTCTTTGTCTCGCTCAACTCAATCGTGGTTGCGAGCAACGCACAAACAAGCGCCCAATGTTGTCTGACCTTCGAGGCTCCGGCTCGTTGGAGCAGGACGCTGACGTGGTCATGTTTCTTTACAGGCACCACTACTACGATGAGCGAGCCGACCCATCAGATGCAGAGATTCTTGTGGCTAAGCACCGAAGCGGGCCGACCGGAACGGTTCATGTAGAATGGAACGCAACGAACCAGAAGTTCGAAGACAAGACACGACATGCTCCGAGGCCAGTTGATTTTTCACAGGTTAAGAGAATCAGGCGCGACATCGACGACGATGACAGCGAGCCAACCTGGCTGTGATGGGGTGTGGTCCAATTGGAAGGACGCCCGACTGTTACTCGGGAAGGTGGTGGTTCGAGTCCACCCACCCCAGCCAGACGTAAAACGGCCCCGGTGGACCGACTCTACCGGGGCCGCAACTGTCAAAGTTGGAGGCAACCAACGACTGACTTGTTTATTTTAACCAAGTTTAGATTTGGTTCAATGCTTTTCAATTAAATAAGGGTTTGTTTCGAGTGGCTCATCAGGTCTGCCTGGTATCCAACCGCGCCGCATGCCACCGTTTTTCGTAGGCCACCTACCGTAAACCATTCCCGACTGATTTGCTTTGTTTCTCAAGCCTCTCCTGGGAGAAACAATCTCCATAATCGGAGCACCTGTATTCGTAAAGGCTACAACAGAAAGCCTGTCGCCTATAAAGATTTCATAGGAAGCGACGATACTGGAGAGCTTAGGATCCTCTCTCCAGTTTGCCCAATACTTATGCCTCTTCCTTCTCTTCAACCTCAAAGGTCACCTCCCCATCTGGCCACAAACCGATAGCAATTGATGGGCCTCCGCTCAGCTTGATGCTTTGTGCCCACTGGTGCAGGGCAGGGATTGGAGCAGACCTCCAGCTTTTCCTGTCTGAGGGCAGGAGATAGGTGCGAATCGTAACCGGATGGAAGTCTGTCTTCCTTGCAAACTCGGCCATTGACTTGCATTCGGAAAGTCTATAAAACTTTTGAGCGGGTGTTTCTCTTGGTTTAGGTGTAGGTCTTGACATGGTAGTTTCTCTTTTCCCTCGGGTAGATAATGGTGATGTCCCAGAGGATTTAAATGTTGGTGATCGTGTCGTTATTGGGGACCGCGTTGCCAAAGTTATTGACCGCGTATGCCCTCACTGCTATCGGTTTGGCCCGCCTTTCCCCGTTCTTTTCGAGATTGCTGGCGGTGATTTCGAGGGTGTTCGCTGGTGCCCTAAGCATCAGTACCTCACTCCTCGAAGATTTATGTGCGTCAATGATTGATTGCCTCCTCGTGTATGCATACACTATACAGTTTGTCCTTTGTCGCCAAGTGTTGATTTAGCTTTTGCTCCAATGGTTCCGTCTGGTCTGGCGAGTAACCACATCTCATACGGCACTCCTCTCTCTTTCCAAGACGCAGAAATCTCAATGCACCACTTGTGTACGGCATCGAACGAACCAGAACCTTTGTTCAAGCCAGACAGCAAAGCAACCACACGCACCATTGTGCTGCTACAATCTGCCGCAAAGTCTTTGAGGACAATGCTATCGCCCACCTCTTGTTGAACCTTGCGCCAGGACAGCCACGTCTGGACTGCGCCATAATGCCAGGGTGCTGCTGGCACATCTGTTCCGTCAGCGACATTGATCGCTCGGGACTCTGCATTTCTAATAGTGGATCGTCTCATGGGTCGTCGTCTCTGGAAGGGTGAGCATCAGGATATTGTTAGAGAGATGAAGCTCGACGGCTTCTCTCGTGCGGAAATTACCAGGGCATTGAGAGAGTTCTGTGGGCTGACACAAAAGTCTGCGATTGGTTGTTACCTCTCCGTTGTTCCTCGAAGACCATGGCCAATCAAGACTGGTTGGCGCAGGGCATCCGCATCATTCATTGACCAAGCTCTTGACTGGGATGACTTTGATGACGAGGTCTTGGAAGACTTGCAGGTCTTGCCGGATGACATCCGTTCATTGTCAGACATGCTCTACAATCAAGATGGACCGTTGTTCCGTGTTCTTCTTTCGTCATCAGACGCTGCGCTTGCCTATCGTATTTGCAGAAAGACAAGGCGACAGAAGTCGTCTGACTTTGCCAACGTAAGAACGATTGAGAGAAGAGACACAAAGAAGTCCAGGTCCAGGGCCGTCAAGATTCTTGAGCGATATGCAAAGGCACGAACACAAGAGTCAAGAGGGACCGGCTGGGCACGCAACCGTTAGTTGATAGACATGGGCTTGGGTGGTGAGCATATGCCTGATTCAATCAGGTTCATAGCTGTTCGCCCAAACGATCCTTGCAGTTGCCAAGCAAGCCCAGTGTCAATCAAGTGTTGCCAAGCACGGATGCGCTCCTCATCACTCCCCTCTACAAAGCCCTCAGCTAAGCCGATGGCATCATGATTTGATAGTCCCACAGTTGCCTCCTCTTGGAAACCAGGAATGTTGTTCCCGGTAAGTGTTCGATATGTTTTGTTTTTTTCTATCTCTGCAATCCGAGCAGCCTCTGGTCCACTCGACCCGTTAGCCTTTGCTTTCTTCAAAGCACGCATGCCTTCAGCATGCGCCGCCTCCAATGCTTGGCTGTCAATCTGCTGGCGCTCGAACGTCGGGAACATCTTTGAGTTCCTCCTCGGTAAAGATGGTTGCACGGATTGCCCAGATAATATCAAGGTTCCGCTGGATGTCTTCATCCAATCGGCTCTTTCCTCTTAGGAAAGCCACCTGTCTTTGTAGGCCAGTCATTACAGCCAGCCATTGCAAGTTGGTTAGCTCGATGCTGTTCATGTCCTCAAGCTTAAACTCTGTCTTCATTGTCGCCTCCTTCTGATTCGTACTCTTTTTGCCACTGCTCAAAGATTTTGAAGCAATCAACGCAGCACTGACCGTAGGATGAATCCAAGCCCAGGGAGTGGACTTTCTGCACCCCGTACTCACCTACACTCCAGCCTATCCAGTGCGCCCAACTGTATCGGTCGTTCATCGCTGGCAGCCTGCCCGTCTTGCTCATTACCGCCTCACAGTGCTCACACAAATACGGTTTTACTTTGGGCTCACCCAACAGCAACCTGGCTACCCCTGGGTTTCGGATCGGCCCCATTGAACTCGTCACCTGTTGAATGACGTAGTCCTGTTGTTCTGGTGTCCTCTTGCGTCGTGGCATCACTCACCTCCCTGCGGTCAATAGGTCACAGATGTCGCGAAGGGTTTGACGGATGTCATCTACCGATGCAACGACTGATTCCCTGAACTCACGAATGCCTGCCATTTCGGTGAGGATCTCGGAGATGTCATCTCGCATATCCTGCACCTCATGGCCAATCTGGCTGTAGTTCTCTGCCAACGGCCCACCGGGCTTGGTATCGCTTTCCCGCTGCTCCCGTTGTCTTTTGTTGTACCAAGACTTAAGCGCCCCTGCCTCTCGATGGTAATCTGAATCGTGCCACAGAATAGTGGCCACCTCCTCCCAAAACTTCATGTTCTTTGGGTTAGTCTTTACGCCAGGGCCAGGGCTCTTTTCAACTCTGTCCACAGCCCGAAGAATAGCCAGGACCTCATCGTTTGTGTAAGCCTTGTTTGGGCTGCTCTTTTTATCTTTCTTTGCCATGATTGCCTCCAATCTTTTGTTGTACATAAATTCAACCTCTGACATCTTTTGCTTCATGTCGATGCAATCAATCAAGAAGTCTTCACTCGGTTCGGTCTGTCTTTCCTTTCTTTGTTTTCGTATATGCTTTTGGTAGTGACTTGAGCACAGGCCCTTCGATCGGTGCGGCTTATTACAGCCCCTCACGCTGCACGTTAGGTGCCTCATGCTCGGCCTGCCTCGGCCTCGCTTGACTGTCTGTTTCACTACTCCTCCTCACACTGAGTGACCAGACCCCCGTCGCAGGTTCCGCCGTGGTACACCTCGACAACCATGGATGGTTCGTCAGCCTCGAACTCGATTGATGAAATCATTTCCTGGGGAGCGCTGTGTAGATGAGCCAGTTCGATAGCCTCCTTCTCCGAGTCGGCCTGAACCTCCATCACCACAAACACCGTGTGCTCCAGTTCAATATGATAGGTCTTCATTACTCACCTCTTTGTTTGTTGTGTTTTGTCCACTTCTGTTGTGGGTTCCATTCTTCAACGACTTGCTCTTCCATCGACAGTTCATCTTTGTTGAGCAGCGTGACAATCGTTTGCTTGTCAGCCTTAGCAACAGTGCATGCCTTGATCTGAATGGAGAGGTCATACGCAACCTCTGCCAGCCGAAAGCTCTTGTTGTACTTGCGCTCCTCTTGGACAAAGTCTCGAATCCTCTGGACCGCTCTTTTTCTGGCTTCAACGTGTGACCTGAAGTACTGGACGTAAGGGTCACAGATGTTCGTCTCAACGCAATAGACTCTCATTCTTCACCTCCCTTGTGAGCTTCTGCCCACCAACATTTTCTTCTCGCCGTTTCCAGCGAGACGGTCTTTAAGGTTTCAAGCTTATAGATTCGCCCGTGGATGTACTGAAAATCCCGGTCCCAATGCGTCATAAATCCCAAGCCAGGGTCCAAGATTATTCGGTTGTTTACGACGTTCTGAAGGCGGGACCGCATCCGGTTGCGGTCTTTCAAAACACAGGGGATTTTTACATGCCCGAACTTATACAGGGCAATGAAGATTCCTTGGGAATACCAGCTAACGCGCTTCCAGTGCTCGAATCCAGGCTGCTCGTGCAGCCTGAACCTCGTAGGTTTGTGCATATCAATCACTGGACAAACACCAACTCGATGGGCTGCCATCACTCACCTCCTTCTTTGCGTGGTTGGAGCTTACGCTCGGGTGGCGCAGGGGGAGTAGGAAACAAGGCCGCAGCCTCGGATCGAGTCAACTCACGTTGCTCGACTACCAAGCCCTCGCTCTGAACCTTGACCACACCCTTGGCGTGGATGGGTGGAAGCGAATCTGCCACAAGCTTCTGCACCGTGGTGACTGCCTCAGTCAGTCCACACTCCTGCATGAGGAGCTTGGCTGCATCCTTCTCCATCTCGTGAGCCTCACGAAACAGCTTGGTAAGGGTACGCACCGAGGACTGCTTGGTGTAGCCTGCATGCTTGAGCAGCAAGGCAATGACCACGGTGTAGGGGATACGGCTCGTACCCCTGCGGCTGTAGTCCTCAGCCACGTCAACCTGAAGGTTGCCATGGATAAGCACTGGCACGTCATAGCTACCAGGCTCCAGCTTGGAGCGAGCAGCCTTGAACGTCTTGTCGTTGATAAGTTTACCGAGCGCCACAATAAGCGCATCAGTCATGTCTTCAGGGGAAATAGTTTGTCCCATGTTTGTTGCCTCCATGGCTACATGGTAACCATATTGTTTATGTTCAGTTGTCATCAAATGTCACAGCATGTCACACCATGCTGTCTTCTACGATCATCGGTTCTGTTTTCTCCTCCATCATGAGTTGTCGGTACATGATAAATGGTTGAAGTTGTATGGTTTTATTCTTTCCTCCGTTGTGATTTATCTGGGTGCATCGAACGTCCGGCAGGTTGGTAAGCGGCCCCAGGTTGTCGCAGTTCACATCGAACACATAGTCTGCAAACACATACCGTTCGTTTGAGACTACACCAATGTTGTCTACGCTCAACGGTCGCATTCGATCCTGTTGTTGGCAGGACCACACAACCCACCGACTGGCAAGGATTGTTGGACTGGTGAAGCGTGGCTTGATGGATGATTGGTACAGGTCCACCATGAACCTGAGCAGCATGTCAGCCAAGCTCCTCTCGTCTCCTCCCTGCGGTAGCCAATGGCACACCTTCGCATAGGTTTCTGAACCCACGTTGAACTGTACCAAGTACACTTTAGTCATCGCCTTTCGCCTCCCTCATCTCCCGCTGCTTCCGTCGAACAATGGCTTCGATCACTGGCTCGTAAAGACTCCTTGCTTTCTCACCAGGCTCCAGCACTTCCTTGGCACACCTCCACTCAATCTTGAATGGTTGGTCCCATGCTGTTGAGTACTTGTTGTCATGGTTCATTTGAAACCCCCGTCGTTCATTGATGGGG
>TARA_R100001443_G_scaffold26102_1_pt1 | contig 11344 bp, 13 predicted proteins | sample TARA_R100001443 | Tara Oceans TARA_R100001443 (sample SAMEA2622142) | marine metagenome | biome: marine biome (ENVO:00000447); feature: deep chlorophyll maximum layer (ENVO:xxxxxxxx); material: "saline water (ENVO:00002010), including plankton (ENVO:xxxxxxxx)" | depth 50 m
CCATCCCTAGTAAAAGTAGTTGTTGTTCCTAAATTTCCTCTAGTAAATGCCATTAGTAATCATAAGGCTTAATATATCCACCAGATATTTTATGTCTAGATGAATACTTTTTACCTTCCCTTACTTGTTGTTCATATAGCCCATCATAATATTGAGCTAATTGTAAATTAAAATTGTCTCCTGGCAGTCTATACAATTCTGCTATTACCTTAAAACCTAAAGCTTCATGAAATTGATCTGGTAATTCGCTAGACTTTGATAAGTCTTCATCAAAAGGAAGTGGTCGTGAAATATATTCTATACGTATTGTATTTCCAGACTCACTGGGGGAAATATATTCTCCCTGTTGTCCTAAACTGTCTGTATTCTTTTCGACTACTGCTAATCTGTTTCCATTTATAAACCATAGAAACTTATTTCTTATAGAACTTATGCTCATGAGTCAAAGTCTCCTTTCAATGGTCTATCAACTAATCTTTTAATCTCTACATCATCAATTTCAACTCTTTTAACTTCAAGTACTTCTGTAGGAAGATTGTAGTATCTTTGGTCTTTCACCAAAGTATCTGCTGCATCTGAACCAACAAAAACAATTTTAGTTTTTGCAGAAAAATCATCTTGAGCTCTATTTAAGGCTTTCCTTATAGCTGTTTCATTAGAGCCTGGATGATGTTGTTGTATAACTTCTAGTAATTCTTTTTGAGTCATCTTAATCGCTCCACAATTCTTCTAATCTTTTCACTTCTAATTCAACTTCTTCAGATAAAACCTTCATTTGATTTTGTAATAAACCTACAATCTCAGAATCCTCATCTTGTATTGCAGCATTAGCTAGTTTTTGATTAACTATCGCTAGTGCAAGTTTTGTAACTACTAAATTTTCTCCATCTTGTGGAAGAACTTCATCGAAATCAACATAATGATTACCTGTGCCAACTCCAGTTTCTGTATACTTTAAAGAAATTGTAGTATGACTATTTCTAGAAACATTGTCGTCTTGGTCCCCTCCAACAGGATTGGTATCAGGATAATAAAATCTTTCTATATAATAAACCTCTAAAGCACTTTTTGTATTTGGCATAGTGGTAATACCACTTCCAGGTGCTGTATAACCTGTAGTACTAGGAGCTGTATACAATCTTGGAGCAGAAACACTATCTACTGCCTTTTTTTCAATCCAATATACTGGACTTGTATTTGTTGCATAGTAAATACTTTGATTATCTAAAGCTTGATAGCTTTTTTCTAAAGACGTTCTGTTTGCTGATTTTCTTATATAGTTTTCAATACTTATTGAGTTACCATCCATAGTATGATTAGCTGAAGTTCTTATTACCATTAAAGGATGTCTGTCTTCCATAAGTATTCCATCACCAGATGCTTCATCATTGTAATCAAGATTTGAAGGGTCTACTGATGGATTCATAGCAGAAAGCATTAATCTACTTGGCATATTTATAGTAAGTGTTTGCCAAATAGTATCAGACCATAAATCATTCAATGCATTTATGTCATCTAGATAGGTTTCATTGTTTTGACCTAACTTTGCTAATACTTTATTTTTAATTGTTGCTGCCATTTAATCCCTTATGTTGTGCCCCCAGAATTAACCAGGGGCACATTTATTAACATATTACTTACGCGTTAGAATCGGTAAAATCAATTACAGCGTGAGTCTCAGGAAGTAATATCTCAAGACCTGCTTCTGTAGTGATCATATCTTTTCTACCATCTACGTCATTTTCTTGAACATTAGTTTCAACAAAAGTATCTCTCGATATTCCGTTTCCTGCTAATGGTCTCATTGATACGTTAGATAAGTCAACACATACTGCTTTATCTTCCATATCACCTCTAAACAATGGATGTGCTACGAAATTCATAGAACCCCATGATGTTGAGATTGATGATACGTCAACTGGCATAAAGCTAGATGTTTTCACATCTAAGTTGGCTCTGAAGATTTCCTTTGCACTTCCACCACTCATAGAGTTTGATACAAAGTTGTTATCGCCTACTTTATGCAATGCATTGATAACTTTTCTAGATGTTAAGCATAACTTCTGTCCACTGTTGCCAGTTTCATAAGCCATGAAATCATCCATTACGTCTACTACACCATCATATGAGAAAGGAGCACTTACATCATATCCAGCACTATTTACTGCAGTATTTCCGTAGTCCAATTCATATCTTTTGCCACCCTTGTTTTCTAGAAATGGTATTAAACCCCAAGATGTTCTTTCATCTTGTGATTCATATTTACCATAACCAAATAAGAAGGCATTTTCTAGATCCATTTTGTGAGACTTTAAGTGTTCAGCGTAAATACGTTTCCACTCATTTGCGTAACCTCTGTATCTAGTAGCCATAGTCGAACCAGACATTAATGGTACAGCTGTTTTGAATATCTGAGAATAGAACTCAACGTTAGTAAGTTCATCTCTCCATCCATCAGGAGCACCAGATGCCTCAGCCCATTGTGAGCCAATTACTTGACCCTTACTAGAAGCTAAAGAACTGGATATAGCAGTACTAAAATCATCAACTTTAACGATTTTAGCTGCTGGTATCTTTAAGTACCCACCGTCTACTGTAGATGCTGTTTCCAAGTTAGATGGAATTTCATCATCAGATGAAGTTGGTTTTGTGTAGTAAGAAATATCAGTAGCAGCACCTTCAAACTTATATACTGTTCCTGCTATTCTTAAGATTTGGCCTGGAACAATAAATATAGGCGCATAAGACTTATCACTGTCTTGTTGCCCATGTTTATTATAATCCACTGTAATTTTAATACCAGCTGAAACATTTTGGTCTACACCATCATCTGTACCATCTACTGTAGTATCAGTGACTGCTGAAACACCTACTGCTGTAAAATTACGTCTTTGCCATTGGTTACGATATTCTAGTGGTTTCCACACTGTCTCATCGATTGGTTTTTTACCTATTTTAGACAAATATGAGAAGAAAATGGATTCAGCTGGAGCTAATTCAGCTACTTTATCGCCAATTCCAAACGTTCTTCTGACATTATCGATACCTACGTCACCAGTAAAAGCAACTCCAGGTGTCTGTGTCTTAACTAGGCCATTATTATAATCTGTTGCCATTAGTTAATTCCCTCCTTTAGAGAATGTTTGTATTGTTATTTGATTTAACAATCGCATCCATGAAATTATCAGTAGGATCTGAAGGGGCATTAGACTGAGCAGGTTGTACTCCCATTGGAGCAGGTACAGATTGAGCTCTTTGAACTTGTTTAAAACTCTTTGACGGAGGAGTTATAGTTGGTTTTTGAATAGTACCAGTATTATTGGTAGCCATTCCATTTTTATACTTATAGTATCCAACTAAGTCATCCATATTAATAGATTTAGGGTCATTCATTGTATTGATGAAATCATCTACATTGTCACCTAAATCATATTTTTGATTCACATAGTTTCTAACATTATTCATTTCTTGAGCTTGTTGTACTGCAACCTCTCTTTGTTTATTTACTTCTTCTAACCCTTTGATTTTATCTGAATACGATTCACGCAGTTTCGCAACTTCATATTGATTAGCTAGAGAATTATATTGCATCATATCATCTCTCCAACTATCAACTGAGTCAAGATATTGCGCGCTTTCGCTATTAGAATCATTCATTGCCTCTTCTCGAGAGAAACCCCTAGGTTGCTCAGGCTTAACAGGTGGAGGAGGAAACTCCTCTTGTTCCTGACTTGTGGGTGCAGCTTCCGCAGGTTTACCACCTGGCGTTATACTTTGCACGGCCTCTGGGTTGGCTCTAAGATAATCCACCATAGGTGCATATTCTTTAACCTCGTCTAATTGATTCTTTAATTTTGCAGCCTCTGACTGCCAATACTGATAGCGTACTTGATCATTAGTTTCAGGTTGTACTTCATTTTGAGTAAAATCCTGCTGTACTGGGGGCTGTGCTGGACCAGTGGTATCCTCAGGTTGAGGGGCTCTAGTCTCTGGAGGCATAGGTAATCCCATTGCTTGTTCAAACGAGTTATCAGCGGTATTTAATGCTTCTTGGGTGTCCATTATATCTTGCTCAAAAGCTGGTGCTTCTGGAGCTTGATTTTCTGGAGCCATGTTTTCATTAGCTTCCATTATTTTTTCCTCTTACTTTTTGACGGCTTCTTAGATGCGGAAGAAGGTGCGTCTGATTTGTCTTTAATTGCATCTTGGGCGTCTTTTCTTAACATAGACAGGTTATCATCTAATCTCTTTTCAAATAAAGTTCCAGCCATTTTAGACTTTTGTTTTACTTGGTCTAAGTCAGTTTTAAACTTCTCAACTTCTACTTTCTGTTTAAGATGTACATTTTCTCTGGTAAGAGTTTGCATGTCGCCATTGACTTTCTTTAACTCTGCAGATAATTGTTCAACTTGTGCAGAAAGCTGTTGAATTGTGTCTGTTCGTTCTAAAACACCCTCCATATCAAATACTTCGGTTTTCTTGAGGACTTCAGCCTTATCAATAATGCCTTTGCCATATGCATCCATATAAAATTCGAGTTCCGCATATCTGTTACTTGGAAGTGTCGAACCTGATACGTACACAACATCATATTTACCGATAGTAATATCGTTTACGATTTTTACTTCATTAGTCTTATCATCGTATAATTTTTTATTTATTGCAAATTCAGTTAATGAATTGTTTGGATTAACAACTCTCATAACTTTTTCTTCTTGATACAACTCTTGCATCATTTGAATAGCTACTTTTGCTACTCTTTGTAAGCAAGACTCTACATCAGCAAGTTTTGACTTTATTTTTCTTTGACCAAACTCATCTAGGGATATAGTGGCCTTATAAGTTTGTGGGGCAGCTTGTGAGTTACCCATCATCATTTCATACAACCCGAGCTGATGGTCTATGTCGTTTTTCGCTGTCTGTTCGTTGTTGTAGAGCTCATTAGGAAGAGGTGCTGGTGATGCTACTACTGGCTGCCCCATATCAAAATCCACTTCTATACCAACTCCAGGCATTGCCCATTTCTCTTCAAATTCCTTCATATCTACACTACCAGAAGGAACAAGGACCTTCATATTGGTAGCTGTAGTAGCATGGGCTATAATTAATGACCTGGTTTTATTGATATAGTCTTGTAAACCTTTAACCATACGAACATCACTCATTGGATATGGTGTTCTAGTATGAAGATTTACCATTGGGACTATAGGATAATTGCTAGATGGCAATATCCTTGAGTAGATATGAGTATCGCCTATGACAACGCATTGCTTTACTTGCTTAACTGCGATTGGAACTGTTTCAATAAGCCCTTCACCTATTAAGTGAGCTTTACTTTTTATTTCAATTCCTGGCAATTGAGAAGCTTGACCAGCTTGTATCATTGCATTTTCTCTTGCATCTTTAACTTGTTTATCGATGCCTTCTCTTAATCTAATTAACTCAAGTTCCATTCTATCTGGAAGTATGCTTCCTAATTGAACTTGTTCTGTTAGTTGCTTTTCTTGTTCCATGTATTGGACTTCTAACTCTTCAGACATTTTATCAATATCTTCGTCTAAAGCTTTTAGATTAGCATCTAACATTTGTTGTTTCATTTGAGACTGCTGTTCTTGAGCCTGAGCTACTTTTTCAGCGCCTTCAATTATTTTGCCATTGAGAATCCCTACCTCAGTGCTTATATACTGTTGAAATTCGTCTTCATTAAAACGATATTCTTTTCCAGTATATTTTTCATGCACTCTGTACATATTTACGGATACCTTATAAAAACGTTCGTATCCTCTTACATATTCATTGTCTCCCTCGGCAAGAGTATCAATGTCTCCAGGAAATGTCAGTCCTGTATTATCAGTACGACCAGTTATTATACTGTCGCTATCATAAGAACCAGAAGATGCATCAATGGCATTTTTATATTGGGGATATAAAGATTTTGCTTGTTCTTTAGTAAAATTTCTTGATATAATTATATTTTCAGCATCGTCAAAAAATGGATCTCTGGAGTTAGGGTCTACATAAACATCTAAAGGGTCTATGTCTTTAAACATAACTTCACCTTTACCATCATCAGCTAAAGGATTTTGATATACTAGTAAATAGCCTAATCCTGTAACATAATAATCATCGATAGCTTTACGTATAGAACCTCTACCATCAGAGACATCGTACATATATGTTAAAAGATTATTTAAAACATTAGCGACTTTGGTATCGCTATCTTCTCTTGGAGATACTTTAAAGGAGGGTCTGTTAGCAGTTAACATAGCTTTTGCTGTTTCAACTGCTGGATGAATACGATTGACGACAATAGGCGCCTGTCCTCTGCCTTCCATCACTTTAGTCTGTTCTTCAGTCCACTGTCGACCTAATCTGTATTCTTGATCTTCTCTGGCTTGTGATTCCCAAATATCTCTTTTACGTTTGTATAAATCAAAAAGACGTTTGGTTTCGTCTGCTATCGGCTCTACAGATTGGTCTTCAGGCTTTTCATATTGCGACACTAACCTTTATACCCCCATATTTACATACTAGTATGCATTGTAATATAATATCTATAAGGTCATCCAATCAAGAACTTTCTTTAACTTAGTAGACTTATCTTCAGCATTAAGTGACTTTAGCCGTGATGGTCTAGCACCTTCTAATGAGGTCCACAGTGCATCCATAACATCATCATGCTTACCTTTTGGGTAAGATAAAAACTCTGCTTGTGCTTCAGTATCCTGGCTTCTAAAGTAAAATTCACCTTTAGCAAACATAGGAACTAAAGATAATAGTCTTTCTGACTTTCTAGTTCTTGGTTTAACACCTTTTTCTAATCCAGGTATGTATAGATTCTCTTCTAACATACGTTTTTTAACTGCAGCTCTCAATGCTTCTTGATATGCTACAGTCTCTATCTTCATCTTTCTATGTCTAAATTTTTTAAACTTTTCTATAATAATATCAGGCTGTTCTGCAGGAGATACATGTTTTCTATATAAATCCAATATATACTTATTACCTTCATGGTCTATTCCTATTGTAATTAAAACAAAAAAGTCAGCTCTAGCCGATAAAGAAGATGCAGGATCCACTCCACCATATACTTCAACTGGAATAACTTCTTCTCCGTCACCTGTTTCTTTAACTAAACATGGTGTACCTTCTCTTCTTTCAAAATCATATTGATGTAGTTTTATCCATTCTGGTTTAAATGGAGCTTCATCTGGAGATTGAGCTATATTCATATACTCTTGATAAAAACCATTTATATTACCAACAGATGCATATTCTTCTTTAATGCCATCAATTCTTTCTTTTGGAAATCTTTCAGGCCAAATGGGTGTACCGTCATCTTCTATAATAGAATACCATAAAGTATTCCATGCTGGAGAGTCTTTAGCCCAATATAAAAAGCAATCCTCTGATATAACCGTACCAATCATAACTATTCTACCTTCATCTGATAATGATGGTATAACAGCTTCTGTCATCCACTTTCTATTCTTTGCTCTTGCTTCTTGTGTAAATGCATTTAATTCTGATTCAAAGTCATCAACTATAATTAAAGTAGGTCTTGTATCACCCTCAATAAAACCCCTAACTCTTTGCCCTGTACCTACAGCCACTATACGCACCCCATTGGCAGTTACTACATCTGTTGCCGTCCATCTCTTAGCTGTATTAGGACCTAAGTCACCGAAAAGGTCTGAAAATCTTTTACTATGAGTTAAATGATATTTAATACGAGATAAGAAGTTTATAGACTGCGCCTGTGATTCAGAGATGATTACGATGAACTCTTCGTCATCTTCGTGTTTGAATGCGATTCTGTGTAGCGGTAATAGAAGTGAAGTAACTGTAGATTTAGCTGTACCACGAGGCGCTGCTATTAAAACTCTTTTTTTATCTCTATTTCTTAAATCTCTATATATTTCATGATGAAATGGCGGTGTAGCTTTTCGCAAAGCTGTAGGAAAGCAAGTCCTACCAAATAAGGCAATATTTTTAAAAAGCTTCTTAAGAGCCTGTTTTTTAGCGTAGATAGCTTCAAAATCATTCATCTTTTTTTAACTTACATCCACAATCATTGCAACAAACAAAATCCTTAGGAGCATGAGAATTTTTATCTAATTCCTTTAAATGATTAAGTATCATCTTAGTCACTAGGTCTAGCCTTACTAATTCAGTAGCAACCTGCTTCATTGTAGGTTTTTTAGGTTTCATCTGTAGATGTTTTTGCCTCTATTTTAGTTTGTGTGCCTTTTAAATGTTGTTCTTCTTCATTTATTTCATCTAGAAGCTTTCTTGTAGCTGTAGCCTCTAATTGAGTAGTAGTTTTAGTTACAGTCTTATCTTTCATGCCTAACATATCTTGTATATTTTCTGCCACTCTAAGGAAATTCGTTATATCTCCCTTTTTTCTAGCCATTTCTAAGGCTTCATCTAATAAATCAATTGTTTTCGACCTATTGTGTCCTTTTTCACTTAATACTTCTTTTAATTCATCTTTTACCATGCTTTTAAACTCCTGTGTTCTCATCCATCGTTTTACAGTACGTCGCTTACTATCAGTAGGATCGCTAAGGACAGTATCAATAGCCAAATCCATGTCAAATACGACGCTATACACCATTGCGAGGTTTTTCCACTCCTGTGTCCCTCGTCTAACGTCAAGCTGAGATTTCCCAGACATAGTATGATTAGATACTCTCCCATCTGCTTTAAGCCTTTGACTAGGATACTTAGGAGAATGAAAGGCATAGCCAAAAGGCATACGCACATAATAACTATCAACGCCATTATCTCCTGTATAGCGTTTCTTTTGGATGATTTCTCCAACATAGTTATCATCAGTGAGCGCATATTCTCCTTTATCTGCCTCTTTCCAATACTTATAGTCTATTTCATTACTATCAGCTTCGTCTTTAGTGTATATATTGTAGGTTCGTTTACCTATATCTTTATGTTTAATGCTTATTTCATACATCGTCTTCGTCCATTTCAAGGTCGCTAAACTCTATATCAAAACTTTGTGCCCAAAATATTAAAAAAATTATCAATGCTACGATTGTTAAGCCTGCATAGGCTATTAATTGAATCATTAGTCAATCACTATTTCAACATCATCTTTACCAAATGCATTAGCCTGCATTTCGTCTATTTTTGAATAATACTTATCAAAAACTCCTTGTTGTGGATCACTTGATTTCTCCCATCGGGGTTTTCCTTTACTTCCAGTATTAATCCAGCCAAACTTAGGTTTTTCAGGAGCTTGACGTCCAATAGGTATTATATTTCCGTGATTATCTTTATATGCTGTTATAGGCTTGCTATTACCCATTTTTATGTAAGCTTCTTTAAGCATATCCATTGGTTTTTTGCCGCTATACTTAGCTATACTGGCTAATTGCTTTTTATTATGTGTAATAAACAGTCCTACTACTATCCTTGCTGTATGCAGGTTCATTATTCTCCTTTAATTTCAAAATGAGGGAAATCATCGAACCTATTATCATGTACATACCAATCCTGGTCCCAATCTCCTCCCCATCTTAGGTTTATTCCCATAGACTTTGCTATTCCGAGAACAAAACCAGCAAAAAGGTGAAAACGCTCCCTATCATCCCAATCGATAGGATAAGGAACCACATCCACAGCCCTACTAGGATTAGAATTGTGACGGCCGTTTGGGTATTTAACCTTGGTCTTACCTTCATCAAACAATTTATCCTGTCTATCAGCGCTTCTATGGCCTTCAATAACAGAACAATCCACATACTTAATAACTTCATTTAGCACCTTTTGTATTCTCTCATCGCATGTCTTTAAGTTTCTCTTACTTCTACTTCCAAATCTTGGCATTATATCCCCCAAATAAGTATCGCCATAATAATCTTGTCTAAAATCCATAGACCTATCATTATGTTTAACTTTTGATGTGTTATTTCACTATTAGTCGGTAACATCATTTACTCTTTCTTGGGTGTCTTCTATTGTTGTTTTGGATAGAGACCTCGCCCTTATACTTTACACCTATAGTTGTAGTCTTTATTACGTTATGACTATACTTACTACTCATGTCTATATAACCCTCCTAGTATATTTAACAGTTAAAGACTATAGTTTACTTCTGTTGTACCTAGAGTATAGTCTTATGTCTAGACTTAAGTAGTAGTTAACGACCGCGGGAATATATATATAATATAGCAAGACTTAACAATTAACTGCAACTAATTTATTTAACTAGTGTAATAACTGCATTTAACAGCAAAAATATATTCTGATGGTACCTTAACCTATACTTTACAACGATCTAGCCTAGAAAGGGCTTTTTTAGGTTGAAAAGTGCATTTGTAAAAAATTGCTGTAGAATGAGAGTACGTGATATACATAGACCCTACCCCGTCCGATTTCACGGGTCGCGTTGCGCCCCAGGTTGAAATTCGCAACTGCACGGGTTAGATGTCTATTGAGACAGGTGTGTCTCTGCCCCTGCTCGCTTGGGCTCGTTTTCCATCACTAATCCTGTGTAAATAAACGATAATACTGTTAATACAATTTAATAAAGGAGTAGTTATGAAAAATGTTAATACTGTAGTAGGCTTACCTGAATTAGTTCCATTCTCGTTCAAGAACGGGAAGGTACGAATTAAGACTAATAACCCACAATTAGACAATGACGGAAAACCTGTCATTAAAGGTGGGAAATTAGCTTACCAGTGGGAAAATAAGCGTGACGCTGATAATAAACCCGTCTATGACGAGCGAGTTATCCTTATCACATTTATCCCACAGGACGGTCACATCATACCACCAAGCCTGTCTAAAGCGAAACTAAGCAAGTTAGTTAAGCACGCTAAGACAAGTGGTATGGAGTTCCTTACTCAAGCAGATACCTCATACACGTTATCACGTGAATTTGAGCCACAGACTGAACAAGATAGTGACGATAATACTATCACTACTATTACGGCGAAGTACATGCCTGCGTTCAAGTCTGCAGTAGCTCCTATGAGTGCTTGGTAGTCCTGGGTAAGTAAGCCACATCCTGAATAAGCTTCGGAGCCTGATAGAGCTTGGCAACAGAATCTATCAAGAAGTATTAGAGGGATGATACATGTATTATCCTTTTAAGTCAGACCACAATAGAGCGTGGGTAGTAGTCTTTTAGTACACATAATACAGAATAATTAACCATGGAGGTTCGTATGAACATAGTAGGAATATTGAATGAGACTGATAAGTTTCGTCATTACTTAACAAGTGCTGGGACAGTTATGTCCATAGCCAAGGATACCTCAAATCCTGTAAAGAGAACTCAATCTCTTTCAAAGGCTATTCAATTAGCCAAGGGGTC
>TARA_R100001443_G_scaffold8529_1_pt1 | contig 11329 bp, 3 predicted proteins | sample TARA_R100001443 | Tara Oceans TARA_R100001443 (sample SAMEA2622142) | marine metagenome | biome: marine biome (ENVO:00000447); feature: deep chlorophyll maximum layer (ENVO:xxxxxxxx); material: "saline water (ENVO:00002010), including plankton (ENVO:xxxxxxxx)" | depth 50 m
AAAGATATAACTGGTCAAGGCCGTAAAATGGGCAGAAACGCAGGTATGAAAGCAGATGGTACTCTAGACAGTGTTCATTCTATCTTAGGAACGGACATGAAAGAGGGTACTATCAAAGCTAGAACGGTAAATCCTGATGTACCTGTCGATAAATTAGGCGATACTGAAAGAGCCAAGTATAATAAAACGAATAAAAACTATTAGAGATAATCTGTTATCATCGGTGCTGTTTTATCTAATCCTAATGTACATTTTACACTAGTTTTAGATATTGAAAGTTTCTTAGATACAATTTTAAATTTATCTTCAATGTTATTTACATCATCTTTTATTTTAAGTGATATAACGTTACCAATAGATAAATAATATCCTTTATTGACACCAATAGACATTTCTTTTTTATTTTCTAAATATTTTATTAGTTCTATAGCTTCTTTTTTGAACGCATCTGGATAGTCATAATTACCCTTTATTTGTACACTAGATGTGTCTGTAGATAAACTATTGTGTTTATATACATATGTATTATCATTTACTATACCTACAACTGTATTAGGTGTTCTAACCTTAGTATATTTATAATTTTCAATACCATCAGATAGTGTAAATTTAAGACCACTGTCTGTTTTTCTTTGTTCTTTGATGAAACAATAATTTGTTTTGTTAGCATCTTCTCTTACAGTCAAACGTACTGCTCTTATATCGTCCATGTCTTCATCATCATATCTTAATGTTTTGCTTATTATTTGTAAGGGTTTTAAATTTTCACCTCTAAGACCTGTTAATGTTTTCACAGGATTAGTTTCATTTAATAAATCAACTCCCACTATAGTTCTGTTAACATTTATGTATGTATCAGTGTAATGTTTTAAAAACTGCGTAACTGTCATTCCATCAAAATTACTTTCATCTGTTAGGTTGAATGTAGTGGTATTTTCTCCAGTTAAGAAATTTAAAGCATCAAAAGCAGTTATAGTAAGATTTTTATCAGTAGGTGACATTAGAAAAACAGTCCCTCTAAAAAAGGGTACAGAATCATTAGCACCTAAATTTAGAAATACTTTTAATTTTGCACCAAATATTTTATCATTCTGAATTTGTGGGTCTGGAATATTTACAATTACCTTTGAAGCAGTACTTCTGCCTGAATGATTATACGTTATAGTGTTATATGGTATTTCTTTATTGTCTAGAAATACTTTAGCACTACCAAAGTGACCTTGTCTCATCTATAAATTCTCCACCCAAAGGTATAGGTCCTGAACCTATCTTTTTACCTGTAGTTCCATCAATTCTCATAATATACTCTACACCCATCTTTATACCAAACTTAGGGTGTTGTGAGCCCGGTGGATGGTCCTCTGACATATTCATTATTTTACCGTAGAATCTTGTTATACTACTATCTGCATGTGATATATCTATATATACTGGTGTATTTCTTCTTTGATATCTATTGAATAAACTTCTCGAATAGTTTACATCGTCGGCATCTTTCAAATCAATACCTCCAAAAGTAACATTTCCTCCAGCAGCTCCTATTTTTCTAATATCAGACATACCTACTCTATCTGTAATAGTTATATATCTACCATTATTACTAAAAGTCAATGATTGAGCTATAGCTCTTGCATTTAAAGATACTGCCATTGGGTCAACCACATTCACTACTTGCGAATGAGTATTATCAGTTGGGAATATTTGTGTACACATCATACTTCTAAATCTATCTGAAGTATCTGTGTCACTTGCATTATTATCACCTGCTGTTGTATCTATTATAAACATCAAACCATATTTCTTAAAATCATGATTCCACATAGCGTAATGGTCAAAATGATTGATAGGACGATTATCAACACCACTACCGTCAGGATTTGGTGCTCCATCAGCAGAAAATGCTACAGCTTCTTTTCTTTCGTGAGGGGAACTACCTTGGTCATCTCCACCACTCTCCCAGTTATTTAACGGCCAAAATCTATCAGGGATAGAAGCAGGGTCACAAGTTACCCAATCATCTGGTTCATCCCATTCTAAACATCCAGAAGTATAAAAACTTGTAGATGGGTGTATACCAGCAGTACCATGAGCGGCTACGTCACTAGTATTATGTTCTAATATAAAAGGCATTCGTGTATTATCTCGCATAGCTAGAGGTTTCCACATGTGACACCTTTTTACTGTTCCAGTCAAACTTGCTACAGGGAATATTCTACCAACAGTTCCATAGTGAGCCATTGGGAAGTTATTAACTTTGAATGCAGTTGTTGATGTTACTTCACTTACAACCACAGAACAAGAATAATCTTTTGTTAAAGAATAAACAGATGTACTATCTATAGCTGAAGTTAAAGCGTCAGCGTCATCGTCCACTAAAAATAATTTATATGCACTACCATCTGAACCTAAAACAGGGAATTCCAATCCTGCATTAGTACCACCAGTAATTTTTAATCGTGAGTTTACCCAAAATTCATCAGGTCTATTCAAATCACTTTCTGAAGTATCTATAAGAGTTCTACCATCTCCACTAGTAGCAGTTCCTGTAACAGTTTCTTGAACGTCTAAAAACACTTCATCCCCTACAGAAAGACCGTGAGTATCAGAACATGTTACGGTAGCTAAAGCTTGTCTGTATCTACCACCTAAAGTTAAAGCAGAGCCCGTTCCTGTAACTGTAAGATTAGTTATAGATATAGTAGGATATATTGCTAAACCTGTATTACTTGCTCCGTCTGGTGTAGTTGTAAATGGAGCTGTATAAAAACCTTGAATTCTATGTTTAGCTATTTTTATTCTTCTTGTACCACCAGCCCCTGTGCTTAACGCTTGTATTGCAGGCGAAGAAGAGCCCGGACTATCACTAGGTATAGGAGAAGTATGCATGAACTTTCTGGCATCAGTATCACCACCGTCAGTAGCGGTATCTGTTGCTTTCATAATATCATACATATGTTTGATGTTGAAATGTAAAGAGTTTTTCTTAGAAGTAAATCCCATCACTAAATAATTTAAAGTATCTACATCACCATCTAACTCTGTAATATCTGATTCAGCAATTCTATTCCTCCACGAAGAAACTTTATCTGTCCCAAATAAAACTCCGTTAACACTATCTGGACCTGTTGGAAGTGTTCTATTCAATGTTTGTAAATTATTACCCGTACCGTTTGGTACCCAGTCATCATTATCAATAGCAGTTTTCAACGCCATAAAGTTAGAAGATAACATATCAGATGTCCAACTATAACCTGCAACACCATCTCTAGTTTTAGAATAATCTACACTTGTATCGTTAGTAGTTGCTGGTGCGGCTGTACCAGCTTCATTTACCCAATGTTCTATTGGTGATTTCTTATATGTTGCTTTTGTATCATCACTAGCAAAAATTGCAGCGTCACTCTGAGTTACTTGCACTCTAGCTAATATCTGTTTTGGTAACCACCTATTATCTTCATCTAAAAATTCAAAACCGGGTATAAAACTATATGATGTTTTATAAATACCAGTTTCATTTCTTAATCCGTCATCCTTCATACTGTTAAGTTCGTCAGTAACATTAGTAGAAGAATTAGTTTGTATTACATCAGAATTTCCTACTCCATGTGACAACCAATACTCGTGACCTGCGTCAAAATTATAATAATCAATAGTTCCTTCAGGATGTCTAGCATAACTTTCAGTAGCATCATATGTAACTGTAAATTTAGGGTCATTTACATCTACAACCGGACATCCAAGTGAAACTTCAGCAACCTGTTTATATACTTGATGTATTAAACCATCATTATCGTCCGAAATTACTAAAGATATTCTTTCACCGGGGCCTAAGTAATCTGCATCAGATGCACTCGAAGCTTCTTTTAAATCTAATAATTCTACCCTTAATACTTCTATAACACCAGCAGCTAAATTAACAACACCACCAAATGATAAAGTTGTCTTCCTTAATTTACCTCTATCTCCAGTACCAGCGCTGTTTATAGCTTGTGTGTGTTTACCTGTAGTTCTGTACGTAACTTCTACCTCTACTCCAGTTCTAGTAGTTTGTACAGTTGGATTAGCTAGTAGTTTTACATTACAACCTCTATATGTAGTAAAATGACCTGTTCCTGTTAAATTAGATACATCTGGTATAGGATTACCATCTGTATGTCTTAAAGTACTTTTATATGTAAACGTAGTTGCCGTTGAAACATCTTCAACGTATGCTGTTTCGTCGTAGGTATCGTTACTTAGGTTCAAAACTACTAAACTTCCAGTTTGTATTTCAATTTCTTCTGTATGAGTAACAGTTCCGACTCCACTAGCTAAATCACAGTCTGTGATTGTAATAGTTTGTCGGTCGCCTAATCTAAATAATTCATTGTTTATACCAGAGTATACTGTTTTTCTATCTGATTTTAAAATACCTACTGGTGGTTTAGGTGTTGGAGAAAATTTAGGTATACGTTCTGGAGAATTTGTATCCATCTCAATCATATATCTATCATTTCTTCCTGCTGTAAGTGAGCCAGTATTGTTTCCTACTATTGTATCAATACCGATAAGTCTATCTGTTGCAGTGGAACTTCCTGTACCCTGACCATTTGCCATATAAAATTTAGATAGATATCCATCTATAGACTTTACTCTAAGTTTTGGATAGTGGGCTCTATCTCTTGTAAATGTATGTGATGTAATAGCTACTTGTTTAGCTGGTTTACATTTTATTAAAGTATAATTAGCGTTATTATCTGGGTCGCCTCCCTCTCCATCGTCCCAATCAATATAGAATTCTGTCACTAGTTCATTAGCTTCGATTCTGAAAAAATATTTTTCATGAGTAAAGAAATTATATCCTGCTGCTTGGTCACCATTAGTTATTTCTGGTGAGCTTGATGTAACTTGTAACGGATTTGAATCTCTGATTGCGTCTTGTTCAGTCATGTATGCTTTTAATACAAAATTAGTTGGTGCTGCTCCTGCCATATTATATACCTACGATAAGCGGAACCCCGCTTTTTTAAATGATACAGGCGCAGATGTTGCTACCTGTTTTGATGTGTCACCACGTATATTGTGATAATCTTTCATAAATAATCTTGCTGTGTAGACTTTAGGTGCTCCTTCTTTACCAGAATCTGATATTTCTGTTACAGGTTTAGTAAAAATAAATTCATTGTCTGATGGAACTATTGGATATAAACATTTAGGATATACCACTACTTCTTCTATTCTACCTTTGTAGTGATTACCACTACTCTTGTCTCCTCCTAAAGTAAATGCATTTGTACTTTCGTAAAGGTCTTCCCCTCGGTTTCCTGACGATGTCGGCCAAGTTGGATTAGCTCCAGCAGTTAAATCAAAATCATTTATTACATGTGTCATACCTGTCTGGTCTACTAATTTACCATTAATAAATAACTTACAATTACCAAACGTCAAGTCTGCATCAAACGTTACTATTATACTATATGGTATTTCTCCATCAACTATTATGGTTGAAGATTGTAATTCCACATAATTTGAAGATGTTTGATATATTTGTGCTTTTATAGAGTAGGCATCGCTACTACGACTTAATATTATATTAACTGGGTCAGAACCAAGTATATAGTCTTCACTATCACTATCTATGGTATCTGGAATAGTATGAACAACCCACGTTGCCTCATGTTCTAACTGTCCAAGTGTATTACCACTAGAAGGATTATATTGAACATGGTCGTTATCACCATCAAATCTTAAACTGAATCCTCCTAAACCTTCTACATCATATTTTACACCAGTCTCAGATAGATTGGCAGTTCTTGATGTAGTGCCAGTATCTGTATTATTAGCAAAGGCTAAGTTTTCAATTTCAGAAGGATTTGACCCATGAGCGGTTCTATCATTCAACTCGCTATTGTCTAGAGGTAAGTGTAATATAGCGTTATGATATTGATTTGGAGCAGGTACTTCATCTATATATAGTAAACCATACCATAAATCTTCTGCCTCACAAGACCATTTAAATTTAGGATAATATGCATTTTCTTCGTCTGGACCTACTTCTAAAAGTGGTGTTGGCGGTACCTCATCAAAAAATTGACAAAACAATTGAGGTTTTATATTATCATTAGTAGCACCTGTCGTAAAAATATCTATCTCATAGTGCCCTCCGGTCGTTGTATCAGCTTCGACATAAAGTCCTATATCATCTCCGGGCATAACTTTATCTAGTTCTACCATATTGTCTAAATTAGCATATTTAGTTCCACTTGTAGAATGACCCACTGTTGCTACATATCCAAATTTATTTTTATCACCTTTGTTTTCGTAATTACCATAACCATAATCTTTATCTAAAACTAAACTAGAGTTTTCTGTAGTACTATCTAAATTCCAACTGAAATTTTTATAAGATTCGTCTGTATATAATGCTTCGTTATATGTAAATCCTAGTGAATCAACAACAGTATCTGGATTAGAATCATCACTTAAGAAACCAAAAATACTAGAATATGCTCTGTCTTCAATAAAATTGTCACTATCATCTGTTAAGAAAAAGTGGAAAGTCAACCAATAAGCTTTAGGACTAATAAACCATGTATGTAATTCATCTTGTTTGATAACGTTATTTTGTACAGCAACCGCTGGTGTTACAGTTGCTCCATCGGTGTGTGTAGCAGCTGTTGTGCTTAAAACACCCCTAGTTAAGCCTTTTAACTTTTTAGTCTCTAAACCGATAGATTTATATTGTATGTATTCTGAACCTATTAGAACTATACCTCCTGTATCTACACCTGTTAAACCATCAACAGAAGTAAGAATTACATTATCATCTGAGGAACTTATACTTCCTCCGTTGTTACCAGTAGTAGTGGTAAATGAACCAGCTAAATATAAATTAGTATCTACTTTAACGTAACCCGTTGTATAGTCAATATCTAGTATTTTACAGTCAATATAGTTACCAGAACCATCTGAAGTGGCATCATCTGGGTCTTTATTATATTGAAATATTCTAAATGTCATTTCGCTACTGCCGGGTGAATTGTTAACTTTAAGTAAATGAGGATTTGCTACTTGCATTTCACTTTTACTAATAATCCTAACTATCTTAGCAGAAGCTAATATATGTTCTCTAGAGGTAAACGTACCCGAACCATCAACCCAGTCAGCGATGACAGCACCGTTTTTCGTAAAATCATCTACTTGATAGCTACCAGCGTCTGTTATAAAATAAGAATCCCTATTTAAATCACCTTGAGAATTACCATCTGTCATTTGGTCTTCGTTTATCTGTTTACCATTATATGCGTAGGCTGTAGAATATCCTATGGCAAAGTTCTGTACTGTGGTATTATTAGTAGAACTTGATGTAGCTATAGTAATATCCCCAGCATCATCTGTTTCTAACTCTGTTAAACCGGGAGTATTACTGTTTAATTTTCTTAAACCATTAAACCAAAAAACACATTTTTCATCATCGTCAGTAGTAACGCCATCTTCACAATTACCGAGCATAGCTTTGTAAGATTCATGTCCTATAACTAGTGTATGTCTGTTAGGAACATTGATAACTTCTGCTAAACTACCTGTTTTACTGTGTGGAGTACCGAAGAATCCATCTGCTGTAAAATGTCTACTAGCTATAACTTCTATATTTTTCATCTGGATATTACTGTTAGAATATCTATTTTCATACCTTACACTACAATTATCAGCATCTGACATACCACCTGCGCATTTGACACTATCAAGATGTACTACTATATTAGAATCTAATTGCATACCATAATCTAAACCAGTAAATGAAGTGCTACCTACATATGCAGTTTCTGTGTGGTCACCTGTTGAAACACTGCTACTTGCCGGTAAATCAATGTGTGTATTAACAATTCCCATATTTAAGTAAGCTGGCCAATCACTCCAATTTGTATTTTGTCCGTCACTTTGTGTGCTTCCAGCGTTAGCAGCAACACCGTTAGCCATGAATTGGTATCCTCCTAATTTTTCACCTTTTGTATCTAACCATTCATAAGTTATATACTTTTTGTCAGGGTCTGCAAATATAGAAAGTGTTACCCATTCTCCTGTAGGTAGTCTAGTTCCTCTATTAGTTGGAGCTTCTCCAGTAGTACCAGAGCCTACTAATAAAACATTATTGAAAGCGTCAGAACCTCCTTGGTCCCAATCATCGTACCAATCAAGGTGTTTATCTATACTAACCCCATGGTTCCAGTCATCATTACCAGAACTAGGGTATGCATTAGCTGGCCAATTCATTGGTTGTGCTACCATTTGTCCTTGGAAATTCACAATCCACCAACCAAACATACCAGCACCAGCAGTAGTCCCAAGGTCATCTGTTGTATCATTATCATTTCCTCTTTGCATACTTTGGTGATAATCATATATATGACCTGTAGGTGAATCTACTTGATTCATTTGGTTCTGTGACATTAATATAAAGAAACATCTTTCTAAACCAAATTTACCAACTCCACTTTTATCTAAATTATCGGCATGATACATTGGTAATTGTGGCATATCCATTACTCTAAAGGTTATATCTGTTCTACAACCATATGTATATTGGTCAGTGTGAGTTGAAACAGATGGAGAAGTTGTTAAATCACTATCCAGTTGTATAGGTCCCGGTAAAGGAACAGACATAACTCTACTGATAGCCCTATTTGCTGTAGCCTTTGTAACAGTTTCATTATCGAAAACTGGTAAGCGGTCATCATGATATGCCCATTTAGAATTGAAGGATAATCCAACTCTTCCATCTTTACCGTAATTTGTTCCTGAATCTATTCTTGCAAAACATATTTCTCTTTCAGTGGTAGCAAATTCAGAAGCAGAACTTCCACCACCTTCAGTTACACTAAAAGTAGTAGATTCTTTCAAAGCATGTATACCACTATAATCATCAGGTTTAAAATAACTCCTATCATTCTGTTTATCTACAACAAGGTTAGTGTAACCTGCTGCACGTCTGTGAGGCTCTGAGCTTACATGTGAATAGTGTACAACGTTAGCGTCTGCCTTCCATTCTGGGTCATCTCTAAATCTTTGACGACCATTTTTAGGAATCAACAGTTGTTCTCCGTGAATAGCTTCAGCTAAACTATATTTTTTCTCTTCTAACGCTATGATTTCTAATTTGTCACCGATAGGATTTGTAGAAGTACTCACATTGACAGTAGTTTTGTATCTTTCTAATTCTTCAGCATCAAATCCACCAGTAGTATTCCATGAATAAAGCGCTCTACCATTAAGCACGTCTGACCATAAAATATAAGGTTCCGTTTCTACTAAAATACCACTATCTACTTTTACAGTACGACCAAATCTATATTTAGATGTTTGAGTAAAATCTAAAGCCCAGTCATACGTAGGGTTTAGCATTTTGTTTCTAGAATATGTAGAATAAATCATATAATCTGTAACATAGTTAGTTGAAGGTGCTCCCGAATTTGTTGTTTCTGCTATATTAAATTGTCCTATGTTGGGTGGTGGTGTATCTACTCTATAAAAATATAAATTTTTATTCATTTGTACAAAATCATTGTCCGGATTAATATCTGTAGCATTATATTTAAGAGTCATACCTGAAAACACTGCGTCACCATATTTAGGAGGGTCTTGCACTTTTGCTGCAAACAAATATCTCAAATCAGCCATATTGTCATTTATTCGTACTTTAGCGTCAGGGGTTTTGTTCCAGAAAAAACAGTCAGGAAACGTAGCACTTACTCCACCGTCTACAGGAGTCGTAGCTGTAAATGGACCATTGTCACTTATTTGGTAAAATACAGTCCCATATCTATTTCTATTATCTAACCTTACTTGTGTTCTTCCTACTAATAACTGTTCACCTGTTACGTATTGTGCCATTTTATACTAAATCCTCCAGACTTCTTGCTAATACTAATGCTCCAGAACCACCTGCTGCGTCCATACGTAAAGCTAAAGGTAGAACTTCTGCTATACGATTAGCAAAGTCTTCAGCATCATTAGTTACAACGTCGCCCTGTATATTTAAAGTTATGGGTGTCCCTCCTACCATACCTGCTGTCTTAGATATAATAGTTTCACCCGGTTCTACCATTACTTGTTGATGTCTACTACCTAGTCCTCCACCTCGCGGTCCTCCAGTATCATACATCATTCTACCACCCATATCATAAGTATCGTAATCTATTTTTGGTGGTTGCATCATTTCTTGCATCTTGACATTAAGTCCTGCAAATAAAGCAGCAGTTCCTGCTACCAGTCCTGCATAAACGAATGGACTTATTGGTCCAGAGAAACCTGCTGCAACAGCAGCATTCTTTAATTGTATTGCCATAGCTAAACCTAACATAGCACCAGCAGCTGCACCTATAGCGGCTGCCATAATCCTACTACCCTTAGCCATTTTATCTGTAAGTGCAACCATAGCTAACATTATAGCCATACTTCCTGCTTGTGATAATGCTAAAGCTGAATAAGAAGCCATTAAAGACATATTAGCACCTACTAATTTACCATTAGTAAAAATCTGTAACATAGCCTTTTTAGATTCTTCATTCATCAAATTTAATCTGAAAGCCATTAACATATTTTGAATAGGTAACAGTGCATTCAATGTTTTAAATATAATTACATATTCTATTAGTCTAGGACCTAATAAATCAAATACTTTAACAGCTAGTTTAAGTGGAACTGTCATTAAACGTATAACACTACCTAAATCATGCCCTTCTTGGGATAAATTTTCAACAACTTTTATTACAACTTTAACTAAATCATGAAATTCATGTAAAGCGTCTATAACAAAATCCCTTAATGTTTCACCTAATGGTGTCAAACCTGTTACTACTCCTTCTTCCATAATAACTATCATACCTTGGAATTCTGAAGTTATATTATGTAATACCATAGCAAATTCATTTAAGAAACCATTAGCTTTACCTACTTCATCTGCCATCAAAAATGGTGCTTGAAGTGCGTTTTTAATTAATTGTATACTTCTAGCTAAAGATTGTTGCTGGATGTCTGCCATTTCTGTTGCAGCTCCACTTGAATTAGCTAAATCATTAACTGCTCCTTGGAATTCATCAGCATTTTGTACTAAATGAACAAAGGCAGTGGCACCTCTAACGTTTAAATCTTCAAGTAATGTAGTCATCAAATCTACATCAGATGCTGCTGGACCCATAGCCATTTGGAAATCTTTTGCTATTTCTGTCAACATTTTAAAGTTACCTTCTGCATCCATGATTTCTACACCCATTTTACGGAAAGCAGCCTCATTATCATTTGCGTGTTGAGCAAACTCAGCTAATGCTTGACGTAAACCACGACCTGCAAT
>TARA_R100001443_G_scaffold89198_4_pt1 | contig 11321 bp, 13 predicted proteins | sample TARA_R100001443 | Tara Oceans TARA_R100001443 (sample SAMEA2622142) | marine metagenome | biome: marine biome (ENVO:00000447); feature: deep chlorophyll maximum layer (ENVO:xxxxxxxx); material: "saline water (ENVO:00002010), including plankton (ENVO:xxxxxxxx)" | depth 50 m
ATATCTACTTTCCCATAGATCGAAACGGCAACGCCTACCTGCAAATGTTTTTATATACCCTCTATCCATTGCTACTCTTGCACATTGATCTTGTAGAGCTCGGATAAAAGGCACGTTAGCATGATACTGCTGAAATAATTTCTCAGCTTCTATATCATCTATGCCTAATTCATTAATAAGTTTTTCTTTACCCATTCCATAACTTAATCCTAAATTAATTGTTTTAGCTTGTTTACGTGGTATTTTAGCCATGTCTGCGACTATTTGGTGAAAGTCTGCATTATCGTCTCTATATTGAGAAACTGCATTCTTAGCACCGTTTAAATTCATCTGATCAGCATAATGCACGGTAAGTCTAGGTTCTTGTTGTGAGTAATCAAAAACACCCCACTGACACCCTTCTTCAGGAATAAATAAAGATCGTATCAAATTACCTATTTCTGGGTCGCGTGCAGGGACTTGTTGTAGATTAGGGTTACTATAACTGAACCTGCCACTAACCGTGCCACCACGATCGTTACGCATAGCATGAGCTTCCGCGTGTATTCTACCATTAAAACAATGGTCTTTAATCATCTTATCAATAAAAGTCGTTCTAGCTTTATTTAGCTTTCGTGCTTTAACAATAAGTTGAGGTAATTCATGCTCATGTCCTTCTAGCCATTCTTTTTGAAAACTTGCCATACCTTTTGCTGTTCTAGGATACCAGATTTTATTCTTTTCAAAAATAGCCTGTAAAGAAGCATTAGCCCAAAGATTTACTTCAGCACCATACTGTCTTTTAATCTCCACCAATATCTTTTGCTCTTGCATAGAGAGTTGTTTGCTTATGGTATCTGCTTTTTCTTCATCTACCCTAACTCCTCTCCAACGCATTTCTAATAACAAAGGTATAAGCCTACACTCCATATCTAATATCTGTTCTAAGTTTTGCTCAGCAATCTCTACTTTTAACTTATCCCAAAGTTTTAAAGTCAAGGCTGCGTCTTGCTCACCATAAGGTCCAACATATTTAGAATGTAGTTTATACATCTCTGATTTAGGATTAACTCCAAAAGATAAAGCTGCATCTTGTAACAAAGACTCATCTTTCTTTTCATCGCAGTAAAACTCACCTAGATTATCTAAAGAATAAGAATATCTATTTTCATTAACAAGAGGAGCAGCAACAATGGTATCTAATATCCTGCCTTTAACTTCAACACCTTCTCTTTTTAACCACCCTACATCGTAGAGTGAATTGTGAAAAACCACGTCCCGTTTTTCGGAAGCGAGTGTGTTAGTCAACCAACGTATAACTAAACCTTCATCTAAATTTCCTCCGCCTAAATGACGTATAGGAAAATAACCTTGCCAATCTTTAGTAGCTATTCCTATGCCCACAACATGCCCACGACTTGTAGCCCATCCAGGACCGCAAGTCATGAGATGAGGATCATAAGTTTCTAAATCAATAGCTATTGTTTCTGTCTCAGAGAACTGAGGAAAAACATCAGGTACTGACCAATCGCTTTTAGGAGTAAACATTGGCTGTTGTAAGATCACTTTTTCTTAGTAACCTTAACTGTTTTAGCTTTAGGCTTCTTCGTTTTTGTTGTGGTCTTTTTCTTTTTAGTCGGAGCTTTACCACCTACCCAAGCCTCATTTACATCAGGCGTAGATTTATCATCGGCTTTGTAAGTGCCTTTTTTGGTTCTAGCTCTTTTAGGTTTTGCTTTAACAACAGAAGCATCATCAAATTTATCTAATGTTACTGTAGCTGTTTGTACTGCTGATTTAATTACTTTAGCTTTCATAACCTCGTCCACTTTCTTTTCAGTCGGTGGTGGTGTTATGAACGCAATAAATTTTGCCCAAAATCCCATATTAATCCTCCTCTCTGCCATCTTCGGCAGAATAATTTACATCGTCAACTTCTTCATAAGGAAGATCTTCGTATTTTGTTACGGTGTTGTCTAAGATGTATTCTTCAACTAATAATAAATATCTACGTAAATCTCTAATATCATCGAGTAGACCTGCTTCGCCCACATAGACTTCACCTGCCTCGAATACGTCCCACCCGTGCTTTTGCGACTGATGCTCGATTCTATCGAATTTACGTGCTAACATCATAAAGGCACCAACACCTCCACGACGTCTCCAAGAGTCGCCATAAGACGTCTCAGCTTTTTGTAGAGCTGATAAATCGTTTTGAGCGATATCTTTCATTTTTTCCCATTTACTCATGAGTTCCTCCTATATCCGCTTTATTAATAAGTGACATCTCTCTCTTGCGGATCCATTCGAGACATGCCTTTTTCCAATCGTGAGCTTTAATATTTCCTGCTTTTTCATAAGCATAATCAAATTCACCTATTTTGTAAGCAGCGTAACATTGCATCATAGGTATAGCTATGTCAATAAAAGCTGCATTTTGCCAACCATAATCAACAACATCAAAATCCATAGGATTAATATTAAAAAATCTTTTTAACTCTCTGTCAAAACTATCACAGTCAGTAATTAAAGCAACATGTTCGTCTAAGCTGTCGTAAGGGTTTTTTACCTCACGTTGAGTGTATATGTCTATTTCTATGTCTTTAACTTTATCCCAAACAGGATTTAAGTACACATGAAAACTATCACTAACCTGCCTGTACACTCCCATAGACACTCCTATCATAGAGGCTATATACTCCTGAAGCATTGACATGTGTACTACATTAGCTCCATAAGCTCCCCACAACATATCATTAGATCTGTTACAAACAGTCATGTGTAATCTATTGTCTCTAACTTTAAAATAAATATTAGTATTACAAGGAACATCTTTGCCTTGCCTATTTAAATCTTTATTAGCATCCCACATCTGCAAAACACAACGTCTATCATCAGGATTTGTTTTTAACATAGTAATAATAATATCTAATTGATCTTTATGAAAATAGTCTCTCCATCTCCAACCATAAGCTCCCCACAAAGTTTTGCCATCATCTGAAAAATCTTTCATAGAGTTAACGAAAAAAGTTAATGGTTTTAAATCCTTACGTCCCGCTAGCATCCACAAACCTTCTATGTAATGAAAAAATGGATTAGCATCCCGTTCTGTTATTAAACAAACCCTTTCCCAAGGATGGTTATAAACCGTTGTCACTGGATCTATTGCTTCATAAGTATCTCCATTACGGCTTTCTTGAACTCTATAATTAGTTTTATCATTAAATAAATCTATGCCTAAAAGTAGAGCGTCGTTTACATTTCGTGCATTAATTACCTTCATTCTTTCTCCTTGACATTTTATTAGCAGTTCTTTTTAACGATAACTCTAATAATCTGTCTATTAATTTACTTAAATACTCTAACATTGTTTTCTTATAAAGTGCTGTGATAGCCCTCTATAATTTCTCCAATTAAAAAGTTTATTTCACTTTCCGATAGACGCGGAAGCTTTCTTTTTACAAAAGCGATAGCCATATCTTGTGATGCAGGTACTCTTAAAAAGAATGCTACCTCTAAAAATTGTGTGTAATATATATCAACTGAGTCGCCCCAATCTTCTAATAGTTCTACTGAGTATTCATTGACTCTACCCATATTTACTTTCTCCTTCTATTAAATCTTCTACTATTGGAAGATCATTCGGTTTATATACAGACCTTGTTCTACCTTCGCCTTTTAGTATCCTCGAATACTTATCAAACTCACAAAGTCCTCCTTCTATTTCACGCATTTCATAGTTTATTTCATTTCTATTTAAAATGTGAGCAGGAAGTTTAGCCTGTACCTCTTTGTATAAAGCTCTCATCTCACCTACCCAATCATGGCTACGTTTAGAATAACCTAGCTCTCTGCCTGTTAATCTATTTAATCCTCGCATAGCTCCTGGACCTGCGTTAGCCCATGTAAGCACGTCTTTAGCGTTGCCTAATAGATAAGTATGCCTTAAATCAGTAACCACCTCATAAGCCATGAAAGGTCCCATGTATGGATAATCTCTTAATAGTTCCCATGTTTCTTCTAATAAATCGCATTGACTAATTTTATCAACTAGCTTTTTTCTATCATTCCACATATGAGAAATACACTCAGAAACTCCTGTAACTTTATCCATACCGTTAGGTGTTTTAACGATATAAGCTCCAGTTATCCATTTAGGTTGTTTAGTTATTTCATTTATTGCTTTTTTCCTGTCCCAATTAAGTAACAAATCGTGTTCTATCAAAGTTCTTCCTGTGTCTATAAAATTAAACCAACGAAATATAATAGTAGCCATAAAAACATCAGGAGAATAATACAAAGGTTCTCTTATATGTGTTCTAAACCATCGAGTAGTTCTGTCGTCTTCTCTAAAAACTTGGCAAAATTTAAACTCGCGAAGAATTGGATCATCAGTCCACGGAGACGGGAGTTTTGATATCTCTTTTTGTAGACGTATATTCTCTCGTTCTACTTGCCAATAGCAATAACGATCCAGTTCTTCTTGAATAAACATAGTTATTTGTCTATGTCCGCTAATGAAAGATGACATTCAGTAATCATTTGTTTAATTAAAACCCCTGTACCTACTCCATAAAACTTTTTCAAAGCATTTAACTTTTTCTTAGTGTCTGGATCAATTCTAAATTGAATTCCTGTGGTGTTAGGTTTTTTCGTTTCAAAATTAAGTTTCATAATTATTTCTTCCTTAATATCCATGAACAATTATTAGCGTACTCAGGGTAGGGTGCTGCTGCTACTACACGTAGAAACTGTCTACCATACCTAGCTTTAAGCATTTCTAGTTGCTCTAAACTCCATCCTCTTGAAGGGAAATTAGAGTCTTCTTTTATAGCTTTCTTTAAATTAGGAAGTTGTATAAACGTTCCTGTTACATCTATTAGCTTAAAATTCCTTTCTAATTCATCTTTAAGTTCTTTAAAACCCCATTCATATACATGGTCTTCAGGTAACTTGTCGTTAGAGCCTTCATGATTAGGAGTAGAAACAAAAATTAATCCGTTAGGTCGTATAACCCTAGCCGCATCATCTAACCATGCAGAAATAAACTCTTTACCCATGTGCTCTATAACTTCAGTAGTCCAAAAGAAATCAATGCTTTCGTCTTTTAAATCAAATACAGGATTAGTCGTTAAATCTTGAATACGTATTTCACCATTAAAATTCTTGAACCACGTAGAGTCTTTTAATGGATTACCTGCATTAGACCAAAAAGGATTTTCCATTTCACACGCAGGATCTATATCGTAACCATAATAAGAGCTAATGACATCTGATTTCTTGATGACATATGCTTTATACAAATTTCTTAAAGTCCAGCACTCTCCACAACCTACTTCAAAAGTATCTAATGGTCTACCTAATCGTTTAGCTTCTTCTATACACATAGAAGCTATATTATCGAAACGGCTCATATGAGCTATTTCATCAGGTCGCCAGTTTGCTAATACACCCGCACTAGCTATATCCATTCTAGTATTTTTACTGTCGTTTTCATTAACGAGCAGTTTCTTTCTTATTGATGACATTGATTTACCTCCCACCAACTTGGTTTATTTCTACCCTTCTCCCATTTAGCGTAATGTTTTTCATTGATAACGTAATTACGGTAAGCAAGAGTAGAGTCCTCGTTTTTGTACTCATCAGGCATAGCTTGTGCTACGTCGGTCATAAGACCTTTAGTAATGTTTTTAGGCATCACGTATAAGGCATCAGCTAGTTTATCCAAACTAAGGTGATTACGATTGTAGCGATAAGTATATTCATTACCTAACGCTAAAAAATGTTTATAGAGCCACCAGTAATTACCACTGCATTCTCTAGCCCATATAGTGCACGGATGGTTCATGTAAGCTTTTTTATATAAACCAACTTCGTCTGCATACTCGTCTCCATCTAATATACGATGAGCTGTGCATAACATCTGTGCGGTTTCTAAAGGCATTTTGACTAACATCTTGTCAGGTTGTGCTTTAGCAGAAACCTCAGGGTCTTTGTTAAAATAAAATATGTTCATTGTTTTCTCCTTTCTTTAAACACTTAAATAATATACTTTATAATTATATGCAAAGTAAAGGACTTTTACAACTGATAGCAGCGTGTTGTTTTAGGCTCTATTAAATAGAGGTTTTCTTTAGTCCTTGTTACTCCTACATAAAACACCCTGTTTTCATCATCAGGGTTTTGTTGATAATTTTTATACACTCTTGAAGTTATATCTGTTAACAACACTACGTTGGTAGCCTCGCCGCCTTTAGCAGCATGGATAGTAGATAAACGTATTCTAGGAAGTTTGGTTATCTTTTCTCCTCTACGTAACATAGCTCTTATGTAACTAATCTCTTTAGCACTTAATAAATTAAAAACATCATACCAATGACCATCAGGCAGGTCAGGAAAATGAGATTTAAAATCTTGGTACTGTAGAGTTAAATCAGAATCTAGCATGTCTAATTTTTTAGGTTTGTCAACTTTAATGTATTTTAAAATATTAGCGCACTCGTTCAAAGATACGCTTTGTCCTTTAGATAAACTTTCCCAATGGATTACTGCTCGTACTTTGGCTTCTGATATACTAGGTCTACCTTTTACTTCAAAAAACCAACCCTCGTTTCTACAATACTCATCAACTTCTTCTAACAAATAATTAGTTCTAGCTAAAACAAGCCAGTCTCCTTCTTCCATGTTTACTAATTCTATATTAGGTTCCCAACGCACTAATCCTTCTTCTTTTCTAGGAGTCCATTCCTTATAGATTCGAGAACGAACTTGCCCAATACACTGTTTAGCTACTGTATGTACAGAAGATGGAACACGATACGATTGTTTTAATATCATGGCGTCTTTAGAATTTTTAATTAAATAATCTACATCAGCTCCTGCCCACTTATAAATAGCTTGATCATCATCTCCCGCTACATAAATCTTTTTAGAGTTTTCTGCTAACTTACGCACCACCGCCCACTGCAAAGGAGATAAATCTTGAGCCTCGTCTACAAACATTACATCGAGTTGAGGCACATCTCCTTCTACAAGAAATTTTTGTAACATGTCTGTATAATCAACTAATAATCTGTCTTCTTTAAATAACCGTAATCCTCTAGCAAATCGCTCTAGTTCGAACCAACCTACCGCATCATCAACTTCATGCCATTGTTGTTCTAAAGGTATGTCTCGCATACGAGCAAGATTTTCTATAAACGCTAATCTGTCATCGTGGGTCATACCAAATAAATGACCGTCATCAGAAGTTGTTCTGCCTGTTAATTTTAAATTAAGTTTTTCATTTAGATCTTTTATATCTGTATGACTAACTACGCTTTCTCTAGTTAATCCTAGTTGTCTAAAAGCTAAAGAATGTAAAGTTCTGAAAAAAGGTAGCTCTTTGTTGCTTATATTAAACCTATTTATTGCTCGTTCTTTACCTTCTTTTACAGCTTTTTTAGTAAAAGTAAAAAACCCTATACCTTCTGGTTGTGTCCCACTTTCTAATTCATCTTCTATCAAACCTAGTAAAGTGCTTGTCTTTCCTGTTCCTGGAGGTCCAAGAATAACTTGTGTATGACTAGGTAATGTCACAAACCACTCCTAAAAGTTAAATTCATTCTTGTTCCTGCTTTTTCTAAATCAGGTACGGCGTGGGTAGACTTCATTTGATTATGCCCATCAAAAATAAGTACATCTCCGTCCTCTAAAATATAATGTTTTTCATCTATTATAAAATTCTCTATTTTAGTTTCTATTTCGCTAGTGTCCGTATGTGTTTTTACATTGTTTTGATAGGTGCGTTGTACAAATACTCTAGGAGCACCTAACGATATTGAAACCACTATGTCATCTAGTGTAGGTACTGTATCTGAGTGATGCGGTATGCCTTTTCCATCTACCCCATAGTAACCGCATAAACAAAACGTGAACTGTTTGTCGATACCTAACTCCTCCCAAACTAAACGTTCTGCTTCTTGTTTAAGATTGTACATAGCAGGAGTCCATGGTGTGGGTTTATACAATTTACCTGCATAGTTAAAAGAAGAACTGCCAAACCCTTTCGTAGGTCTGCCTTTAACCATAGAGCCATTGAACTCTCTTTCTCTAGGCTTATCCCACTCTTCTATGTACGGATTAATTTCTTTAAAATATTTTTTAATGTATCTTATCATAATAAATTATCATTAAAATCAGGTAAGTCGTGAGGTTCGTCTTGGGTTTTAAATTCTTCTATAAACCACACGTTTACCCCTTTGCCTTTTATGTTGAAAAAATAAGGTTCTCCGTGGAGCTGTTTTAATTTTGATGTTAGTTTATTTCTTTGATACTCTTTAAAATTATTTCTATGTAAATAATCCATTAAATCTAATAACCTAAAGTAAGTCCTGCCTTTGTCTGTCCAAGGTTTATGTAATAATAATTCGTCTCTTTCTCTAGCAGGTCTTTCTGTGCAAAAAGCTTCCAACAGCTCCATAAAATGTCCTTCAGTAGAACTTTCCATAGGAACTTCTACAATAGTAATGACATCGAGTAACTGTTGTATAATCTGACGCCACACATTTTCTTTTACTTTAGGTGGTATCTTGTTTAAAGCGTCCATACATTTACGCTGAAATCTATTTTGGTTTAGTAGATCATCTGTCTCTAATTCTAAACGTCCTCCCTCGACATCTAAAAACCATATAGGGGGATCGCTGTCTTGTTTTGTTAAGTTACTAAATAAAGGTGTGCCACCGTTAGCACCAATACCAAACTTACGTGTTCTACATAACGGACTATTGCAGTGACTAGCTATAGGTTGGTCATTACATTTATAGAAATAATCTTTTCTTTGTAACTGTTTACCTATCGTTAAAACTTCTTGTGCTCCTAATGGGGGTTGCATGTATTGAATATTAACATCTTCTAATCGTTTTTCCCAATCGTCAGGAAACTTCTTACGTAAGAAAACTCCTACATTAAACAAACCTGAGTTTCTCGTGCCTTTAGGAAAACCCTGCACTATTAAATGTTGGATACATGGAGGCGCTTGGTCTAACCATTCGACTGACTCAGTTAACGGACTTGCTTCTAGTTTTTCTAATTGATTAGGTGTTAGTTCTATAGTTTCTATATAGTTTAAAAATTCTTGTGGGCTTAATGCTTCTCCTTCTTTACCGTAAGCATATCTAGTAGAGTTTTCTCCACCAAAATATGGCATGTTTAATGTACTTCCTCTGTCTCCTCTGTCTAGTAATAATTTAGTTTGTTTTGGAAATATTTCTGCTTGCCCGTATCCGATTGATGCGGCTATTTGTCTTAGTTTTCTTTGTAGCATAGAAGCAGCAATAGGCTCATTAAGAAATATATATAAATGAGCTCCTCCACTTTTACTACGGCAAAGTACAAGAGGTAATTCCTGTTTGGCTATTTTTATAGCTAAGTCTTTAAGGTCGAGCTGATACTCATCAACATCGATAGCTCCCCAAACACAACTGTTTGTCTCATCTATCGCTACGATCCCTACGCTTTGCTGACCAGACAAGTGATTTTCCCACAGTCCAAGGAGGTCTTTATCAGACAACTCCTTGGATATTGTTATGTTTTTACCACTTGCCTTGCCATCTTCTCTGGTGTCATTACTTGCCGTAAAAGTTCCATAAGCTGAGCGTAATCCCGCATAGCGTTTAGCAAAATTCTCTGCTAACGACATAGGTTACTCCCTTATTGCTGTTCTTCTTTTACCGCGACATCGCCTGATCTAGCTGCAGACATAAAATCTTTAGCCATCATAGCCGTAGCCATATCTGTAGCACCTGCTTGGTTAACACTATAAGCGTTCCAACTGCCTTTATCATTAGACTGAGTAGTTGTGGTTAGTTTATAGTTATATGCGAACATAGGAGCTTCTACAGACTCTCCTTTGCTATTTTGTACCCTAGCCATTCTTAACATGGTTAGCCATTTTCTAGCAACTCCTAACTGTGTTGAAGTAAATGCAAGAACTGCTTGTTGTGCAGTTTCGCCATCTAACACTAAGATAAAGAATTGTGCCGTCTCTACTATCTCATTACCCTCAGGTGTGTAATACCTTCTAGACTCTGAGTCTCTAGTACAACTAGATAATACAGATATATCATGGTTAGCGTTTACAAGTCCGCCACCTTTTTCTCTAGGAATCCATTCAATGTACTTTTTATTATAAGCACATGGAACTATGATTATTCCTTTCTCACCATCGTAAGCTTCTCCAGTAACAGTGTTGTACAGATCACCTGCACTAGCACCTGCTACATAGCCTCCGTGTTGTTTTTGTAGTTGTGGTGACATAGGTTGTAAGACTCTAATAAAGGGGATCGCGAAATCCTCTGTAGTAGTTTCTTCTAAACCTGTACCGCCTGACAATAAAGTATCGTCAAAAGTGCTGATAGAGGTAGAACCTTGTTCAGCTATTTCATTTTTGTCATCTGCCATAATATTAATCCTTTTTAATAATAGCTTTGGTACCGATGTAAATACCAAAAGGCTCGGTTGGTATATCATTCCCCGTAGTAAACTGCTCTTTAACAAAAGCTTTTAGTGTACTAGGGTGAACACTCTGACGTACTTCAGGTGATAGTCCTCTGGATTGTAACGCCGAAACAGTTTCATCAACTACTCCAGTTTCCTCACGTCCGAACTTTAAAAGAACCTCGTTCTTTATTAGTCCTTCGTGACCATTAGCAACTAGCCATCCATACGCTTTTTCTTGGTTTGCTTTCGATATATGAGCGTTATAAAATTCATTAATAGATATGTTTTCTCCACTACTTAATTTTATTTGAGTTAATCCTGCCTGTTGCATAGCATCAGGTAGCTCTTGCTCCGAAGTCAAACGAAGTTCTTCCTTCTTAGCTTTCAAACTAGCTTCTAGCTCAGCTACTTCAGTAGCAAGCTTTAACTGTTTATTGGCTAAGTTGGAAACTATACTGAGTTCTCCATCGGTTACATCATTAGTCCATTCCTGAACATCTTCTGTACCTATTAAGTCCTCAAAAGTTGGTTTAGTCATTTATTTCTCCTTTCTGGTTAAGGTCGATATCGACAGGGTAGTACATACCTTCCTGTCTATCCCATTTAAGGATACTATATCTTCCTTGGTTATAATATGCAGCGATAGAACACGCTACGCCAATAGCGGCGGGGTCGCCGATTAACAATAAGTAATCCTCCTCTTTATAGTCCTGTAGAACTTTTTTCATTCTACGAACAGACGGAGCAGCACTTAACATTATTTGTGTGTTAGAAGGTAAAAGAACTTCAAAATCACCATACTGTCTAGCAGAGGCTATATTGCGTCCTGGAACTTCTTGTACAACATATACTGTCACTTTTTT
>TARA_R100001443_G_scaffold108702_3_pt1 | contig 11318 bp, 17 predicted proteins | sample TARA_R100001443 | Tara Oceans TARA_R100001443 (sample SAMEA2622142) | marine metagenome | biome: marine biome (ENVO:00000447); feature: deep chlorophyll maximum layer (ENVO:xxxxxxxx); material: "saline water (ENVO:00002010), including plankton (ENVO:xxxxxxxx)" | depth 50 m
CAGAAGTGTCTGGCATCCCGCGACTCGCTTGTATGGAAGCGGGGCAAGCGATCCAGCGGTGAGCGGAACTAGCACTAAGCTCTGCGTGAGCGGGTTCTAGATCTAAATCAAACTGATGCACCCACCCTCCATAATTAAAACAAGATGTTGAAATTGGTAAATATGGTTGCCAAGACTATTGACCGTCAGATATCTTGTCAACCGTCAATCGCAACCTGAAGGAGATTTTGCGAAATGCGGTATCAAACAGACCCCGCGAGGAGAAAAGCAGTCGAACAGCTTGACCGCGCCTGCCACCTTTTGGCTAACGATTCTTTTAACAGGCTCGCGGGTCGCTTAGATGTGACGAAGCAGGCGATCAGTAAGTGGAGGACGAGTGGCGCTGTGCCAGCGGCGCGAGCGTGTCAGATAGAACTGCTGACGAACGGCGAGATTAAATGGCAGTCCTTGTGCCCTGATTTGGTGAAGGACACAGAGAGTCTTTCGCATGAATGGCAAAAGGTTTAATGCTTGCCCACGTTTACGCCTTCGTGGCGATACTTGCAAAAATTTCAGAGGCGATCTTGCTTTTCATTGCGTCTTTCTCGGAGATGCTGGCAGACGCTTGCCGAGACTTAGTCGATTACTGCAACCAAAAAATAAAAAACTTAGATAGCTAGGCACAGGGGATGTGATGCTCACAGAAATTGGAGCGCGGTTGATTGACCGTGGATATAAAGTCATACCTATTCATCGCGGAAAGAAGTTCCCGTGCATCGATGATTGGCAAAACGCTGAGGCTACGCACGATGACTTAGCCTGTTGGGCGAAAAAATACCCTGAGAGCGGAATCGGTGTGCTGTGCAAAAACACGATTGCCGTGGATGTCGATTGCCGAAACGTCAGCATGGTAAAGAAGCTGGCTGCGTGGCTGGAAGAGAACGTCGGTATCGCCGCTGCCCGGATTGGTAACCAACCCAAGATGCTGTTCGCGTATCGTGGAAACCCGCGTAAAAAGATCAAGTCGGCTGAGTTTGAGTGTCAAGAAGGCAACAAACACGCAGTAGAGGTGCTAGCTGACGGTCAGCAATTCGTTGCTTTTGGAATCCATCCAGACACGAACAAACCCTACCGATGGTTGAAATCCTACGCATCGCTAGACAGTGTCGATCACCAAGATTTACCAGAACTGACCGAAGACATGGCCCGTAAGTTCATAGATTTCTTTGAGCGTAAAGCACGCGAGGCGGGATGGCAGGAAAGCCGAAAGGGGTTAGACGGCAATTTAAACGAATATGACGAGCTACTCGCGCTACGTCCTAAGTTTGAGGCAGAAAGCGGGGACGTGACCGAGATGCTTGCAAAAGTAGATCCCGACATAGACCACGATCACTGGTTCCGCATAGGCATGGCGCTGCACCACCAGTTCGACGGTGGTGACGAAGGTTTGCAGCTTTGGGCAGAGTGGTCTGCCGAAGGCGAGAAGTTTAAAGACGGTGAATGCGAAAAGCGTTGGGAGAGCTTCGACAGTCAAGGCAAGGTGCCGGTGACGCTGGCCTATGTGGCGTCCTTAGCCAAGCAAGAAGAAGCCGAAGAGGTCATGCGGGAAAAGGTCGAGGGAGTTTTACCGCATATGCTACAGAACTGGTCGTTGGTGCTAGTTGAAGGCCACGCGAGGGTGGTGCGCGATGACATATTCCAAGACCGAACCGTCCTGTACGGCTTAGAAGACGTTAGAAAAGAGTTTCAAAATCAACGGGTTATGAGTTATGAGGGCAAGACGCCCAGGTTGGTGAATCTGGTCGATATGTGGCTAGAGCATGAAGAACGAAAGACATACCCAGCCGGTTTAGCGTTCAGCCCAGACGGTGAATCAATCAATCAGTATAACCTGTGGCGCGGTTGGTCAGTTGAGCCAGTGCAGGGAGATGTGCAGCCGTGGATTGACTTCATTACGGACGTAATCGCGGACGGTAACGTTGCAAACGCCAACTGGATTATCGCGTGGTGCGCTCAGATGGTTCAGCAACCGCAAATTAAGATCGGTATTGGTTTAGTGCTTAGAGGGTTGAAGGGTACGGGTAAGACCAAATTTGCCGAACTGCTGGGCTGGCTTGTCAAAAGCCACTTCACCAGTGCGAGCAAGGCCGAGCACATAACTGGCAACTTCAACAAACACCTGCAAGAGACGTTACTGCTTTGCGGAGAAGAGGCGTACTGGGCCGGTGCCAAGGCCGCAGAGTCGGCATTAAAAGACCTACTGACTGCCAGCCAGATATTTGTCGAAAAGAAAGGCGTGGACGGTTACATGGCACCCAACTACACGCGGATTGTGTTCACCAGTAATGATGACTTCGTTGTGCCAGCTACGCTGGACGAGCGGCGGTTCGCTGTGTTCGACATCAGTGCCAGCCGCAAAGAGGACAGTAGGTATTTTGAGTCTTTAGATTCTTGGTTTCACAACGGCGGCGGTGGCGCTCTGCTGTACTACCTGAAGCATTTTGACTTGACCACGGTCAACGTCCGCAAGGCTCCGCAGACCGACGCTCTGGATGAACAGAAGCTTGAGAACCTCAACGGTGTGGACTCATGGCTGCTCGCTAGTCTGCAAAATGCAGAGTTCCGCGAACATAAAATTGCTGGCGAGTCTCTCCAGTTTGGGGAGGAGGTGAGCAAGACACAGCTTTACGCGATCTACGCTTCCAGTGTGCGAGGACGCTATGAGAGCGTGATCAAAGAAAACAGTTTTTGGAAGGCTCTGCGGTCTGCTGGCGCGTATGAGGAAGAGGTTCATAAGCGATCTGCCGGTACGCGATTTAGGGCGGTGAGGCTCAAAACCTTGAAGGAGGCACGCAGTCGTTTCCAAGAATACCTCGGCATCGATGTCCGCTGGACTGAGGATGATCGGCCTGACCCGCTAGACCCAGCTAACTGGGTGAGCGATGAAGATGTGCCTTTTTAAACAATTTAAACTTTGTCATTTAACAGTTGATTTTGTAACTTCATGTTGATAATTTTAGCTCACGGCTGTATTGCCTCGTAGTGTAGTAAGTGTTACTAGGAGACTGTTTTGACATACGAAACTAAAAATAAAAAGATTGAAAAGTTAACTGAAATCAACAAATCGCTCGCTAAGGAACTTGCGGCTTTGGAAGATAAGTACGAGAAAGACATACGCAGTAAAAACGAAGTACAACAATTGACGATTGCTGCCTTCGACAGAGAAAACACCTATAAGCGGCAGAACGAACAGTTAGAAAGGTATAAGGCGATGAAGTTCACCTGTGCGGATGTGTCTGACTTGTCTGCTGACCTAACTCTCAACGATATGGATTACCTAATCGGTGTGTTCCAAGACCGAATATCTGTAATGGATTACGCCTCACCTTTTCCGTTGACCACCGATCAAAACGAAGCATTTTCGTTTGTGGAAAGAGGACATCTGGAAGTTTTTCAGACCGTCCTACCGGCCCCGTCCAGCATGAGCTTCCTAGAAGGCTCCACTTTTAGGAAATGGCTCGAATACATGCCAAATAACCTTCTTCATACTTTTGATAGCGGTGCGATAGAAGAAAACACTAAAGAAGTGAAAGTCACTTTCACAATGCGAAAGTAGGGGGAGAGACCTCCTAAACAGGCGAGCAGTGGCGTCAGTTTGTGCTGGTTTTATTTGTCGAGTTTTTGAGAGCCTCGACTTTTTCCCCAGCCGAGAAACAGGCCATATGAAGCGTGGGTTCTTTCCCCCTTACGAACCACCACTCACCAATATGGTCAACCACTGCAAACATTTACAACAAAAAGATGTAATGACACCATTCTAGAGGCACCGATAAGCAATGAAGGAGCTAGGAAATGCGTTTTACGAATATCAGCTTGGCGTTACTTGCGGTAGCCATGTGGGCTTTTGTTAGCGAGTCAGACTATGAAGCCGCAAAAGCCTCCGAGAAGGCTTACTGCGAGCGTTTGGCAGACGGCGCACACAACGATTATCTACAGATCAGGAGTGTTTGCGATGGACATGGATGATTGGATCTGCCCTCGATGCAAGCAGATGTGTGACGTGTACCAAGAAGAGTCCGTTGACCGAGTGCCTTACGGCGACCAAATGGTCAACATGAGAACTTTGTCGTGGCCTATTTCAACGTGCTGCGGCGTTGAGGTGGAGGAGCTTAAATGCTCTGAGGTGATCCATTAATGCGATCCTCTAATAACAACACCAAAGAAAAAGAACGTGAGCGCACAGCCGATGCGCTGCAAAAGTATTTAGACAATGGCGGCACGATCAAACAGATCGATAGCGGTCAGTACCAGCGGGAGCGTGGGCGGCTGAGTAAGGCCGATATGTCCAGGCGAGAGTATTTATTGCAGATGCAAAAGAAGTAGGCAAGGGTGCTCCAACCCTGAAACGCACGTTCCCGTCCGTGTGCCAGAAGGCGGGGCTTTTTAGGCCAGTGCCGAAGTCTTCCTCGACATTGGGAATAGGAGATTTAGGCTCGCGACCACGTTCCCGTCCGTGGGGCCAAAGGCGGGGCTTTTTAAAATCAAAAATTTCTGCAAAAAGTTTTCAAGATTTTTGAGTTTTCAATTTTATAAAAAAATTCAAATTTTGCATTTTCTTGGCGATCTGGGGCCAGCGGGTGACGTTAGGCACAGGCTAGGCCAAAAGGCACGGGTTAGGCACGGGTTCGGACGATGCGAGCCTGTGCCTACCTTGTGCGAGGCATAATTAACCAAAGGTTGACGTTAGGCACGGGTTAGGCCAAAAGGCACGGGTTAGGCACGGGTTCAAAAACGGAGCCTGTGCCTAAAAAACCCTTATGTGACGGGGTCTAGCGTGTAAGGAACGGCAGGCACGGGTTATTTTCTTTTTTATTAGGGGAAATATATAAGAGTAGTACGTTTAGGCGTGCCGCCGTGCCTACTGGCCCCTTACACACTCCCCCCAGCGAATTGGAAAATAGCCCGTGCCACCCGTGCCACCCGTGCCTAATGGTCTAAGTCATTGTTTTTGCTCGAAAAAAAAGGCACAGGCTGAGAATGTCAACCTGTGCCTAGCCTGTGCCCCTGTGCCTAGCGCCTTTTACGCCTCAGATTCTTGGGGAGACCATACAACCCAGCCGCTATGGTCTTCGGATGTGTCCCACAATATGAATATCTTATGCCCTGTTTGGTGCGTAGCGCACCACTCGGCATAAATTTTTGCAAAGATGTAGCTTTCGCCTTCTATCCACGCAAGCCACCCATCGCCGTTGGGGTCTACCTCGCTAATACTATGCGGCGTTGATTTATTGACGCCATCGATAACCGTCCTGATCATTTCAAATCGGTCAGGCTGGCAGTGCAAAAAGCTTTTTTGGTAGGTATGTGTTAGCTGCTTTATTTCGTCGCTATCAAGGTGTAGAGATATTTTCACAGGTGCGCCTCCAAAGCCGATACATCGAGATTGTCGGTTGTCAAATTGACAAACTCAGGTTGTCGCGTGACGTTAGCACAGATTATTGCTTTGCCTTGGTTGTCAATTTTAAACGTGAAAGCGATGGTATCGCCGACGCTTGCTTGTGCGCGTAGGTCTGCGGCGGGGATGCTGTAGCGCTTGTCTTTGCGTCCACCTTTGCCCGTCACTCGGTAAAAGCGGATGACGCTCTCGCTGCCATCGATAAACGCCAGCGGCACCTCGACGCGCTGCCCGTTTTCGAGTGTGTCGAAATCGACACCGAACAAACGCGCAAACGTGGCAAGCTCGCCCCAGCAATCGGGGTTGCCTTTTTCGATCATTGTTTTCGTTAAAGTCTTGAAGACTGGAGGTACTACTTTTTTCATTTTTTCACCTTTTTAGTGGGTTTCTCGGCTTCATGCTTTGCCCATTTTTCCCATTGAAGCTTTGCGTCTTTTTGGGCCTCCACAGCGGCCCCTGTCACCGCGAAATGTCCTTTCATACAATCGCCTTCACCGTGGATGGGTTCGCCTTTAGACACAAAAACAGACAGCGACTCATAATCACTAAAAATCATTGAGTCCTCTGTCAACGATTCGACACTACAATCAAAATCATGCCCTACGGTGACGCCTAACAAAAAAGCGGCAAGCTCGCGTTCTGATTTAATTTCGACCATTCCAATCTCCTTATTTATTGGTGACACCGAAACGGCATCGCGGAACGCACCACCTCGGCGGTGCGCTCGACGCTACCGCTTCAGCTATCGTTGCTTCGTTGTAAAGTCTTTGCCGTTTTTTAAACGGCTTACTTTTTCGTTTCGCGCTTCCGTTTGTTCAGCAGTGAACACATGCCGCCTTGTGAAAACGTAGATCGGAATCACTGAGTCGAAACAAAACATATGGTATTGATTGGCGGTATCCACCAACCGAAACTCGGCGGGGTATATTTCGATACCCTCCCAATCCGGCCCGCAAATAGCGTTTTTAATTTTTTGCATTGCCCGCCAATCTGCTATTGGCTCGCGATCATGGCGCTTGATGCTTAGGTATGTGCATTCGCTGCCGAACCCGTGGTCATCTTCACCCAAGATTCTCTTGGCTACTTGGAACATCGGGCTGACAAAGTATTCTGCTTTGCTTTCTTCGTGGTGCAGCTTGTTCGCACGATCCTTTTTTTCTTCACGGGTTAGCTCAGGGTGTGTCGCTTTTATCATTTGCAACACATCTGAAAACTTTTGGGTTTTGTCCGCTTTTACAAATTCAAAATCTGAGTCTTTGTACATAGTTTTTCCTTGGTACGTTGACGCTTTAGCTATCGAATCGAGGCGCGTTTGGTGTTGCCAACTTGTCCGGCTAGCGAGACCCTCGCGCCTGCGGCTAATCCAGCGTTGTAGCTGGTCATGCTCGACACGTTGAAAGACCGCGCTTTGGCGTAACGCAAGCCAAAAGTTTTTTCTATTAACGCGCCTTTGACCTCAACCAGATCGGTGCCGGTTGTGTTCGCTTGTGCGAATGCTTCGCGCCTTTCGCGCTGAATCTTTCTAGCGGATTCGCCTATCGCCATTACCGCGCCCATCTTGAAGGCGTTACGCTGAGATCGGGTGCCTTCATATTGTTTGGCTAATCGTTCCACCACGTTGGTGAGGTAATCGAAAAACATCAGCGCGACTTGCACGTCCTCGGTCACTCCCGCGAATTGGATATGCCCCTTTTGTTTCGTCGGCTTGGTGTCGGTTACGTTTGCCGCAGCCCACGCTAAACCCCACACCCATTTACTATTCCGGCTTTCGTCGGTATCGCCGCGCATCATGTCGTCGGCTCGCAACTTGCTCGCTTCAAGCTCTGAATGTGCGATGTCATGCTCACGCATGAGCTTCTCGGCTTGCCGTAGTGCTGTCGCTGCTTCGTTTTCATTGCTGGCGTTGTGTTGTGCCATGCTCAAAAGCTTGCGGACTTTGTCGATATATTTTTGTCGGTTGTCGCTCATTGTTTTTTCCTTATTACGCTGAGAGTTGAAGAACGAAAGCCACAACGATTCCCGCCCAAAGGGCCATCGCTGGAACTATTAAAAGAGAAGTATCGAAGAAGCGGCGCAGTGCGCGTCGCCGTTTTTGTTGTGCGCGGCGTTTGAGTCGCCGTTGCGTGCTATTCACGCTTAAAAGTCCTGCACGATCACGCCGCCGCAGGGCAGCGGAATGACTAAGGTGTAGTCGGCAAGATCGTCTAACGTGCGGAACTGCTCGCTGTCGTACTGCTCGCAGCATTCCTCCACGCTGGCGTATTCGGAGAACTCACAGCAGATCCCGATAACGTCCAATTCGATAGGCTCGCCGGTTGAGTCGCTCAGATCATCGAGCCACTCGAACAAAGCACCCAGACCCTCATAACTAAAGTTATTGCTGCGGCCCATTTCGTGGAATTTGTCGCGGAAATGACCCGCGCTGGTGATGGTGTCGACGATCATTCCTCACCCCCTAGGAATCGGATACAGAGACCGGCGACAACGGTAGCCGCCAAGGCCAACCCCGATATCGTTACAGCAAAAGCGAAAGCGTAAGGAGTGGCACCGCTGGCGATAGCGACAATTAAAAGCAGCGCCGTTATCGCGTACCAAGTGCTGGCAAGTATTATGTAACGCATGTTTATGCCCCCAGTGCTTGTGCGAGCTTCGAGTGGTTCTCGATGATCAGCTCATAGCCAAGGGCTTTGGCTTTTTCGAGAGTGTCGAGGGTGAGGGTTTTGGTGCCTGCGATAGCCGCAAAAAGCTTGGCGTCCTCGCAAACTGGGTACACGGTCTCAACCCCGTAAACCGTTTTTACTGTGATCACTATTGCTCTGCTCATTGGTTTTTTCCTTTGGTTACTTATTGAACGCCTAAGAGATTATCAACCAGTAGTTGACAAATCAACTCTCAAAATCAAAAAGGTTGATATTTCTTTTATTTGTGTTGTTTTTCAGTAGGTTAGGCGGGGCGTTGGGTGGCATAATCGGTTCACATTTACACGCGAAAGGGCATAGATGGCACGGCTACCCATAGATTTCGATTTGAATCAGGTCAAACGATTAGCGGCGCAGGGAATGAGTGAGATACAAATCGCACAAGCTCTGGGCGTTAGCCCGTCAACCATTGATCGACGCAAGCGAGAAGATAGTGATGGTTTTGGGTGCGCCCTTAGAGAAGGACGCGCCGAAGGTATCAAAGCGGTGACCAGCAGCCTATATCAGGCCGCTACAGACCCTGACCGCCCAAACGTGCAGGCGGCCCAGTTCTACTTGAAGAACCGCGACAGGGCCAACTGGAGCGATAGACAAGAACATGACGTATCAGGCCACATCAGCCACGATCACGACCATAACGTACAGCGTGCAATGCAAACGCTGATTGATGCGGGTGTCGATCCTGCCTCCCTTTAACGGTGCGCCGGATGCGGCATCCGCCCTAACGCCCTGCGCCGTAAGGGTTTGCGGTGTGTTTGGTGCAGCTATCGGCGCACTCATGCCGCCGGACGGGCTTACCGGCTGGCCCCCTATACCCTCCGGCCCCCCTCAACCCCTATGCGCCTTAGCGGAGTTGTTAGGCTTCGCAAAATCGGGACTCCGGCAGGGGCGGGTACGGGCCCATATATTGAGATACATACTTGGGGCTTTTTTATGGCAGAAGTGACTTCGCAAAAAGAGACTCCCGAACTGACCGAAGGTCAAAAAGAAAAAGCGGAAGAATTGGCAAAAGCGATTGAACTGGTAAAACGGCACAAGCGCGAAAACCGCATGAAGTATTTCAAACCGTACCCGTGGCAATCCGAGTTCTACAAATCTGGTAAGGACAACAAGCAAAGGTTGTTAATGGCTGCAAACCGTGTCGGCAAAACTGCCAGCATGGCTTTAGAGGTAGCGTTCCACCTCACAGGCGAGTACCCAGATTGGTGGGCAGGGGTCAAATTCACTCGACCTGTTAGCTTGTGGTGTTTGGGTGTCTCCGGCGAACAGCTACGAGACGTGGTTGTGAAAGAGTTATTCGGTGCCTACCTTGGCGACGGAAGGTTTGACGGCTCTGGTTTGATCCCACAAAGATTGGTGTATCAAGTAACGCCTGCTATGGGTACTCCCCGACTTCCAAGAGATGTTGCCGTGAGACACGCTAACGGAAACACCAGCACGGTCAGCTTCAAAAGCTACACTCAAGGCCAGCACGTCTTGATGGGTTCGAGCCAAGACTTCATCTGGATCGACGAAGAGCCGGTAGACCCAACGATCTACCCACAATGCCTCACCCGCACAGCCACTGGTAACGATGGCAAGGGTGGGTATGTAGTGATGACATTCACTCCCGAAAATGGTGTCACTGAGCTTGTCAGTCAGTTCATGGACAATCGCGCCAAAGGTCAGCACCTGGCAAATGCAACTTGGGATGATGCAAAGCATTTAGATGAGGATACGAAAGAGCAGCTACTGGCTGCTATTCCTGAGTATCAACGAGATATGCGGTCAAAAGGCATACCTGTTTTGGGTGAGGGTATGGTTTTCCCAATCGCGGAAGAAGCTGTGAAGTGTGATCCGTTTGAAATACCGGCGCACTACAAAAAACTATGCGCGATTGACTTCGGCATCACTCACCCAACCACGGTGGTGTGGACAGCCTACAACGCAGACTCAGACACGATATACGTCTATGACGTATACAAGAAAGCGGACGAAGTTCCGGCGATACACGCCGCTGCCATAAAGAGCAGGGGTAAGGATATCCCTTGCATCTACCCCCATGACGGCGATTCCACAGAAAAAGGCAGTGGCAAGACCTTGGCTGAAATGTATTTAGAGGCTGGTGTGCTGATGATTGGCAAATTCACCAATCCAGACGGCACAAACTATGTCGAACCGGCCTTAATGGAGATGTTAGAGAGGTTTCGCACGGGCAGATTGAAGGTTTTCAAAAACTTACTACCTTGGTTCGAGGAATTTAGAAGGTATCACCGCAAAAAAGGCAAAATTCACAAAGAATTTGATGACCTGATGGACGCGACACGCTATTCCGCAATTAGTGTGACTCGTTTTGGTCAGAATCAAGCAGAGCGGGACAACGTCGGCACACGAACAGGAGCTTACACAAGCCATGATTACGACTATTGATGAAAAAGAACTGCTTAGTACGCTTGAGCAGAATATTGACAGCGCTGACACCTATGCAAACAGCGAAGTAGGTGAGCAACGGGATAAAGGTCATAGGTATTACTACGGCGAGCCAATGGGCAACGAGATCCGTGGTCGCAGCCAGCACGTTTCGATGGATGTCTTCGATGCGGTAGAGGGTGTTAAGGCTTTACTGCTTGAAACCTTCAGTGCGGACAAGAACATCTGCCGTTTTGACGCGCAAAGCCCCGAAGACGTGATGGGCGCACGCATGGCTACAGCGTGGGTCAATTATAACTTTTACCGCCAGAACGACGGGCAAAACATTTTAGCTTCTGTCATCCATGACGCACTGGTTGCTAAGACCGGCATCGTGAAACGGTATTGGAAAAACGATTATCGCTACGAAACGATGGAGTTTGAAGGGATCAGCGAAGCTGAATTCAACGTGATGATGTCCGACCCGTCTATGACGCCTGTTGAGGTGGCAGAAGAGATGGTTGCGATTGTTGATGAAGCATCTGGCGTTGAATACTCCGAGATGTCGATATCTGGCGTAGCTCATAAAAGAATCAACACCAGTAAAGTGTGTGTTGAAACGGTAGAGCCAGAAGACTTCTTGATTAGCCCACGCGCTAAAGACATAGAGACCAGTGATTTCTGCTCTCACCGCATGGCTAGGACTCGCGGAGAACTGCTCTCGGAAGGGTTTGACCAGTCGATTGTAGATCGTCTTGATGAAGATGAGATTTTAAGAGAAGACGGTTCGCTGGGGC
>TARA_R100001443_G_scaffold5357_2_pt1 | contig 11314 bp, 19 predicted proteins | sample TARA_R100001443 | Tara Oceans TARA_R100001443 (sample SAMEA2622142) | marine metagenome | biome: marine biome (ENVO:00000447); feature: deep chlorophyll maximum layer (ENVO:xxxxxxxx); material: "saline water (ENVO:00002010), including plankton (ENVO:xxxxxxxx)" | depth 50 m
CTCTTCTGTATTACGCTGCCACACTTTCCGCAGGTATGGGAACTTTGTGTAAGTGCTTTGGATTGTCCCAAGTATTGTGGCACATCTGACCTTGCGCTCCAAATCCTCAATCGTATCAGTGGCACGTACCACAACTTCCGTAAGATTGCAGAACTGATATGGCCTAAGTATAATCTCACTGCAAGGATTAGTTCCAAAGTCCCAGTCAGCATCACGCCTGTTATACTTGCCAGCCTGTTTCTTAGCTGCTTCACGGTTGAATATACCACGTTCCCCACTCCCTGACTCTACTAGAGCAGTCCACTCACGCATAAAAGATACTGCATCTGGCTTCTCTGTATAAGCTACAGAGTTATTAGCTAGTGCTCTGTGTGGATCAGATGACCACCAAGCACCAGACTTAGCATGACGCATACGGTCATCAGACAGGTTAGACAAGCTAATCATTGCTGACCTACGTACACCACCCATGACAATTACTTCACCAATCTTACACATGATGTCATGGCACTGCATACTGGATAACTTGTAACCCTGTGCTTCTTTGAATGTGTGTATAGTAAAGTTAAATAGATCCACCAGTGGACCAGGGCCAGAGGCTCTACCGCCAAAGGTCTTTAGTCTTGCACCAGCAGGACGAACTTGGGAGACATCCCACTGAGGTATCTCCCCACTATAAAGGAGTGCTATCAATTGTCTGAACGCTTTTGCCCAACCTTCTTTACTATCCTTAACGACAATGGTGGTTTCACTATTGAAGAGGTCTGGTATGTCGGGGAGCTTGCTGATGAACTGTCTCTCAACGGAGAACCCCACACCAGTACCACACAAAAGAATAAACATAGCCTCATCAAAACTTTTAGGGTCATCAACAGGTAAGTAGCTGCAGTTGTAACCAGCAGTGTTATCACGGTTTAAGGCTGGTCCTGCAGTCATCATAGCCCTCATGGAGGGCATTACTTCCAAGTCAAGTATAGCGTCACGTATTTTATTGACGTAACTATCATCACCTATTACTGGTCTGACGACATTATCCATATACCTCTCAACTGTCTCAGACCATTCTTCTCTACGCTTCCCTTTATCAAGCCAACGTGCATACCGTGACTTATGTATAAAGGCTTGATACTCTGTGGGTAAGTAGTTATTCATTGTTCTCCCCGTTCTACTATCTATCATTTGTAAATCCACTTTATCCCAATTCTCTATTTTCTCAAGAGGTAGCACCATCTTCCTCCTTGGCAAGAGATCCTTTAAGACGATTAACAATTATCTCACCCCTAGTCTTTACTGAACTAAGTTGATAGTTAAGTTGTTGTTGGACGTTGGTGTTGTACTGTAACTCCATTACCCATTTGTTTTGGTCATCCGAAAAGTCAGAAGTATCATACTCCACATCATCAATAGTTACTTTAGTCATGTTTTATTACCTCACATTTTGTTATAGTTACATCATCTATATCATATAATGCAGACCTAATCAAGTCTTTTATTACATTACAATTATCTCCAGAAACTTCTAGAAAGTTTGCGTCTTCGTCTACTTGTATGTTAATAGATACCTCATATGGAAAACCCAAGTTATACTCTTTTTTGTGCATTAGTCAATCCTTTATTCTAACTTCAAGTCATATACTCCTTGTACTTATCATCCACCACCAGAGGTTCTATAGATTTAGCAAAGTGTTTCTGCCATTCATAGGCATGATCTATTTTTTCAAACCAAAAATTAGCTGGTTCTATCTGACCATCAATCTCCGTCTTACAGACCATAAACCAACCTGCATCTTCTGGTATATCCTCTTCATCACCGTCTATTTCGTTTATGTTTACTGGTCCTTCTAGTATTCCCCACACTTTTATTGTCATTCCAACTCCTTAATAGTTGGGCGTAGTGATCTAGTCCTACCATCACCAGCCAAGGTTTACGATCTGATCTGTAGCATACAACTGGTTCCCCTTTACTATGGGAGGACGCTTGTTCCATGTAATTGTATGCTGTTTGTAGTCCTGTCTTTCTCCTCTTTACTTCTATTGATAACGGTAACATCTTTCTAGCTGCTGGTGAGAACTGTATATCTTCTCCAGTATCACCCATTACACATCCCTTAATATCATCAGGTTCCAACTCAGGAAAAGTTTCCAGTAATTTATCCCTAATCTCATTCTGCCCAAGTCTACCCTTCTGTTTTGCTAACTTGCTCATAACCACTTGGGTTTTTCAATGATAGTGTAGTCACCCCACCCTGTGCTATAGTCTACTGCATCCTCTGCCCTTGCAATAACGGCTAGTGTCTCGTGTAACTTAACTGTAGCCCACTCCATTATTTCTGGCCCCATTACGTGTACATGAGATATGTAAGGGGCTGACTTCTCACAGGCTATAAAGTTAAATTCTGTTACATCGTAGCCAGCCAACTGACAAGTGTAGACGTAGTGAGCACCCTGTAAAAAGTATCCGTACTTTACACAATCCTTTAGAAAACCAGATGGACTGGCATCCTGTGTAGTCTTTACATCAAACACGGTATCCCCTAGTAAACGGTCTGGTCTTGTCTTAAGTAGTAGTTTTGAGATAGGATCTTCTACAAATATACTAATCTCATTTAAGCCATCTGGATCACTCAGGATACTATTACAGAGTGGATTGTTTAATACACCATTTGTTATGCAGTTGGCTACATTAAACTCAACCTCAGTTAATAGTACCTGATCCTCAGTTAGTTTTTCTTTCATATCCTTAAAGGTTATACTGTTCTTAGTCTTTGGTCCTTTGATTACTAGGTTACGTTCCTTCTCCAATAGGTTAGCGTGTACTGCATTACCCATAGCAAATGCTGGATTGTCAGGGTTACGCTTCTCCCCCTTCCAGTGGGCAACAGACTTCTTGTATACGGACTTGACTGCACTGGAAGATATACCAGGTGCTAAGTGGTACTCTTTGTTGGACATTGTTTTTGTATATTTGTTTTCCATATTTTATCCTATTAAAGTGGGGGTGAGTGATACGAAACCCACCCCCTAGTTTGCACCTAGAAGAGTATTTGTTCTCCTGATGATGCTGGTTCAGGCTTATTTGTAGAGGGAGGAGTACCACTACTTGCCTGTTGGGGTTGTGTGTTGTATTCAACGTGGTCTAACACCTTCACCCTGTCTAATCGTGAGCCAGCATGTTTTCTTTTTGTATCAAAGAAAGTAATGTCTGCCTCCACGATAGATCCATTACCTATAATTCCATCCTCTTGTAAGACCCAAGGCGTTCCGTCTGCCTTTGTAACAATGGGTGGGCCACTATTAAAATCGTGGGCTGTTTTAAACCTGCGTTCAAACCTAATCTTTTTACCCCTACCCTGTGGGTCTGGTTTAGGGTTTCTCCCACAACCTGCTGCAACTAGGAGGTCTATATCTGCATCCTGCATAATGAGGTCAATAGTACAAGCACCATCAAACTCTCTGAAAGCACCATCGTACCCCTCCATATCACGGTTTTCAGGGAAGACTTTAGCCCACTCTGCAATACCCTTCACTGTCACTAATCTCGCTACCATGTTATTCTCCTTTTCTAATGTATTTCAGAATAGTTGTTACCGTATTGTATGTCAATACCCAGTGTAACATTTAATTTAAGATCTTCATTCAACTTTTCAATAGCCTCTTGAAGATAATTTGTATGCATGTTCTCCTCTCCTTTTCTTACTACGTTAATTGATTCATCATGGAACTGACCTACAATGTTTGGTCTAGTACCACGGTAGTATGCAACCCACTTGTCAAAGCAGTATGCACCTGTACTCTGGTTGATGGTAGAGAAGGCATCCTTCTTATACCGTAGGCTATGCCAGAACTTACTCACTGGATTCTGTACCCACATATCATTACCAATGCTACGTATCTCTTGATCCTCAACAAAATCTTTTACTGACCAGTTACGGTCCCAGTATGCATCAAGTAATACCTGTGCATCCTTCTGAGACATACCTGTTTCTCTTGATAGTTTAGCAGAACCAATACCATAAGTAGCAGAGTAGTTTACTACCTTGAAGTTCTTACGTAAGTCTTTTAGTTGTGGCATGTCACCCCTATTGTATCTGTCTATATCACCCTGTGTAACATATCCTGCGTGTCTTGCCAAGTCTAAATGTGGATCAAATCCAGATTGTGACATTTCTGCCACATAGTCAGGGTCATAGTCATGCATGTAGTGACGCTTGCAGGTATCCTCTAGTGAGGTCATGTCAGCCCCACACAGAACACTACCCTCTGGTGCAATCAGACATCCACGTACCTCTTTACCCCAAGGCTTATCCACACTAGGTAAATTAACTAGGGGCTTGTTGTGTTTAAAGCGTAGAGTATTAGTTAGTCCACTAATCTCTGCCTTAACATATCCATCACGTTCACAGGATACAAAACCCTCTAGTATACCAAGTCTATGTTGTATTACGGTCAATCCCTCAAGAACATTAACTACTGGTTCTTTTTGTGCCAGTCTTATTACAGATGGTGTAAGCTCTCCATTCTTCCTAACTTGTGGTATAGCCCTGTCACCATCAAACTTGTGGTAGCATGGTTGCCAACCAAGAGAAGTTAACCAATCCTTAACCTGGTCTGATGAGTTTGGATTAGCTGGTTCAACACCCTTAACCACAGTTACCTTCTTATCATAGTCATGGGGTAAGTCATTGGCATCTAAAAGGTCATACCACTTCTTACCATTAGCTGATAAGGAACCATCCTTCTTTGTCATCACTTTAGGTTTAGATTTCTCAGTCATAACCTTACGCATGGGCATAACGGATATTAATTCTTTTACCTTTTGTTCCTGTAATACTCTCAGTTGTGAGATACAACTGTTTGCTTTACGTACATCCAGTCTCCACCCCTGCATCTCTGCTTCCCTAGCACAGTCCATCTTAAACGACAGATAAAGAAAGAACCTGTTTAATTCTGACTTGTTATCCTTGTACAGGAACATAAACTTCTTTAGTAGGTCTTGCCACAGTATCCAGTTTATCTTTACATCCTGTTCACAACGATGTGTATACTCCTCAAGTGTCAGGTTTCTCCAGTCATTAATCTCTGGCTTGGGTATACCGTAGTCATCACCATAATACTCAAGACCATGGCGTGACCTGTCAAAGTTTACTACCCATGACATAGGCAGGGTGTCAAACAGTTGAGCCTTAATCTTTATACCAAGTATCTTCTCAAGCACAGGAATGTCATAGCGTATAATATTGTGACCAATTAAACCCTTCTCCCTGCGTAGTATCCTACGCATGTAGTCATAGTCATCAGTAGTCCTAACCTCTGATCCATTACGAGTATATGAAAGGCAGTGTATCTTCGTCACATCCTCTAGTAAACCATCAGTCTCAATATCAAACAGTATCATGCAGCATCCTTCACGTTATATGGTGCGTCCTCAGTCAGGATAGTTGTCTGTGGATTGTAGTATAGTGACCCTGCCATACCTAACTTGGCAAAGGGTCTGTTCTTATCCACTATAAAGTTGGTAGTGTTCTGCACTATCTCATCCTCCGACTCAACATCTCTGTCTATCTTTAAGCATATTATTGCCTCTTCTTCAAGAGAAGATGCATACTTAGTCCTACCATCATCATTAACCTGTGATATAAATATCACACCAATATTCAGTTCTTTAGCCAGTTGTGCCATGCGTGAGGATAGTGTAGTTAGTGTACTGGTAGCGCCATCAACCCCACTGCTGGATAAGTATGCAAGGCGTTGGGCATGATCTACGAATATATAGTCAGCACCAAACACAGTAGCAGCAGTCCTAGTGTGGTCAAGAAGTTTAAGCGGGTCATCATGGCTCCTCATCTCAAAGATTATTGTTCTGTTGTTTTCAGTATCAGCAGCAATCTGTGCAGCCTTAACTACATCATCAGTGCTAACACCGTTGGCTTCCGCATCATCATTGGTACGCACATTGCAGCCTAAGTGGTAGGTAGCCATTGCCCTGTAGGTGGTGGACTTCATTTCTTCCATGTGTAGCAGGGCTATGCGTGTATCTGGTGTGCGTAGCAGCCCATTCTCAAAGTAACGTATCACCTCAGTCTTACCAGTACCCCTTGGTGCTTTGATGAATGTCAGACCACCCTTGACCAGTCCTCTTATCTTCTCATCAATACCACTGTGTCCTGTGGGTGTATATGAGTATGGGTTTTCTGTTCGTATAGCCGTATCCACATCCTCATCACTAATAAAGAAGTTGTCAGGTGAATACTTCTGTGGCTTCATAGCAGCCCACATCAAGTCCTTTCCATCACCAGCAGTAAGGAAGTCATTAGCATCCTTGTGCTTTGACATTGGGGCATAGAAGAACCTGTCTGGTATTACAGCATACAGTTTGTCTGCTGCTGCCCTACCTGCTGCATCAAGTTCTCCTGCATACACCACCATCTTGAAAGACTTCAAGTAGTTTAAGTTCTGTTGTAGAAACTTATTACTAATTGATGCACTGGGTAGAGACTTTACAGGAAACTTTTCACCTAGTATTTCATACAGACTAGCCGCATCAAATTCACCCTCAGTGAGGTATAGACGTTCACTAGTACCAGCATTAAACTCAGGGCCAAAGAGGTAGGCCATACCAGCCCCCACATCCTTCTGCCAGGTTTTCTTTTTGTCATCATAGGATCTGTACTTGGTGGTGTGTGGGTACTTGAAGGCATACCTGATAGGTTTACCACCTTCACCCAACTGTAGCTGTATCTGATACACCTGACAGACCTCTGGTTTGATGCCCCGTATACCTTCAAAGGTCATACTCTTGATGGGTACATCCATAATATTTCTCCTCTCTTTTACTGGGTATTCTTCTTTTGCCCAATCAAATGTGGGTTCCTTACTTGGGTATGAGTTACCACAGGAATGACAGTAGCCATAACCCTCATCATTCCAGTTGAAAGCATCACTAGAACCACAGTCCTCAAATGGACAGGCTAAGTGTGGTGTGTCACCCTCTGCCATAAATAAATCTCCTTATCTTTATCAACACCATCAGTATTAAAATAGTCTGTAATACTATTACATATGTGTCTTGACTATTAATACTTTTAACATCAACACCCACTGTCACCATAAACCCCACAACAAACAAAGTCAATACGTATGAAGATACTATTATGTTTATTAGTTGCATCATTGCACTTAATCAAACAACTCTGAACCATCACCATTATACCATACCTGATTTATTTCTTTTCTCTCTGTTGCTCTACCTCTTTCCTCATCAGTCATGGGTCTAATCTTTTTGTTTACTGGTTTAGGTAGTGAGTTTTTTACCAGTGCTGCCCATGACACAGGAAATAATTTTTGCATCCCGTCACTAATTTGTGTAGCAACCAGCCGTGTTTCGTATTGTGTGTCTAGTGCTAGTCTTAGGTTGCACATGTCAGCAAAGGCATCAAGACTACCTGACCAGTACCACTCAGTCATAACACCTTGAGGTAACACTATACGTGCTTGCTCTGGACATACCCCTGTCTTAATTAAATACTTGTAGGACTCATGTGCTTTAATATACACTTGTTCAAGCACTGCGTCTTGCTGGTGACTTATAGCCATTTCGTCACCTGATCCTTGCTTCTTGTTCCTGGCTGCGTGTCTAAACTTAGGTGTGTAATAAGAGGGTAATTGATCTACATACCTACGGCTGATCTCATTCCAACGTAGAAACTTATGCTTAACCAACTGCCTAGCTACAAACACAGGAGCCTTAATGTGAAAGCTGGCAAAGCAGTGACCAAAGGGTGACATATGTTCATGTTCAGCTAGATATCGTATTAGTCTGTCATCCTCTGGTAACGTCTGATCTAGCGTAGTCTTCTTACCAAAGCTAACTCTGGCTGCGTTGACTACAGATACATCACTACCCATGTGGTCTATGTATGTTACTTTTATCATCAATAATCTCCCACGTTCATTGGTGCATATACTTCGCCATTATAATTAGTGGGGGTATCCCAGTCACTAAACCAAGCTATAAATATTAATGTTATAATACACACTATCATAACCTTCTTACTCTTATCAATAAACAAAGCATAAGTTTTTTCTGCTTCTATCTGTGCTTCTTCTCTAGGTGTCAAGTTTACCCTCCTCCCTTCTTAACCTTTCAAGTTCATCAAACTGTTCTTGGTTTATACAGTTAACCAACTCAATAGGGCCAGGTATCATACCATTGTAGGCATCTACTAATCCCATAACATACTTTGCTATCTCATCCTTGTTGTTTAATGTAGCCATGCAAGTAGCTCTGTCATCAAAGGTAGGATTGGTAAACACAAACGTATCCCTTGTACCGTCTTGATGGTACGTTAAAAAGAATATCATTACAAACCATTTCATCATTCTTCCTCCAAACAAAAACCACACCATGTATTCTTGGTAGGTGCTCCACAACTAACACACTGATACTTGTCTTTGCAGTGTGGACACTCTCTGTCTTCTCTCCAATTAAATAAATCCTTGCACCAAGGACATTCAACCATGCTAGTTCTTCTCATAACTCATCCCACTCCTGATCTATTATGCACACATCATCAGGACAGTTAGGCCATTCATCAGGCATAACACCAGTCATAATAAACTCCCTCTCCTCTGGTGATAAGTGTGGCATTGCGTTATGTATTAAAGTTCCAGACTGCCAGTCGGCTAGTTGATCCTCTGTCACATCAATCTCCCAACTGTTTGTGTTGTCTGTCAACATACTAGTCCTTACGATTTTCATGCCTATCTCCTTTAATTATTTGTAATATATGTGTGTCTTTAGTGACACAGTTTTGGTTAACTCTTTTGCCCACCAAGGGTTGACATAGTGTGCATGGTAGTGGGTAGCACCGTTTGTATTGTCAGGCACAGTTCCATCAAGCACATCATGTGCTATCAACTGAGATAATGCCCAAGCCTTTTTCTCATAGGGTGTGTCTGGTTTACCATCACAGTACCAACTAAACTGACACTTTTCACTACCCTTTTTGTACCCCTGCTTTACGACAGAGCAAACATCATCAGGCCAACGGTCATGCTTAACACGGTTTAATACAACATGTGATACTGCGTAGCCCTCACTCATAGGTTCACCCCTAGTTTCATGGTACACGTTAAGTGCAAGGCACATTAGAATTGTATTAAGCATATCTCACTCCTCAAACTTATCTTTTTTATGTTTTGTTTTACGAACTGGCTTAGGTTTCTTCTTGTCTGGTATAGACTGGGACTTGTACTTTGGTTGCCGCAAGTCTTTAGCCATTGGGTTTTTGATCATCAGCTTCTTGCCTTTTCTTTCTTTCTTTATATGTTATCCAGTCTATAAAATTCCAAGCCTCATCATAGTCTGCATCCTCTGAGTAATACTCATATAAATCATGCCTGACATACTCTCTTAGTCCATCTATATCTAAACTTTCAGCAAACTTTTTTACGGCTTCTTCAAGTCCATCCTCAAAAGCTATATCTTCTTCATCATAGTCATTCTCTACTAGTGGCATTTAACTCTCCTATCTAATGCAGATTTTGCTGTTTCCAAGTTAAACTTATTGTACGGGTTAAGACTACTAACATTCTTGTGTCCTGTTACAGACTGAATAGCCAAGTGATCCACCTGCCCCTCAATCATCTGGACTATACCAGTCTTACGTAGATCACCCACCTGTAGGTCATCAGGAAGTCCAGCAGTAGCCTTAACTTCTTTCAGTAGGGTGGTCATCTGTAAAACTGTTAGCGGCCTGTAAGCCCCATCAGAAGCCCTGTGGTGTGGTACTACATAGTCCTGAAACCCCCAGTCCTGAAACTGCTGTTCAAGCATAGGGTAGAGTTCATCTGTTATGGGTAGTTCTACTGTGGCACCACGTTTAGTCTGTTTTATAGTTACAAATCTATCCTTCCAGTTAATGTTATTAAATGTTAAGTTGCGTATGTCCACTGGTCTTTGGCTCCACTCATAACACATCAGCACTATTAGTCCAATGTTTCTCCAGTCAAAGTTTGTGAAGGCCACATCCAGAAACAACATAACCTGTTCATGTTTCCATATGACTGACCTTGGTTCACTAGTCCTCTTTTTAACTCTCCTCATTGGATTTCTTAGTATTACTTCCCTATCAACATAGTAGTTCATTAGTACAGAGAATACCCTAGCCAAGTGATTAGCATTTGAAGTGCTATCCTCAAACTCCCAAGTGTCGTACAACTCATTGCATATATCAAAGTCTATCCTTTTTAGCATCTTTGTAGCCATAGGTGTACCATATACTTTAGTATTACTGATACGGTTTAGATTATATTTGTAAGTCTTTTTTGTACTATAACTTAAAGAGTTATAAGTTCTACTATCTAAATACTTACATACAGACTTACTAAACCTCATAGCTTTACCTTTCGTTTTAACTTACAGTTAATTATACACAAGTAGTTTTTATAGTCAACCCCTACAACTTCCTTTGTAAACCATAGGGGTTTTTGTGCAACAGTTATTCTTCTCGCATACTGTATTGCTACAGCTTTAACGAACAGAGAACAAGTGTTTGTGTAGATTAAAGTAGACTTCAACTCTCATTGTCACTCTCCACAAATTCAACAGACAACGTAAAGGCAAAGTTGCCATCCGTTTCATGCCCCATATCAATTAACTTTTCATCGATCATTTCTGCTAAGAAATCAAACTCTCGGTTTGTGAAATCGTCAAGTATTATTCGCATCGTCTTTACCTTTACACTTCTCTCTTGTTATATCTCTGCACAGTGCCGTCATACCATTTGCCTCCCCGTGCAGTAGGCACATTTGCCTCGTTTAATTTGTCTGCAATCTCACTATAAGTTAAACCATCGTTTCTAAATTGTTCAATTGTTGGTTTGACCTCCTTTGCTTTTGCATCTGCCAATGCCTTAACTGCATCGTGCCGTGCTTGGCTGTTAGGTCTTGCACCACCTAACAACACACCACGTGCTTTAGCCTTACGTAATCCTTCACGTGTTAGAGCACTGTGATGTAGCATGTCTCTACCATGTATCTTACCATGACACTCCTCACAACAGTTTACTATGTTACTCTCATCATCCACACCACCCAATACTTTGGGTAGTATGTGATGTCTGTGCAATGTGCTCACTTCTGCGTGACAACACGGGCAAGTTTGCATCAGTTCATCCTTGCCATCCACATAAAGCCAAGAAATACTTAGGGCTGGTTTTGGCATATACTATATATCCTCACTATCTACTGCTTCATTTTCTCTGTTGCATGATGGGCAACGATCATTACAACAGCACTCCCATTCCATTTCCCA
>TARA_R100001443_G_scaffold116355_1_pt1 | contig 11299 bp, 12 predicted proteins | sample TARA_R100001443 | Tara Oceans TARA_R100001443 (sample SAMEA2622142) | marine metagenome | biome: marine biome (ENVO:00000447); feature: deep chlorophyll maximum layer (ENVO:xxxxxxxx); material: "saline water (ENVO:00002010), including plankton (ENVO:xxxxxxxx)" | depth 50 m
CATTCAAACACATCAAGGAATCAGCTTTTATCGCTTCTCTTAGCTTGGGCGAAGAACGTGGAGAAGCTCCTGATATGCGTGGTACTGGTTTGCGTAATTCCCACCTTCTCGCTGTTGCTCCTAATGCTAGCAGCAGTATTATATGTGGTGGAACAAGTCCTTCTATCGAGCCATCTAGGGCTAACGTATACACGCACAAGACTCTTTCGGGATCATTTAAGGTAAAGAACAAATATTTAGAACAGTTACTGGAGAGTAAAAATCTCAACAATGAAAAGACGTGGCGTGATATTTCAGCTGCTGAAGGTTCTGTTGAGGGCATTGAAGAACTATCTGAAGAAGAGAAGGCAATCTTCAAAACAGCCCCAGAGATAAACCAAATGTGGGTGGTGGATCATGCACACCAAAGGCAGAAGTATATCTGCCAAAGCCAGAGTGTTAACCTTTTCTTTGTACCACCAAAGTCGGAGGAGCCTCAGGAAGTACACGATGAATACTTGAACTATGTGAACAGTGTTCATTGGGCTGGTGCTAACAAGCTAAAGTCTATGTATTATCTTCGGTCTGCTGCTGCTAGGAACTCAGAGAATGTTAATGTAAAAATTCCAAAAATAAACTTAGAAGAACAGGAGTGTATAAGCTGTGAAGGCTAAAGAAGACCCCGGAGGGGCAGAAGTAAAAGTAGTGAGTGCGTTTATGAGCGTAGGATTTTTGATGTTGTTTTGTTTGTCTACTGGATGTGCAACAAGCACCACATCAAACTTACGTGGAATACCTGACCACCAGCTAGTGCTGTGTCAGGAACTAGGAACTAGGCAAGTCTGTGCCATAGTTGACAATAACCGTCATTTAGAGAAAGAGCTTTTAGCTTTTAAGAGAGGTTATAGAGACTATGGCTAAGAAGAGTTTTATAGAGCGTATGCTGGATAAGATTCTTAGTGTAAAGTGGCCCTCTTCGGAGGGTCATTTTATCCCCCAGCTACCTAGGCATCCCATATATGACTGTAGGTTTTACATATGGGAAGAGAACAGAATGACTACTTACGAAGAGTGGATATCGTACTACAAGAAACAAGAGAAGGAACAAAGACGTGCAGGAAAACATTATACAAGCATTGAAGAACTCGTTCGAGGCATCGATAGATAGACACAAAGTAAATGTCTCAATAATGATGTCCAACAGCGTAGGTGTCCCAGAACATCCTGACTTACTGCGGACAATAGAGACAGAACTAGAAATTATAGCACAATACAAAGACAAGCTGGAGGCACTTAGTGAGTTTATTAGCGACTAGAGATTACTACAAGCCATTTGACTACCCATGGATGTTTGACTACTACTCTCAGCAGAATCAGATGCACTGGTTTCCTGAGGACGTGCCTTTGCACAATGATGTCAAAGATTGGCAGTCGTTAGACGATAACGAAAAAAACCTACTAACGCAGATATTCAGGTTGTTTACACAGTCTGACGTAGACGTAAGCTCAGGGTACGTAGATCGATACATGAGGATCTTCAAGAAGCCTGAGGCTCGTATGATGATGGGTGCTTTCAACAACATGGAAAGCATACACCAACACGCCTACAGTTTACTTCTGGACACGGTAGGTATGCCAGAGATCGAATACAAAGCTTTTGCTGAGTACGAAGCCATGGCAGACAAGCACGAGTACATAGACAATGTAAAAGTTACCAAGGGTGACAAGCGGTCTATAGCCAAGGCTCTGGCTGTGTACTCTGGTTTTACTGAGGGGCTGCAGTTATTCTCTAGTTTTATTGTGCTGCTGAACTTCCCTAGGTTTGGTAAGATGAAAGGCATGGGCCAGATCATTACCTATAGCATACGTGACGAGTCGCTACACGTAGAAGCTATGACAAAACTATTCCGGGAGTTTATCAAAGAGAACATAGAGATATGGACTGATGACTTCAAGAAGGAAATCTATCAGGCCTGTAGGGACATGGTGGAGCTGGAGGACAGATTCCTAGACCTAGTGTTCGAGATGGGTGACATCGAAGGGCTGACTAAGGAAGAGGTGCTGAAGTACATCAGGTACATAGCCGACAGGAGATTACTACAGCTAGGACTGAAGCCTAACTATGGTGTCAAAGACAATCCATTATTGTGGTTAGATGAAGTGCTTGGTGTCGAGCATCAAAACTTCTTCGAGGGACGAGCCACAGCCTATATGAAGGCCGGTTTACGTGGGGATATAGGTAAGGTAGGGTTTGCTGAGATAGCAGCTTAGGAGTCATCCTGTGCAGCCACAGCCCCTGCTGCTAATAAACCAGTGGGGGCTGCTACCGCTGCAGCTGCGTCGATATAGTCTTGTCTAGTCGGCTCAGGCCGGAAAGCTCTGATACCTCTTGATACCTGCCTCAGTAAGTCTTGTTTAGCCCTCCCCGGCCCACTCAGCTGGAAAGGAACGCCTGTCTTTTCTTGGATTCCTTGTCTCATTGCTATTGGGTCAGGCTTATAGTCAGCTTTAGGCATTTGTTTACCAAACAGATTGTAGGTGTACGGCTCTGTCATGGTAATCATTTTCTTACCCTTAGGAAACTCTAGCTCTATATCTGTTTTGGGTATAGCAGCTAAGTCGTTCTTATCAGTCATGCTGTGCATTACGTTACCTTTAGTATCGAACACAAAAATGTCCATGACTCCACCAGCAGCCTTAGCCTGTGATACGTGACTGCTGGTTACTCCTATTTGCCCTGTTTTCTTATCTACGAATGCAACCTTATCCCTGTTTTCTTTGATCGTCTCCGTAACTTCTTTGAATACCTTTAGTTGAGACTTAGTAAGCTTTTCGCCTTTCTTTAATTTTTTATTGTACGTTAGATATTTGTTGATTCTGTCTCTATCTTTTACAAAGCGTAAAGCCACAAAATCTTTTAGCTCCTCTACAGACCTAAACTCTTTTTTATCAGGCATAACTTTGGCTAACTCTTGTTTAGCCTTAAACATTAGCTTACCTGTGGTAGAAGCAGTTTTCATTCTGGCTTCCTGAGTAAGATCGGTAAAAGCGTTGTTTTTCTTTATTACAAACTGGAAGTCATCTGGGTTTTTAGCTTTGTATACTTCCTTAATCTTACCCATTATAAGATTTTTAGTGCCTTCGCCTACCCATGCAACATCAGGCCTGTTAGCAAAGCCTATTTCCATGGTGTTTTTGTCTAGTTTACCAAAATCAGAGAAAGAGTAATTAGAGTGAAAAGTTTTTAGTGCGTCAGGAATCTCTCCTGTTTTTTGTATTTGAAACAAAGAGCTTTGCTCTAGTTGTCCTTCGAGGAAACTACCTCTAGTCTTCGCTATCTTTTCTAAGTCTGCTTGATGCCTAGCTTCTAAAAATTTTATTTTAGCTTGCTCTGTTTTTGTAAGAGTATCTCCTGAAGCTTTTTTAGCATACAACTCAGATATTTCATCGTTTTTTTGTACGACATCTCTTAGCCTTTGGTTTACACCTGCTCTGGCAGATGCCCTAGCCCTAGGAGACACAGCCTCTTTTGCAGCCCTTTTTATTGTTCCGGGAACCGCTGCTGCCATCTCCATTGCTGCACCCAAAGGTCCACCTTTGTAAAACGTAGGTAGTTCATTAGGGGCGTTCTCTACAATACGCTGTAAAGTAGAAGGGTCTGTTGCTTTTTTAAGGACTTGGAAACCGGGAAGAACACTTGTTATTGTCCCTAAGGCTCCTAGCACTTCAGCTGCATTTGGGTTTTCAGCTGCTAGCTGTGCTGCACTTTGGAATAAATCTGTGCTGGCTATGTAGTCTCCAGCTTCAGAAGCAGTTTCTCTTATAACGTCTTGTGCTTTGTCTGGGAGCATCCCAAACATACCCTGCATTGCCAGTTCGACAGGTGTATATAAAGCCTCTACCGAACCTGCTACGTTAAGTAGACCCCTCCTAGTATCGCTTATCTCCCCAGCCTCGAATCTACGCTGGGTTTCCATACGATCTTTATACCATTCGGTATCTTGAAAAAAACTCACTCTTTTTCTTCTTTCTCTTTAGGAGCTTCGTTCAGTAAAGAAATTAACACTAATCTATCTGCTTTCATTTGTTCCACAACATCTAAGTGTCCTAGTTCATCAGCTTTTTTAATTGCTGTTCCTGTGTCTTTAATTATTTTACCTAGTAACTCAGTAGATTTTGGGGATAAAACAAGTTTGCCTCCTTTAAATATTACTAAACTAGTAACTACTCCTGTCGCTAAAAGAGGCCAAAGTGCAGTAGAAAATAATAACCCTGCTCCTATCTGGGCTGTTGCTGCTAAAGCTAAAGGAGTTTTAGGTAGATATCGCCCTACGGATTTAGCGTGTCTAGAAAGCACACTACGAGCATCTTTACTCATTTTAGTATTTAAAATTTCAGCAGCGTTTAGATATGCAGACTGTTTTCGTAAACTTCTTGAAACTTCTGTGTTTTTAGCTTCTCTTTCTAAAATTTCGTTCATGGTAGTTCTGACAGCTCTAGACGCATCCGAAAGAGTATTAGAAGTTTCAAAATTTACTTTCTTACCTGCGCTAGTTACAAAATCATCTACCGCCTGTCTTGCTTTTAAAAAACTTAATAAACTACCATCACCTTCTTTTATCTGTCTAACCGCTTCAGCAAAAATTTTATTTGCATTGTTTAAAATAGTTGTATCAACTAAACTTCTATTTTGATCTAAATAAACTTGAGCTTTTTCGTTTATTTCTTTTATAACTGCGTTTTTATTTATAGTTACGTTTTCTGCTTGTAGTTTTCTTCTTAAAGAATCACCCTCTGTTCCAGCAGCTTCATAAAGTTTGTTAGAGTTTGCAGTGTACGTTTTTTTAGGATCTATAATATCTCCATCCGTAAGAATATCTATATTTTCTTGAGTGTAACGGCTTTTAGGATTATATGTTATTTTTTGAAAACGCCCTATTTCGTAATCTTCTCCAGTAACTTTAGCAGTAGACTCAGGCTCTAACATTGCAGTAATCGCTTCTCGTCTGTCTCCTCTAATTCCTTCTCTTCCTTTCTTTACAAGATTTCCTCCTGTTTCTTCTAAAGTATCCCCTACTTTTAAAATAGTTGGTTTTACTTTAGTAGCAGGAGTTATTAAAGCACCTATGTTGAAATAAGACTCAAGAAGTTTTGCTTGATCTCTATTTTCTGAAGCCCATTCTTTATACTGGTCTGCGGATAAAGTAGCTAATCTTAAACCCTCTCTACCTACTTCTGTGTTGGCTATGTATTTAAAAGCATCCTCAACGCCTTCTAAAACAAAATCAGGAGTAATTTCAGATAGTCCTGTTAAGATGGCATCTCCAGCTATTTCTCCAAAACCTCCAGCAATATCCCCTGCCGTCCTAACAGCTCTTTCAGATAAAGTTAAACCTTCAGGCGTGTTCATTAAATCAAAACTGGGTCTACTAAAAGTATCTTCAATACTTTGCTGTCTTTTTTCAAAAGTCGTTAAAGACCTATCAAAAAAAGATGCTTCAGGTTTACCTGAGTCTTCCTTAAACTCTACTTTTTCTTTACTCGAAACCTGTTGGCGTTGAGCTTTAAGCTGATTCTCATAAATATTCTTTATTTTAACAGCTGCTAAAGTATTCCCATCAGCCAAGGCGTTTTCGTAAGCTTTTTGATGTTCTTCTAATGTAGGCATATTATTGACTATAGTATTGTGATAAGTCAGTTGGCATTGAAGGTGCTGCTCTGAAAAGAGCTAAAGAAGCCTCTGATGCGTTTTCTTCTCGAAGAGTATCCAATATTCCTTGATGTAGGTTAATAGCGTCCTCTGCTGCTTGATTAGCTAGTTCAACCATTTCTCTTATGTTTGCTGCTGTAAGGTCTAATGTAGCACCTGCTCCAATTTTAGCAAACTCTCTGTCAGCGTCAGACAAACCTGTTCCAGCACCAAACGCTTTAATTGTTTGACCCACAGCTTCTACACCTAAAGCCATAAGCCGTTGTGCTTCTCCTGCTGAAGCTGTTGCAGGTATTTCTACTCCTAAACTAGCACCTAAAGTTATTAAAGTATCTACAGTTAACTGAGATAATTTACCTCCTGTAATTATATCAGGATTATCGTCTAATATTTGGAGTCTTCTAGCGTTTACGTCTAAAGCTCTGTAAGCTTGTCTAGCAGCTTCCGTAACAGCCCCAAAATCTTTCGTGCCTTGAGCAGCAAGTTGTTTTGTTAATTCATTAGCTCTACCAATGTCTTTAGTTTCCTGAACAGCCGGTACAAGTTTAAGATTCTTAGGGTCTTCCCACTCAGTAGCACCGTTTGGTTTTTCTATTCCTACCATACTAAAACGGTTAACTCTATAAATATCAGTGCTTCCTGTTTCTGTATTTTTGTAAGCTTTGGGTGTTGATTCAACTCCTGAAATAACTTCTCCAAACTGATCGTCAGTAAGAGAACTTAATTCTTTCACTTGTTCTTCTGTTAAACCTGCTTGTTTACCTATTGCTATTCTACCTTTTGACCCGGCATTTTTAGCAAGAGCAGCTTGTTCTTCAGCAAGTATTTCTTTACGAATGTCTAATAACATAGGATCTGTAGCTTCAAGAATTGTGTTACCTCTTTCTTCGCTGCCACCTATAGCTTCGTTTCTAGCTATTAAACTTTCTCTAAATCTTTGAGTTCTTTCCCTTGCTTGTTTTTCAAGAGCTAGCTGATTTTGTGTTTTTCTTTCAGCTTCCATTAACTGCATTCCACGTATTGGGTCATATTTAGCAAATTCAGCAGCTATAGCCATACGTTGTTCAGGTGTTTGTGTTCCTTGAGCTACTAAAGCACCTAGTTTCTCCTGAGGTGTCCTCATGTCCCTACCTAACAACGTGCCTAGATTTCTAGTAAAAATGTTAGGTAAGCTTTGTTGTTGTGGAGCACCAGTTAGCATACCTCCTGCTCGTGCAGAGGGAGAAGCTAAATCAGCACCAAAGTTTCTAATGCCTCGTAATGTTTCTGGACTAAATCTTAAGCTAGCCACTAGCTACCTCCTATGTAAAAAGACCACTTATACCACTCAATAGACCACCTAAGGTACTATCGGTATCAAATAAACTTGAGAACAACCCTTGTGACCCTGCTGCACTACCAGCACCACTTAACAGTCCACCGTAAAGTTGTTTAAGTAAGTCTGCTCTAGCTAGGTCTGTTTGTACAGCTAGCTCTAGTCCAGACATACCACCTTCAGCAGCGAATCCAGCACCCTGTCTTCTACCTAGGTCAGCTATACCTGCTAAGTTTATTGCTGGCTGTAAAGTAGACAAGAGGGTTTGCTCAGGTACAGTCTCTAGTGCTAAGGACTGCTGTATGTTACTTAAGTCAGCAGCCGTTAGCGCACTAGGAACTGTAGCAGCCCTAGTGCTTAAATCAAAGAGTCCCTGTGCAGATGCTAAGTCTTGCTGTCTTTCCGCACCTGCCTGTTGCAAAGCCATTAAGGATGCTCTGTTTTTAGCTTCTTCCTGTGCCTGTGCTAATGCAAACTGCTCTGGAGAACCACCGTACGCTGCTGTCTGTAATCCTAGTCTACCCTGACTAAGTAATCGATCTTGTAATGCTAGCCTTTGTCTTTCTTCCTCAGGTCTTTGTACTGCTCTTATACGTTCAAATACATCAGCCTCTCTGGTAGCCATGGGAGCACCAAGGGCTGTTAGAGCGCCTGTAGTGCCTTGTAAGGCCTGTTGTTCTATACCTGACCTACCCCCCATACCCCTAGGAGTATACTGCCCTAGAAGGCCTCCTGTGATTCCTGAAAGGGCTTCTTGTCTAGCTTGCTGCTGTGGAGACATTGTAGTAGTAAAACCACCCTGAGGAGTAGCACCTACCTGACCAAAACCTGTAGTAACTGTAAAAGGCTGAAACGCTGCGTCTGTTTGCGCTTGTCTGCCTATGTTTTGTGCTCCTAAGGCTGCTGCTTCACCCACGGAAGACAAACGCCTCATAGTATCATTTAAGGCTGCTGCTGACAAACCTGTGGCAGCTAAGTCTCCTAAGTTTAAATTACTTAGAAAGTTTAAAAAACCACCGCTTGTATCAATACCTGTAGGAGCTAAAAGACTAGGATCTAATGGAGGAACTTCTAGTCCCAAACCAGTAGGTATTGGTAAATTAGAGTAGTCTGTATTGAATGTTCCATTTGACATAATTATTCTCTGTTACTATCGTCCTTCGTCATTTCAAGATCGTGAAATATAATTTTACTTCCTGCATCTGCTTTATCTATTAGCCTAGGCTCACATATCATATCAAACCTGTTTGTCCTAGGGAGAACAAAAGCATACTTAGCAGCACTCTGATGGAGTATAGCTAGCCGATGCTCTGAGCAGCTAGTTAAGGTCTGGAAATAAATTTGGAAGCCGGTTGGCTCCCCGGCCTTTAGCATCAACAGTACGTAAACTAGCATTTCCATTATATATTTCTTTTCTGCTTAACTGCTTGTGTTACTATAGCTCTTGGTTCTAATAAACCCCATGTTAGTGTCTCAGTTTCTTTCGTATGGGCTGTACCTAGTATTCTAGGCATTGTGTTATCTATGTACACCACCTGCCCATACTGGCAAGTCTTTTGATTCCTAGCTAAAAACTGCAAAGCAGCTTTATGTCTTTCAGAAGGATTATGTATTAACTGCAAGTTTCTCCAGCGTCTTAGGTCACATTTGTAACCTTCAGCCGTAACTCTAGGATCAAATGTCAGTTCTTCGCCAACAGAGCCTGTACAAGCTGGGCTATCTGTTCGTTTGTCTTGCTCTGAATTTCCTTCTGTTCGCTGAGGGACTGCACGATTACTTCCAGTTTGGTTGTATTGACAGCCACTTGCTGTCCATTGGCTACTGCCTTTTTTGCAGCTTCCTCCGCTATAGATTCTATGCGTTCTCTGTCTGATGCAGCATGAGCCGTATTAGCTTGAAGTACACCCCACGATACTGCTATAGCAAATGCTCCAGCACCTAGAGGTAAGGCCCACTGTGGAATACGGATAGTACCATCACTCATTGTTTTCTCCTAATTTAAAAAGTGTGCTAAAAACACTGAAGCAACGATAAAGGGATATACACCTATTATCATCATTTCTAACCTACGCATCTTTTGTGAACCCTCGTCAAGACGTTTTTCTATCATCTCGTAACGTAAAGCACACTCACGTTCATGGGAATGTAGCTTTTGTTCAGCGTCCATTGTTACCAAGGTACTCCCTCTGATTGTGCAGTATTTCGATCAATCTGTGCCTGAACTTTAGCTGTACGTTCAGCCTCAATTCTAGCTTTATACTCGTCTGCTGTCTCGTCTGCTGGACCACCAGAACCTTCCCCTTTGTTGGCATCATAGACCCAACCTAAAACATCGCTCTCTTTTAGATCGTCATACCTGATAAAATCACTGCTTGACGCATCATACTCAAAACGATTTTTACCACCATCAGTAGCTGACTCACCACCCCCTGCATCACTAGCTGCTAAAAGTTGCCAGTACACGAGTATTACCCCACCATCTGCGTCAACGTGCGTCATGTTGTTGACGCTCCATGTTGTTGTTATTGCCATTTTTAACTACCTCCTTCTAATGCAGCTACTTTTGTTTGCAATGTTTCTATCAACTCTTGCTGCTCTTGGATTGCTTTTACTAACACCGCTGTAAGTTTGCTATAATTAACAGATCCTGCTATCTCCTCTGTATCTGATTCTTCTTCGGTAAATACTGATTTAGCCATCATCCCAACAAGCTCTGGAACTACTTCCACAACTTCATCAGCAATAAAACCAACCTCTACATTTTTGTCGCCGTCTGTTCTTTTATATTTTTTTGGTGAAAGATTTTTAACAGCTTCTAACCCATAAGGAATATCTTCTATGTTTTCTTTTACAAGTCTGCTTGATGTATCGTAAGTTATATCGCCGTTTCCAGTGTTATATCTAAGATCAGCGTTTCCAGCACCCGAACTAAGATTTGGCATTGATACGCTGCCAGAGCTATTTATGGACATTCTTGAGGGGCCGTTAACCCCGAAGGACATGACGCTTGTATTATGATCGTAATTTATAAATCCTGCGCCAGTGTCTTGAGGATCACCGAAACGTATTTGTTGGCCGTTAGCATTTGGAGTTAAAAACTGAAGAAGAGCATCACCGTTTGATTCGAGACACAAAACAGAATTTGTTGCAGCGGTTACTCCTCCTGCGTCTCCGTCCCTCACATGTAAACGGCAGTCTGGTGTGGAAATCCCCATCCCAATCCGGTCATTCCCCGCATCAACAAACAACATAAATGCTTCGTTGTTGCTTTCTGCCCTAAAATTTAAATCTACGGAGTCTTCGTTGATGACGGTTTCATCACTGGCTAAAAACCTTGAGATTTGAGCACCAGCCAACTTCGTGTACAACTCAAAACGGCCATCTTCTGTTCCATCTGAAGCGTCTAGTATCCGCCCAGCAAAACCCGCATAAGTTACCGCTTGACCGGCATCATTACGCCCATCAAATTTGATCTCACCAATATAATCGTTATCTGCTGGACTAGCTGAGTTTCTATTTAGATTAAGAATAGGGCCAGTAGACGCATCTGTGTCTGAAGTTCTTAGGGTAAGATTATCTCCGTTATCAGACCTATCAAGGATTACACCACCGTCAGTAGTGAGCGTAAAAAAATCATTAGTGCCAAGAGCAGAGTTTTGACTTATTTTAAATGAGTCGCTGTCGCTGTCATCGATACCTATAGAAAAGTGAGTGGTGTTATTAGCGAGGAAGTTTATATAAGGGTCCGCGCTGCTTTCACCTTCAATGACAACCCTTGCGTTACCCGCGCCAGTGCCAAAAACATTTAACACGCCACCTAAATCTGTGGACGTACCGATGTTTACATGATCATTACCAGCATCCACAAACAGCATATTAGCGTTGCCGTCTGACTCCACTCTAAAATCAGCAGTAGAATTACCGGGATCATTGATAGTAACTTCACCAGAGTCTCTATCAATTCCAAATCTAGTAGCTACTGTTCCAGCAGCACCCGACTGAATTAAAAAGTCGTTTGCGCTTCCATCAAGTTTTAGCCTAAAACCGTTTGTAGCCGCATCACCAAAATTTGCGCCCTCAGATCCAGCGTTAGTCTCTAGCAAATCCACCGCCGCGCTATCAGCGGCGTTAGCTGAACCGCCACGCTCAAGTGTTATTTTGGCTATAGCCCCTAATTCTTCAATACGAGCATTACCGTCTACCGTTAATCCATCGAGGTTGGTTGTGCCGTCTACGTCTATGTCGCCTGAGATGTCTAAAGAAGCCACTACAGCCGTACCTGTAAGCGTAGGTGC
>TARA_R100001443_G_scaffold40898_1_pt1 | contig 11299 bp, 10 predicted proteins | sample TARA_R100001443 | Tara Oceans TARA_R100001443 (sample SAMEA2622142) | marine metagenome | biome: marine biome (ENVO:00000447); feature: deep chlorophyll maximum layer (ENVO:xxxxxxxx); material: "saline water (ENVO:00002010), including plankton (ENVO:xxxxxxxx)" | depth 50 m
GCATGGTTCCAAAAAACTACTGCTTTGTTTTCCCAATTGTTTTTGTGATGCTGTTTAACGTTTGATCCGAAAATATAATTACACATTTTATTTTTCCTTTTTCCTAGTGTTGGGCCAGAACGGAATTGCTCTGGCCCGATTAATAGTTATTCTGATATTGCCTTGATTTTGCTGATGATCTGTCTACTGCAACTCTTGATAACGCTATCAAGATTTAAATGTAACTTTCTATCGCCTATGCATAAACCCTCCTCTGTTGTCTGATTGATTAAAATATAGTTTCTGTTATTCCATGCAAAATGAGTTTCTTCACAATCCTTCCATTCTGGATTAGCGATTAATTCAAAATCCCCCTCCCCTAAATGAGCAAGAAGTGCGGTAATTTTTTTGGCGTAGTTGTCGGCATCCACTTTTGAATTAAATTTTGGAAACTCAATGGTAAAATCATTTTTGCTTGTGTGTGACATTTTTACAACACCTTTCCTAGTGGTTTCGTTCTCTTATTCTAACATATAAAAATCATAAAAAATAAAGGTTTAATTATAGAAATAATACACGCATCACATATAAGATACACTATGCAAATGAGAACCATTCGCAAAAATGATAGGATATATGATAGGTGCGCAGCACACCATGATAGATTTTGTTCACGTTTTGTTCTCATTATGTTCTCTATTAGAACGAAATAGGAACATATGGGGTACACAAATTTATTTGAGAGGGGATATGCAAAATCCGTGCCAATATAATTGATGCCAACTAGTATCATATGAGCGATACCTAGGTGATGCAAGAATCATGCCAAGATTCCTCAACAATAATAGATTAATTTGAATGACATTTAGTTAAAATTGTATCTACTTGGGGTATGCGGTAGCCACGGCAGCGCTATACGTTATATATACATGACCATATAAAATTCTAGAAAATAGGTTGTCAACCCCTTGATAATAAATAATAATATATTTAGTACGAAAATCGGGGATATGGGTAATATCTGTACTAATATATAAAAAATAACTTGACAAACGACATAATATATGCTATAATCTATTTCTTAGTCGAGCATCAGCGAGACTATATACAGAGTATAATAATATATACTGTTAATTAGTATGTAAACAGGTATAATATCCGTACTATTTAATATAATACCGTATATATGTAAATATTATTTGTAAATATATGTATTTTTTACTTGACAAGTGTTATGTACTTATGTTATAATACAATTCTCGTAAAAACTGCGTATATATGATCTTTATCTTGAGGGGTATGGGTTATTATACGGCCTTCTAGGGTCCAGTGATTGCATTATAAGGGGTTGTAGGTTAGCAGTTACCTCCCCCTTAATTTTTTGAGGTGTAATTATGGCAGAAAAGAACTCTTGGGATAGTTTAAGTAAAAAAGAAAAAGAAGAATTTGGTGATAAAGCTACCTATGAAGCATTTCTTAGAGCTTTAGGAACAATGAAATCAGAAAGTGAAGAACAAAGAAGTATGGGTGTAACTCCTGTACCAAAACCTAAACTACCAAAACCTAAACCCAAGAAAAAAGGTATAAATATAAAAGAAGGTGGACTTGTACTAAAAGTAACAAAGAAAGGTCCATTATATAAAGGTAAGAAAAGTGGCAACAAGAAGACGTAATTACCGCAAAGAGTATGACGAGTATCATGCCAAGCCAGAACAGAAGAAGCGCAGAGCATCTCGTAATACAGCAAATAAAAGACTAAAACCACCTAAAGGAAAAGAAGTACATCATAAGAATGGGAATCCTAGAGATAATAGGCGTAGCAATCTAGCTGTAATCTCCAAAACTAAGAATAGGCGAATACAGCCTAAGAGAAAACCTAGAAGATGAGAAATGGAAATAGTGGAATTAGCGTCAAGCACATGGCCCATAGCTTTGGGAGTCATTACTTTAATTATAGTATTAGCTAAAATGCACTCGGATATCGAGATTATTAAGGAAAAGGTTCGTACCCTTTTCGATTTATGGAACTCTAAAAAGGATAAATAGTTATGGCATCTAATATACAAGCAGAAATAAATAAAAGAAATAAAGGAATTTCAGACAAACTTTGGAGTTGGTTTAGTACATATATTGATAAAGTGTCTTCAGGGGGTGCAACGCGAAGAGGTAAGCCAATTTCAACCACAAAAGCTAAAGAGTTAGTAAAGAAAAGTGTAGAGAAAACAGGCTCATTAACTGATGCAAAGAAAGATCTTAAAGCAACAATAGATCCTGTTATAGAAGATTTTAATGCGTCTGTAAAAGGAGCTAAAGCTACGGTAGCTGATAAAAAAGCTGGTAAAGAAAAATTTGTTGGCAAAATGAAAAAATCTGTTAAAGATGCAAGAAAAAAATCAGCGGAAAAAGGAATAGAAGATCTTAATAAAACTGTAACAGGAGCTAAATCTGCTGTAGCAAAAAGAAAAGATGTTGCAAAACTTGATGATGATGCAATAAAAGCAAAAAGAAGAGCAGATGCGAGAAAAGCATCAAAAAGTCAACCTGACGGTCCTAGTTCTGCACCTAAAGCATCAAAGAAAAAAGAAGGTAAATCTGTAAAAGAGTCTTTAAAAGATCAAATTTTTAAACAGGATGTACGCAAATACGGCCCACTTACTGTAGATTCTACAGATAGAGGTATGAGTAAATTTATGGGTACTGATGAAGAAATAGCTGAACAAGAGATGGAAGAAGAAATGAACCTCCGCAAGGGCGGTACTGCCAGAAGAAAAGCCTTTGGCAAGGGTGGTATGTATAAAGCACCAAAGAAAACATACGGTATGAGAAAAGGCGGTTTTACTCGCAGAGGTGCATCTAGGTGAAATTATCTTTAACTGAAAAAGAAAGCAAGTTCCTAGACGCTTTATTTGGCGATGCTAACGGACACTTTCGTACTGCAATGGACATAGCAGGGTATTCTAAAAGCGAGTATCCTGCAAGAATAATTAAACGGCTTAAGGAGGAAATTGTAGAAAGAGCAGAATATGTTCTGGCTGCAAATGCTCCAAAGGCCGTTATGTCTATGGTAGATATAATAGATGATCCCAGTGCATTAGGAAACAGAGAGAAACTGGCAGCATCTAAAGAAGTGCTGGACAGAGTAGGGCTGGTCCGTACTGAAAAGATAGAACACAAAGGCACTCCGTCTGCCGTAGTGGTTCTACCGCCTCTTAACAAAGACGAAGATGAAGACGAGGAATAAAACCAAACCGATACCAGCAGTAGGCACATTGCCGTATGGGTATGACAAGGCTGAAAGAGGACAGGATAAATCATGTTATTATCCTGATAAATTTGTACTCACTAAATTAGACGAAGCAATAGTACAAATAAGAGATGGCAGACAGCCAGTAAGAAAGGTTGCAGGATGGCTAGAGAATGAAACCGATCGTAGGCTATCCGCAACGAGACTTCATAAACTTGCGTGGACTAAAGAGGAGCTTGAGTCGCGTAGAGAAGAGCGAGAAGCCAACCTCACCAAACAGCAAAAACAGGTCAGTAGGCTCAAAAATACTGTTAAGCAGACAACAATCAAAGCTGAACAGGCAAAGCGAAGACTCAAGAAAGCACTTAATAAACCTGATCGTGTAGAGAAAGAGAATATAGAGTTTCCTGTAGAAGAGACAGAAGTAAAACAGGAAATTGCTTTTAAGCCGAATCCAGGTCCACAGACAGAGTTTCTATCTGCTGGAGAACGAGAAGTATTTTATGGTGGAGCAAGAGGTGGAGGTAAAACCTATAGTCTCTTAATTGCACCATTAAGGTTTGCACATAAGCCTACACACAGAGCATTATTATTGCGTAGGTCAATGCCAGAACTTAGGGATGTTATCTTTCAGACACAACAGATATACCCAAAGGCATTTAAAGGTGCAAAGTTTAAGACACAGGAAAACACTTGGCACTTTCCAAGTGGAGCTAGAATAGAGTTTGGATATGCAGAGAATTTACAAGATGCCCTCAGATATCAAGGTCAATCCTATACATGGATCGGTGTGGACGAGCTTCCGCAATATCCTAACGCAGATATATGGCATTTTCTACGGTCATCGTTAAGAACTGTAGATACAAGCATACCTCTTCAGATGAGGGCAACAGGAAACCCAGGAAACGTAGGATCGGCTTGGGTTAAGAAGATGTTTATAGATCCTGCACCGCAAGGCAAAAGATTTGTAGAAGAAGTCCGTTTTACTGCGAACGGTGAAGAAATAATATCTGGTATTAGCCGTAAGTTTATAGCAGCGTCAGTATGGGATAATCCGTACTTGACACAAGACCATAGTTATGTATCAATGTTGGGGTCACTTCCTGAAGCAAAACGCCAACAGTTTTTATATGGGAATTGGGATGTTGTCGAGGATGGAGCGTTTCCAGAATTTGATAAAGAAGTTCACGTTGTCGAATCTTTTAAGATTCCTTCAGGATGGACAAAAGTCAGATCTTGCGATTTTGGCTATTCTAGTCATTCTGCTGTGCTTTGGGGAGCTATTGATTATGATGATGTACTATGGATTTATAGGGAGTTATATGTTAATCAACTGACAGCAGACAAATTAGCATGGGCTATACTGGATGCAGAAGAAGATGACGGTAAGATATATGATGCAGTACTAGACTCCTCATGTTGGGCAAAGCGAGGAGATGTAGGTCCATCCATAGCAGAGACACTAAACAGAGAAGGATGCAGGTTCAGACCTTCTGACAGATCTCCAGGATCTAGGGTTGCTGGTAAAATAGAAATGCATAAAAGACTGCAAATAGATGAAGAAACAGAAGAACCAAAATTAATAATACTAAGTAACTGCCGTAACTTAATTAGTCAGTTACCTGCATTACCTTTAGATAAACGAAATCCAGAAGACGTAGATACAAAGTCTGAGGATCACTTGTACGATGCATTAAGATATATGGTAATGTCAAGACCAATGAATAAATTTTCAGCATGGGAACATATTCCAAAACAACGCTGGAAACCTTCAGATAATATGTTTGGATATTAAATGAGTGATGATTTTTTAGATACTGATGAAAATACAGCACTGGAAGACTCGCCTCAAACAAGCGAGTTTGATGATCTTATAGGATATATTGATAAAAAATATACATCAGCTAAGTCTTCTAGATATAATGATGAGACACGATGGCTACAGTCGTACAGAAACTATAGAGGTATCTATGGTCCTGATGTAAAATTTACTGATGCTGAAAAGTCTCGCGTATTTATTAAAGTAACTAAAACAAAAGTACTGGCTGCGTACAGTCAGTTATGTGATGTACTGTTTAGCCAAAACAGGTTTCCTATAGGCATTGAGCCAACTACACTGCCTGAAGGTGTGGTAGATACTGCACATATAGATCCAAAAGAACCAGCAGATATACCAGATGAACCTGAAATGCCAGATCTGCCTCTAGTATACGGTTTTCCTGGTGACGGTAACGAGTTAAATGCAGGAGATACTGCTGATACACTACTGGCTAAATTAGGACCATTGGAAAACAAACTAAAAGATATAGAAAATTTAAAAGAAGGTCCAGGAGAAACACAGTCTTCTGTTACATTTCAACCTGCTATGGTTGCAGCTAAGAAGATGGAAAAGAAGATTAGAGATCAGCTAGAAGAATCTGCTGCAACTAAACATCTTAGGTTTGCTGCATTTGAGTCGGTGCTGTTTGGTACTGGTATTATGAAGGGGCCGTTTGCTTTTAACAAAGAGTATCCTAACTGGAATGATGAAGGTGAATACGATCCAGCGGTCAAAACAATACCAAAAGTGGAATATACATCTATCTGGAACTTTTATCCTGATCCTGATGCAATAAATATGGAAGACGCTATGTATATTATTGAGCGTCACCGTATGACCCGATCTCAGATAAGAGCGTTAAAGAAACGTCCATTCTTTAGAGTAAAAGCTATAGAACGAGCCGTAGAAGAGGGTGAAAGCTATACAAGAGAATGGTGGGAAGATGATATTGAGTCTGACAGCTATGGCATAGATTCAGATGCTGGAGATCCAACAACAGGAATTGATCGTTTCGAAGTAATAGAGTTCTGGGGTACAGTAGATACAGAAATAGCTAAAGAAGCAGGTATAAAACTTCCTAAAGAACTTAAAAAACTAGAGGAGATACAAATAAACTGTTGGGTGTGCAATGATGAAATACTACGACTAGTAATAAATCCATTTACACCTAAACGTATTCCGTACTGCTCCGCACCGTATGAGATTAATCCATACAGTTTCTTTGGTATAGGTCTTGCAGAAAATATGGACGATACTCAAACACTTATGAATGGTTTTATGAGACTTGCAGTAGATAATGCTGTACTCTCTGGTAATTTACTTATAGAAGTAGACGAATCAAATCTAGTTCCTGGACAGGACTTGACAGTATATCCAGGAAAGATTTTCAGGAGACAAGGTGGCGCACCTGGGCAAGCAATATTTGGAACTAAGTTTCCAAATGTGTCAAGTGAAAATATGCAGTTATTTGATAAAGCCAGAGTGTTAGCTGATGAGTCCACTGGATTACCCTCATATTCATACGGTCAGACAGGGGTTCAGGGAACAGGACGAACTGCATCAGGGATATCAATGCTAATGGGAGCTGCCACCAGTTCTATTCGTACTGTTATTAAGAATATAGATGATTATTTATTACGGCCTTTGGGGGAGGCTTTGTTTGCATTTAATATGCAGTTTGACTTTGATCCTTCTATAAAAGGAGACTTGGAAGTAAGGGCTAGAGGTACTGAGAGCTTTATGAAGAATGAGGTTAGATCACAACGTCTGATTACATTCTTACAAATTGCAAGTAATCCAGTACTCGCACCTTTTGCCAAGTTTCCTTATATTATGCGAGAGATCGGCAGAACTATGGATCTGGACGTTGATAAGATTACAAACAATCCAGAAGAAGCTATGCGTCAGGCAGTATTAATGCAACAAATGCAACAGCAGATGCAACCAGAAGGTCCACCAGCAGGAGCAAATCCAAATGATCCTACAGGTGGAGGAGGAGGTAACATAGGTGTGGGTACTGCTCCAGGACCAGGACAACAAGGTTTTCCAACTGGAGGTGGAGCTAATGCTGGACAGCGTAGACCTGCACCCCAACAAGGAGTAGCTAATGCACCCCAAACTCGCCAAGGCCCTGCTGCCACTGGTCAACCAACAAGACTTCAATGAGTTATTTCAGGAGTATATAGATCTTAAAATAGAACAGACAGTTAGAGAGTTTGAACAAAGCGAGGTAGACAGTAATATGTGGAAGGCTCAAGGTAAACTACATATCTTGAGAAAGATACGAGACATAAAGACTGAAGTTAGGTCTACAGCAGAAAGAAATTGGAAATAGCTATGAAAAACAATCCACCAGTAGGTTCAACACCAGAAGAAGTAGCAGACGATATACCTGCAATGATTTCTGAAGGTGAATTTGTAATACCAGCAGATGTTGTAAGATATGTTGGTTTAGATAAGATTCGTGCTATGATGCATGAGGCAAAGATGGGTCTTCAGTGCATGGAAGATGAAGGTCTTATAGTGGATGTAGATGAAGAGGGAAGACCAGAAGAACCCCAAAAAGAATCTAAAGGTGAAGTGGCTATACTTGACGTAGTTCAAATTGAAAAGGCAGAACCAATGACAAAATCATTAAAAGAGGGTGGTATAGTTTCACCTATACTTAATCCAGAGGAGGAAGTTAAAATGAATAGAGGTGGAATGATAACTCAAGAAATAGGACCAGACGGTGCTATGCGGATTATTGGAATGCAAGAGGGTGGAATGCCTATGCAGATGGAACAAATGATGGGCGAAATGCCACAGGAAGCTCCTGTTTCTGAATTTGCAGAAGAGATGCCTCCTGAACAAACAGAACCAATGCCAGAGGCTCCTATGATGAATGCTCCAGTAGCTCAAGTAATTAATGGTGTGCCTCATCTTATGACTTATCTACAGGAAGATGAAATAATAGCTCTACAAAAAGAAGGTAGAGGAGTAGATGAAAACGGTGAGCAAATACTAAGTCCAGAAGGTATTCCAGTGTTTTGGGGTGCAGGTGAAGGATCGGGTGTAAATGATCCTGATGACGCACCTTCAGGTGAAATGGGTGGTGGAGTAGGTGGGCAAGCAGGTACAGGTACAGGGCAAGGTCCATCAGGTCCAGGAACAGGTACAGGGCAAGGTGATCCAGGTCAAGACGGTCATCCAGGAGATGATGTAGGCGGTATGGAAATAGAAGAAATGCAAAAAGAAATGACTGAGGCTGATAAAAAAGAATTAGATCCAGAAGCAGACGATAGAAAATTTGTAAAAGGCGTTGGATTTATTGAAAAATACATAGCTTCTCGCAATCAACCAAATCCGCTACAAGGAAAACCACAATATGCTGTAGCTACTGCTGCTGGTGGAGGATTAATGAGAACACCTGTTTATCTTCAACAGGGTGGTAGTATGATGGATGAGGAAGACAATAGAAGATTTGAAGGAGAAGATGAAGGTGGTTCAATTGAGTTTGATTCGCAGAGTCTTCCAGCAGATGAACAAAGCCGTTTGGAAGCAGAAGCTCCATCTGGTGCTTTTGATCCTGAAGGTCTTCAGCAAATGGGTTACGAAGTCGATACAACAGGGTCCGTACCTGTGGTGACATCTACGGAGCCACCCTCTGAACCTAATATTGCTTCACAGGAAGAAGTTAGAGAAAGACTGCCTGACTTATTTAATTCACAAACAGGAGAAAGGTTAGGAATTGTTTATGGTCCTGAAGGAGGATATCGTGCAGAGCAGATACTTGGTGAAAATCCTGAGATAAGTGATGCATCTTTAGATTACTTGCGTCAAAATAGAGATGTATTTTTAGATGCTAAAAATCGTATACAAGGTGGTGAGAATGTTACCTATGATGCTGTAGCTCAACAGCATTTTGATCTTTTTGGTAGACATGAAGACAGAAAAGGTATGGACGGTTTAATGAGTATGCCAGGAGCATTTGAAACTTCTGAAGAACCTACTGAAGAAACTATTGGAGATATGGTAGGAGATATAGCAGGAGGTATAATGAGTCCTGACACTCCTGAAGTTGAGGATGACGTTTCTCAAATTGGAAAACCTATAATTGCAGAAACCGATCCTGAACTTAATACTGATGCGTTTCATCATCTTGATGCTACTAGGCAAACTGAGATAGAGAAAAAAGTCCGACGAGATAACAAGCGTCAGTATCAGCCTGGTCGAGAACCTACAGATGACAAAGGAAGACCTTTATATGCACCTGCTGATACTATAGGTGATTTTGACAGAAGAGATGTAGAACTAGCTGCTAGATCTTTAAATAAAGCAAAAGGAGATCGTGAACAGTTTAATTTAGATATAACTGATTTTTTTGAAGAAAAAGAAGATGGGTCATTCGATGTAATACCAAATGACTACGGTATTGGATTTCAAAAACCTACTAAAGAAAGTAGAAAAAATAAAACACCAGTTAAACTTGCAGGTTCTTTAAATAAAGAAGGTATACCTGTATCTAGAGCATTAGCAAGTAGTATAATAAATTCTCAACTAGCTTTAATAGACGAAACATAATAATTAAAAGACTTTTTAATCGGCTACCTGTTACCCTCTACAATAAGGTAGAGCCACTAATAGCCCCAGAGAAGGAGTAAAACAATGGAAACAACAGCACAAGTACAACCAAATAAATCAACTACGATGCGATATCGTAAAAATACAGTAGAAGAAGATGAACAGGAAATTCAAGAATTGGAAAAAGCTAGAGCAGGAGAAGAAGAAGAGGTAGAAAAAGAACCTGATCATCCTGAAGAAAAAACTTTTAAGAAAAGATATGGAGATCTTAGAAGGCATCTTCAAAAGAAAGAGGATGAACATCGAAAAGAGTTAATGACAGTTAGGGAGCAAATTTCAAGTTTAACAAAAACACAGGTAAGACTTCCTAAAACAGATGAAGAAATAGATGATTGGGCTAATAAATATCCTGATGTTGCTAAAGTAGTAGAAACTATTGCTACAAAGAAAGCAAGGGAAAATTCAAAACAAATAGAAGAAAAGTTAGCATACTTATCTGAAAAAGAACAAAGAGTTAATCGTAAAGAAGCAGAAACAGAATTAGGAAAACGTCATCCAGACTACGATGACTTACGTTCTAATCCTAGTTTTCACGAATGGGCTGAAAGACAGCCTAAAATGATACAACAGGCACTTTACGACAATGAAGATGATTTTGAAGCTGCATCAAAAGCAATAGATCTATTTAAATTAGAAAGAGAAAGAGATAGTGTAGATAGATCTTCACCTAAAGAAGCAGCTAAATCAGTTAGTACTCGTCGCAGAACGAGTGAACCAAATGACCAGCCAAAAACAAAATGGTCTGAATCCAGAGTAAGAAAGTTATCTGACAAACAATGGGATCGTTTTCAAGAAGAAATAGAAGACGCTATGCGTTCAGGAAATTTTGATTATGATGAAAGTGGTGCTGCTAGATAACTTTTTACTTGACAAGCATTTAGGTATGTGATATAATATACTTAAATGTTTCTTAGAGTTTTCTTACCTCTTTTAGTAAGACTACTAAGCAAACTCTTTCAATAACTCGATAAGTCTAAGGTACACCGTTTGGAGTTGGCCCCCGCAAGGATACCCAACAAAGAATGCCCCTGAACTTATATTAGCCAATATATAGGAGAAAATCAATGGCTTTTAAGACTGCTGCTGGTTATGGAAACCTACCTAATGGCAACTTTTCACCTGTAATTTACAGTAAAAAGGTTCAGTCGGCTTTCCGTAAAACTAGCATCGTTGAAGATATTACTAATAGTGATTACTTTGGCGATATTTCTAACTTTGGTGATACTGTCCGTATTATCAAAGAACCAGAAATCACCGTTAGCGAGTATGCTCGTGGAACTCAAGTAACTCCACAAGATCTCGATGATGAAGATTTCACACTAGTTGTCGATAAGGCAAACTACTTTGCTTTTAAAATTGATGACATTGAAGAAGCACATTCTCATGTGAACTTTGAGTCTATGGCTACTGATCGTGCAGGTTATCGCCTGAAAGATCAATTTGACATGGATGTTCTAGGTTACTTGTCAGGCTTCCAACAAGCAACTATAGGTTCTGTAGCTGCTACTGCTGGAACGGCTGCTAGTAAGTCTGGTACTGACCCAATCAGCACAGTTGCTGCTACAGGTCTACTAGCTTCTATGTTAATCTCTCGCGCAAGTTTTGTGTCGGGTGGTGCAACAACAGACTCAATT
>TARA_R100001443_G_scaffold33437_2_pt1 | contig 11293 bp, 11 predicted proteins | sample TARA_R100001443 | Tara Oceans TARA_R100001443 (sample SAMEA2622142) | marine metagenome | biome: marine biome (ENVO:00000447); feature: deep chlorophyll maximum layer (ENVO:xxxxxxxx); material: "saline water (ENVO:00002010), including plankton (ENVO:xxxxxxxx)" | depth 50 m
GCCAGTGAAGTAAGGAAGTTTATTAGCTGCACTTGTTAACCCTGCTATCGCTGCGAGTTCTGCGTCATAGGCTTGAACATTCGTGCCAATAACAATTCCTAAATTAGTTCTCGCCGCCGCCGCCGTACTTGCTCCAGTACCACCATGAGCAACCGCTACATCAGTCGCCGCCCAAACACCTGTTCCAATTGTTCCAAGTGCTGTAAGACTTGAGTTAACAATGTTAGAACCGAGAGTCGTACTGTTTAAAACAGACGTTCCATTGATATAGAAAGCTTTACTGGAAGCAAGATTGATATGCTCAGAAGAGGTCCAGGCATCAGTTGAATTAACCCAATTCCAAGTTTTGTCTCCCTCTCCCGAATCCACGGTGATGCCACCTCCATCGGCAGCAGCATCGTTAGCAGCACCCTTAGCAAGTTCTAAGTTTTTGTCGGCAATTGTTGTGGTAGTGCTATTAACAGTTGTTGTAGTACCAGAAACCGTTAAGTTTCCGCTTACGATTAAGTTTTGAGCACAAGTAAAACTCTGAACAGTTGCACCACTAAAATCTAATGTTCCTGTATATGTCTTATTACCTGAAATCGTTTGAGCAGTTGACAGCGTTGAATAATAACCATCTCCACCAATTGCTTCAATAGATGTGGCGGAACCTCCAGAACCCCCAGTACCAGTTCCGTAGTAAAGAATATTACTGCCTTCTGCATAGGCTAGTTCTGCATTTGCTAATGAGGTTGGGGCGCTTGATCCTGTAGATCTTTTAATTCGGAGTGTGTTAGCCATGATTTAAAAATTGCCCCCATCAACAAGGGTTAAAATAGTTTGCAGGTTGTCAGCCTTGTATTCGGCTGCTGTTGAGTCGTAATAGATCACACTTCCATCTACTCTAGATGAATCATCTAAAGTTTTTGTACTTGATGAAAATGTTGCCCCTTGCGGCCCTGTTGTAATAACTTCGACTGTTTGGTTATTATCAGCCGAAACATTAACTTGATTAATTGATTCAGTAATATCAACTGTCATTCTGTGTAGCCCTCTTTAACTTTTAATTCTCCATAAATCACATATTCAGTGTTTCCGCTAATTGATCTTTTTAAGTCGTAGTAGGCAGAGTCAGGCAGAATTGTTGTTTGCGCCTCGGTCATTGACATTCTTACTTTCCCATTAGCTGCATCTGTTACGCTGCAACTTATATCAAAATATTTTTTTGACCTTTCTTTATTCCAGGCGCTCGCGGTCATTGTTGAACCGTTCAAGTTAATTGCACTACCTCCTGAATCCTTCATCGTAATATCTTTAATCCAATCAACACGCCTATAAACTTTGGGATTATACAGGCCAGGTAAAGGAGCCATAAACTTAAAACCGTTGCCGCTATTCTAAAGCCTACGCAGAAATAATGGATAAATTAAATTTAAAAAGTTGGTTTTAATCTATATCCAAAGCTAAACCGATCACAAGCACTTCCGGCGCAATGCCAAAAATAAGGTCGTTCACTCGAAACTGAAAAACGTCTAACCGTTAAACCTTTATCATCATAATCAGTGATAACCTTATCTCCTTCTAAATATCTAAAGAACGACTTGCCTTGCTCAGAAGCATAAGTGATATAAACTCTTTCTTCGGGCATCTTGTAATTTGTATGCCATCCCATAAAGCCCGTTGGAGGATAATAAAAATGACCTGAAACATAAATTGAATTATTAGCGTATATTTCTTTTAAAAAGTGCAAAAGCTTTCCAGATATTTCGGTTGAAAATCTATGTAAATTTTTTTTCTTTGCTATATCAATATTCTGAGAGATAACCGAATTTAATGCTTCTTCAGAAAGATACTCTTGCCATTTCCCCTCCGGTCTTTTTCCTGTGTTTTTTGCTTGTAATCTAATATTTTGAATCTTAGACTCAATTATTTTTTCAATTTTTTCTTTAATGGATGTCGCGTATGTTTCCTTAATCATTTATTTTATCTCGATATTTTAAATCATAATCAATTGCCATAATGTCAGGGGCATAATCTTTTAAATCGGCTGCCTTTTTATAATTTGATAAATCAACTTTCAAACAGCTATTTAATGCTGTTATGTCTGCATCTATTTCCGATGCTACTGAATCCTTACTATTAGCTAATGCTTTCGTTTTTAAATAATCTAGTCGAGTTATTAAATTGTCTCTAACTGGTTTTAGCTCTTCCATTAAAGATGATATTATCGCCTCATAATCAACAACGATTTTTGTAGGCTTTGTGTAATCATCAAAACTACAATATAGAATTTCAGTATATTTAATTCTTTCATCTTCATCAGTGATGCTATCAGTTAAGTCCGGTTGCGAAAGATAGGCAGCCCCTTCAGGTATCACATCCATCTCGATTAATTCGGTTGGAGTTTTATCGGTAACGATAGTTCCGAGTTTAGTCGTGCTTTTATCGTAGTTATAAAAAATAGTTGTCATTAGGCAAAATAAGCAACAGTAATGTAATCAGGGTCAACATTCATTCTGCGATAAGTAAATGCCCGATCCCCATCATCCGATGAGGCAAAAGCTACAGAACTATCAAAAGTATAAGCAATAATATTAAATGTATTCGTGCTCCTACTTGATACCCATGCTGTTCTGAAGTTATCTAATCGACCTGTATTGTTCGGGCTGCTACCACTCCCTGTCGTGTAATCTCCTCCGCCTAAAGATCCTGATTCGTCAAGGTTTCCGATGATAATACAATAACTTGAACTGCCTGTCCGAATAGATGCGTCGATTGTAAGAGTGTAGGTACCAACGCCTGTTCTACTGACGGCCAACTTGTTTGATCTGATTGTCGCCCCATTTGCACCATTAAAGGCCGCAAAACCTTTAGCGTTTAAAGTTGTTGAAGTTTGTGTCGCCCAAGATAAAACACCATTTCCATCGGTTTGCAAAAATTGTGATGGGTTACCGTCATTATTTGGAAGAGTTAAAGTGTAATTTGTTCCGATACTTTGAGGGGCTCTTATTCCGAGATGATTGGAATTGTCGTTATCATATAAAATTAAACTTTTTTGTGATTTAAGATGAAAACCAGTTAGATCAAACCATGCCCTCTCAACCCCTCCAGTTGTAGCGACTAAAGTATTAGCATTAGACCTATAGAATCCCGTGTCTGTATCAGAGGCAAAACTGAGTGATGGAGCCGAGGCCGAGCCATTTGTCCCTCTTAATGGTAACTTTGGTTCACTAGCTGTTGAAGTGAAAGTGTGAGCATCGGTATTCCCTGCCCTAATATCTAATTCGTTTGTCGCTCCAAAATAAATTCCTGTATCAGTATCGGCTGCGTTTCTAATTGACAAGCTTGAACTAGATCCAGCAGGAAAACCTACATTTCCTGTGAAGGTCGGACTGGCAGAAACCGCATGGCCTAAATTGGTCGCGATATTTCCAAGCGTTGTGTAATTTGAGGCAGTTGTTCCTGATCCTGTTTTAACTTTTAAAGTGTCTGGGTTTGTACTTGTATCAATCCAAAGTTGCCCCGTAGCCGATCCCGCCGCCGCTGGAGGGGTAGACCCTGAACTCGTCGAATACAGATCAGTTAAGTTTTCATTGATGTCGGCTCGAACATTTGCACCTGTTGAATTAGGGATCGGATAATTTCCAACTGAAGTTTGTGCCATTAGTTAAGCCTTTCCATAGCCAGTAGCTGTCCAAGAGAATGCCCTTGACTGCCTTTGATTACTTGCATTGTAGATAGAAACACTAAAGCTAGTCGTGCTAGTAGAAGCAATTGTGTAATAGTCTCCAGAAGTCGTAGCACTAAAATTTAAACCAATTGCTGGAGAGGCTTTAAAGGTTTTATCAAATGTAATTGTTACATCCGCACTTCCAGAAGTTGTACCTGATCCAGATTCTGTTCTCCTTCCCATCATTGGTTGAACTCTTAACTGATCAACTGCAATTTGTTCTAAATTTGAACCTGTTGTAAATTCAGCTTTCAACTCATATTTTCTGCAACTGATCTGAGCATTGTTATAAACTCTCCAACTAGACCAATCACTATTAGAAGGACTTGCTACTTGGGTCGTTCTCACATATAGCTTGACATCACAATTTGAAGGCGCTGTTCCATCAATACTCGTTTGTTCGTCCCAATCAGTCCAAGTATCCACGAAGTCTGCATAAGGAAAAAATGACCTTGCCCTTAAAGTACTATCCAGCCGTATTGAAAAAATATCTCCTAAATCAATCGGATTATTTTGGAATAAATAAGTTCCTGAAGTATGCAATGTTGCATTGCCCCCTGAACTTCCTCCATCGGCTGCCATTAATAATTCACCTGTGGTTACCGTTAGATTTGTTTTTGAACCAGGGAAGGTATTGTCCTCTTGTTGTATGGGTAATAATTCCATATCGTCAAGATCTGGCATCGTAAATTCAATGCCTGCATATCCAACACTTTCATTGCCGTCAGCATCAACAAATTTCATTAAGTAAGTTCCGCCTTTTAATGTTGCATAAGCTTCTTTAGCTGTACCGACTAAATCACTATGAATACTCGTTGCAGTAGCCCAAGTTACGTTTGATAAATTTGGAGAATGCCTAAGACGCACTAAGCCGCCAACAGTCACATCAAGATCTGATGACTGAGTCCAATTAAGTCTTGCAAGCCCATTTGTAGGAACCATAGAAAAACCAGTTGGATCTTCTGGTGGCGCGGATTTACCTTCTAATAATTTTTCAAACGTGACAATCTGGCTTCCTCTACCTAATGAGTTATAAGCCTGGACCTGAATATAAATCGTTCCTTCTCTTACATTTCTTATGGTCGCGGAGGGAGTTGAGGTTGTTATTAATTGCCAGTTGTCATTCTCCATTCTGTAACTAATTCTATATTCAGAAACATTGACTCGATCATGTTGAAAATCAAAGTCAAAGCCAACAAAGATTCCTTGACCTTCTGAATATAAAAACTGGTTACCTCTAGGTTGAGTAATCTTATTAGGAGCTAATGAAAGATTGCTTATATCTCTTAAAACAACATCTTCTCCAGAATCTACAGAGTTATAAATGCTTGAGTTATATTCCAACGCCGTTACTGATAAAGCGTTATTTTCAGAACTTTCGGTTACAGAAATTATTCGATACTGCTGCGACTGAATATCTGATGTTTGAATCATCCATAAATTAGGCGTTGTTGGTGCTTGTGAAAAAGTCCCATCAATGTTGATTGTTGTTCCACTAATGCTTGATATTGTTTTTGTTTCTACTAAACCTGTCGGCATGATGACAGATATTGTAGGACTTAAACCCAGATTAATATTTGATAAATTCTCAGAACTATCAGCAACAATTGAACTCGTAGTTCCTGATTTAATGCGACCTGATCTTCTTTCCCCTGCCCTTAATTCATCTGCAATATCAATAACCATTCCAGGTCGTAAGACTAAACCCGAATCCATCCCCACTGAAAAAGTACATGTCTGAGTTAGTAGCTGTTCACTTTTTAAAAGCCAACGCCCCATTCTATGAGCTTGTCCTTGGGAGTAACATCCCAGAGCTTTAATTTGCTTTTCAATAATTCCATATTTAGACACTGCATCAGCATCTTCTACATACTCAAACTGGACTTCTCCCAATGCTTCATAATTTTGCCAAGCAACGGAGCAACAAGTATGACGAGCCTTCTGCGAGCTACCAGAATATTCAAATAAACCCTCGATGACATTTGAATTTCCCAGGATGTATGAAGAGTCAACGGGAGCATCTTGAACCATTACTACGCTGCCTGCTCCGTAATAACTAATCCCACGAAACAAAGAAGTCATCTGCTGTATAACATTAAATACCTCATCTCTTGTATTAATTAAAAGGTTGCAAAGCATACGCGGCTCTTGGCCTCCTTTCATATCAGAGACAAGACCATTGGTGTATTGGCTAATGGTGTAAAAGTCCCATTTATCAAGAGAACTTTCTGGAAGACCTATTGAATAACGATCATTAATAAGCAACTCATATAAACACCATGCTGGATCTGCGCACCAAGTAGCAGCCTGAAATGTTCCATCCCATATTCCGCTATAAGTTAAACGTCCAAGTTGAGATTCACCAACTCCTAAACTTGTCGAAGTAATAACGGTTGCATTACTTGGGATTTTTACCTTGATGCCACGAATTAAATATTTACGAGCAGGGATGCTTTGAAAGGAACGACTATCAAACCTTAAAAAAGCTAATGCGGTGTTGGGATAACGAAACTTCTCATCAATTATTTTTGTGTAACTTTGCCACCAAGTTTGTGAACTATGCTTTGCATTGGAATCATCAGCGCTAACTCTTACAACTCTTATATCAACAGGGAATGACCCCGTTAGAGGGAAGACATAATCTCTTAAATATAGGTTGCTTGATTTTCCAGAAATTGTGTCTGTCTTAACTGCGTTATACCCACCACCGTTATATTGCACATCTATTCTAATTTGAACAGAAGTTCCTACAATATCTCCATCGTCTTCGACTTTTCTAAGTATTGGAATTTTAATTGTTACACGAACTCTGTCTGTTGTAGAAGTTGTTATTTGACGAGTAACTGAGGTTGAATTTGTAACTTCAACATTAACTCCTTCTTCATCCTCATTCCCCATAAGATCAGAAATATATGTTTGATCCTGTGTCCCGTTTTTAGTAACGATTGAATATCCCTCGAAATTATTATTCCCTGCTGAATCTTGAACAGGAGTCCCGTCTAAATAAATTGATTTAAATCCATCATCTAAACCTTGGATGGGGCCTTCTGTAAGTGCATCCAAGACCTTTGCATATTGTATCGATTGAAGTGAATCATCAGCCTCAGTCGGGGTTCGATTACCACCTCCCCCTTTTCCACCACCTCCTCCTGCACCGCGAATCTCAGTCATCGTCAAACCTCCTGATCAACATCTAATCCAGAACTAATTACACAACTACCAATGAAAAGCCGTCCAAATGCAATGGGTATAGCTGTGCCAACCTGGGCAGTATTGGTCACGCCACTAAAACTATAATTCTGTAATCTGTTTGCTTGTTTCATATCTAAATCAGGAGGAGGAGGAGAAAGCATTTGACTAACACCTCCAACGACTAATGAAAGGCCAATTGCACCAAGAGCTTTTGAACCCCATGCACCTGCTGCGTAAGCACCAACAGACCAAGTACCGGCGGCTCCACCAGTGCCAGCAAAAGCAGCGCTTGCACCAAAGGTATAAAACGAAAGTCCAATTAATGCAGCGCCTAAAAGTATCTGTCCCACACCCCTTCCAGCACCTGTCAAAACTGGAGTGATTGAAAAAACTTCTTTCTCACTCCAAGGAAGAAGCAACGTTTCTATTTCTGCTTCTTTAACAATCTCACTTCCTAATTGAACTTTATATCCCACACCATCCTTTTCGCTTTCAATCATCCATTTGTCTAACCCCTTAAAATTAGATGTCAAAGCTTTTATTGCTTCGGCAGGAGTACTTACGTCAAGTTCAAACCTTCCTTGACCTCCAAGACGTTTTTTTAATTCGCCGTAAACTTTAACGACTTTCATGCTTCAAAACTTTAGCCGTCACCTTTTGATAATAGCCACCGTAGACATCGCGAGAAGATAATCGACCTTGAACGTGATGTAAAACGATGCCATCGTCTAAATATATGGCTGCGTGGTTTGGTACTGGACTTTCTAAATGCATCAAAAATAAATCACCATATCCAACCTCACTAATATCAACTTCTTTAAAATTCTCTTTTTTAAAATTATCTAAATACATATTCTCTCCTTTCTCCCACCATTGATCTCTCCTGTTGTAATCGTTCAAAATAATATTAAATTTTCTTTTATAAAAGTCTCTCACGAGTGAATAGCAATCAATAATTCCATGAGAAAATTCTCTGCCGACATAGGGAAGCTCCCATCCGCTTGGTTTGTATGATGCCCATTGTTCAGTATTAGGATTCACGATGAACCAAGGCAAACCAGACTTCTCACATGCGACCATGTCAGCCTGACTTGGCGATGGGTTTGTTTTTGGATGGCTATGAATAACGGCTGTGATTTCTCCTTTAGTCTCTGCTTTTAAATAATCACTCGGATCAAGGATGAAATGCTCGTCAGGAGTTACAGCTAAATTTTGACATTTAAAATATCTATTTTTACCTTTTACAACGTGGACTAAACCTACAGCCTCATTTGGAAACTGCTCCTTTGCATGACCCAATGCTTCTTCCTTTATCTTTTTAGTTAGATTCAACTTTGACGACCTGCGGAAGGAAAAGAACCAAAAGGCAATGGATTATTATCACCGAACCTTTTCTTACAAGAACTCACCCTTTTACCACAACGATCATTTGCTAAAGAAGACTCTGGATTGTCCTCTGCATCAAAATAATTAGACCCTGTATAACTACACTCCCCAGACCGATAAGCCCACTGACAAATATTCCCGATTAATTGACGACGAGGAATTTTAGATCCTGGTCTATCTGTTTTCATTGCTAATTCGAATCGAACCGAATCTCTATTCTCGGAAGCTTTACGATCAATCTCCCAAATTTCAACAGGCCATTGAGCGTTTGGATCTGCTGCTGTTTCACCGTCTAAATATTTTTTAAGCGTTCTTATTCTTCTTACTTCGGCTCCAGTTAGATCGTTTCCAGTTGTCGTCGCATTTACCACAACTAATAAAGCCGTAATCGTATTATCTAAATTTGCAATCGTTAATGTCGGACGTGGTAATTTTCCTGCTGATGAATATTCGAAGCCGTCAGCAATAATGGGGACTCTTGAATAAGAATTACCATCCCATGTAATGTTGCCACTAATAGCAGCGTTACATCCATTGTGAAATCTATAAATATCATTTGAACCATGTAACTCATTACTTAAACGCACTTCAAATAATTCAATAATTGCACTCGGCGCTAATTTAGAAAGCTCTTCATAAACGCTACTAATTGCTGTCCATACGACATTATTATCATTAACAGTTGATCCTATATCTGTAGGCCAGGAAGGTTCAGAGCTTGCTGAAGTTCCAGCGGTTGTACATTTAAAAAACAGACCAGTAACTTGATCAGTAGTTGCACGACGTATATCGCCAAGGCTGAAAGATGTACTAGCTACCCATGCTGAAACTGCCATTAGGGTTCAAATACTTCTCTAAAAGTTGCAAGTACACTCGAAAAACCAGAAACAGTCATTTCGGTTGACCAAGTGCTGCATACCCATTTACTTGCACTTCCTCTTGGTGGTGTCCAATCAAAAGATTCAATCCCCTTTCTTGCTTCAAAAAAATTCAGAATATTATCTCGCTCAGTATCAGTTCGATTGCTAAAACGTAAGTTCCACACTTTTGGATCTCTGGAAAGACCCATCTGGATTCTTTGTTCATAGCCATCACCAAACTTAACGCTCCTAATTAAAGGCTGGCTTTTTTCTGATGCGGTATAACTTGGGCTAATGGTGAAAGTAGGCATGATTAAGAAGCTAAAAGTCCTCCTGGCCTTTTCTCCTGCACAAGGATGGACTGGACAGAACTAGCGATTAACTTTCCAAGCATTCTTCCCTCTTCTTCCTCCCCTTGCACGCTTGTCCCTTGTGCATCAACATTTACCACAACAGAAGTATTAGACCCACCGCCTTCAACACCTAAAATTCCATTCCTACGTTTTAATGGGAGTATTGCTTCACTACCTTTTTCTCCAGCAACAGCAATGCCACCATTAGCCATATATTTAAAGTGCGGACTATTTATGACTCCTCCTTTGGCATATTCGGTTACATGTTGACCATCCTCGAAAACATTTCCTTTGGCGCTAAATATTCCTTTGACCCAACCTGTCAGTGGTGCTGTAATTGCTTCTTGAATAGCGATCCTAGCCATATCTCTAAGGATGCTGTCTGCTAAAGATTTAAATTCCAATTTGCCAGTCATCACAAAATCCACTAATGAATCTTCCATCTTTTTAAACGCATTAACGACCATATCTGAAACTCTCGTTGCAATATCTTTTAAACCGTTTTTATATTTATCTAATCCTTCAACAGCACCCCTGGCCCATTCGGAATTTAATTTTTTAACAGATTCAGTGACTTCATCTATAACTTCTGGCCTGAAATGTCTCCCGACTATTTGCCCTGTTTGTTCTACGTTTCCAGGGGTGTTGAATTGTCCGTCACGTCTCGCTCTATTTTTTTCTAACTCTGATACAAAATCAGGGTCATCCATTGGATTCCCCCCAAACCCAAACGTCATAAATTTCATAAACCCTTGTAACTCTTTGCTCTTTAAAACTGCGTTTAACCTGTCAACACCAAATTCAAGAGCATTAACAACTTTTGTTATACCCTCTAAGTTGTCTTGTACTGCAGTGATTTTTAATTCATCAATTGCTATTTTTAAATCTCTAAACTGCTGCTCTGGTCCTTTCATGGCTTCCGTTAACTTTTCAGCGCCTTCAGTTCTCAGTCGTTCCAATGCTGGCAAAATATAATCGATCGTCACCTTTCCTTGTTTAGCAAGATCTCTCATCTGACCAACAGGGACACCCATCTCTTTAGCTATTGCTTGAACAACTGCTGGAGTTTGTTCGAAGACACTATTTAATTCTTGTCCTCTTAAAACGCCAGTTCCTAAAGCCTGAGATAATTGTAAGAACGCACCGGATGCTTCAGAAGCAGTCGTTCCGCTTAACTTTGCCGCCGTATTAAATCCTTCATAAACAGTTCTAATATCTTCTAGTTCTAATCCAATCGGTCTTAAACGTGCATAAATTTGAGCAAATTCCTTATTGGCTTGAGTTTGACTAATTCCAAATTTTTCTGAAGCTGCACTCGCTGCATTCTGAACGCTCGCTAAATTATCAAATCCTTCTGATAGTAACTTTAATCTTCTTTCTGATTCGGCTCTTTGTACTGTGACGTTTAACGCATCTTGGACAACTCTTAAAGCAACATAAGCCTTTGCTAAACCATCAAAAGTTAATTTGACATTCTTAACTTTCCCTGCCAACCCCTGCATGGAGTTGCCTAAACGCTTGATGCCTTGCGCTCCTAAAGTCTTAACAGCCAGGAGCATTGAAAACTTTGTGCCTTGCGCCATCTACTTCTTCTCCTTATTCATCTCAGCTAGTGCTGCGACTTCGATCACTTGTAAATCTTGAAGCACAGAACCTAGATTCTCATATTCATATAGTTTAGCTGTGCTTATTACGCTGGCATAGTCTAATCCAATAACACCACCCATAGTCGTCCTCCATTGCGTTTGAACTTTTAAAAATAGCGTTAGCGCATCCCAATTCTCAGGCAA
>TARA_R100001443_G_scaffold20497_6_pt1 | contig 11277 bp, 9 predicted proteins | sample TARA_R100001443 | Tara Oceans TARA_R100001443 (sample SAMEA2622142) | marine metagenome | biome: marine biome (ENVO:00000447); feature: deep chlorophyll maximum layer (ENVO:xxxxxxxx); material: "saline water (ENVO:00002010), including plankton (ENVO:xxxxxxxx)" | depth 50 m
CTTTAGCAGCTTGGATTAGACCTGATTCAGTAAGCACTCAATTAGTTGTATTAAGTAGAGGAGGAACCGACAATGCCTCAAGTCAATATACATTTGGTATTAATAGTCAACAAATAAGATTAACAAAAGAAGGAGTAGATAATTTAGACAGCGGAACAAACGTCCTTGTAGCAGATAAATGGAATCATATAGCAGTTACAATAAGTAGCACAGATGGAGTTACATTTTACCACAATGGTGTAAATGTTGGAACTAACGCTAACACTACAAATTGTAATGCATCGTCTGGAGGATTTTATGTGGGAAGAAGATGGAATGGCGATTACGATTTTGACGGAGAAATTAAAGAAATAAAAATATTTGATTATGTAAAAAGTGCAGACCAAGTAGCTTCTCTTTACTCTAACACATATCCACAAACACCTGAGCATTATTTTAAGTTTGACGAAGGTTCAGGAAATGCAAATAATTTAGGAACGTCAGGAATTGGAGTATTATCTGAGGTAGGAAGTTGCGGAAGAGTAAACGGCACTCTTGACCTTGACGGAACACTTACGATAGCAGCTAACGGAACTTTGTCTATGCCAAGAGGAGATTTGAGAATGAGTAAAACAGGAGTATATCCTACTTTTGATATTAATTGTACCAATGTAGCTACTCAATTTATTCACAACAACGGTAGATTCCAAACAGATGCAGCAGGAGATTTTCAACTTACTGCCAATGGTGCTGCGTTCTATAAGATTATTACTAATTGCAGCAGTTCAGGAAATTTAGAATTACAAGAAAGTATGACTATTGAAAAAGAGGTTGTAAACGGTTCAGGCGACCCTATACAATTAACAGGTGGACAAACATATACATTTGGAACTGCTACTCAAAGTGCAGATATTAATGAAGTATTAAGAGCTTCAAATGGTTCAGGCACAGTAACGGTACAAGGTGCATCTTCACTATATCCAGTAAACATTAGTCAATATGATGATATGGCAAGAGAATTAAATTTAAATTTAGCTAATGTCAATGTAACAACAGCGGTTAATTTTAATCGTGACAAAACCGTAACACTTACAGGAGATTGTGAGTTTGATGCCGTAACAGTAAGTAGTGGAGATACTTTAGATTTGAATGGACAGAGGGCTGAGGTATCTGGTATTCTAACTATAGCAGACGGTGGTACTATGAACACTACTAATGGAGGTTTGCTTGTATGCGGTAGTAATTTAATTGCATCAGGAGCTATTGAAGATATTGATGGAACGCCTCTTAATGTGATTGTATCAAGTGGAACAGGTCATAGATACAATTTAGGTCAATCAGGCGGCGGAGGTCCGTGGTGTGAAAACTTACTTGTTAATGGAAATGTAACACATAATACAGGTAATATTGGTAATGCCAGTTCAGCACACGCACCTAAGAATATTATTGTAGGTAACGGAACGTTTACACAGTCTGGAGGTACGACTACAATGCTTGATATAACAGTAGCAACAGGCGGAACATTTACACCCTCACAGACAGATACTACTGTAACTTGTGAAGGAGATTTTACTACCAGTGGTGGTCTGCTTGGCGCAAGTTGTTTAAGTTTTACTTCTGATAAATTAGGCAATTCAGGTCAACAGGATTATGCACAAGTAGATGACCACGCAGATTTAGATTTTGCCAGTAGCAGAAATGCACTAACCTTAGAATGTTGGTTTAAAGTAGACCATAATGATACTGTTGATTACTTATTTGATAGAAGAGATGGACAAGATGTATTTTACTTACACGTAGACCCAAGTAACGTGTTAAAAGGTAGAATATATACAAATGGCACTACAAGTGAATTAACAGGAACTACAGTTGTAAATGACCAGAAGTGGCATCACTGTGCTTTGGTATATGATGGCGACACAGGGAAGCATTCACTTTATGTTGATGGCAAATTAGATGTTCAAGAAACAGGAAGTGGAGGAATATATGCAAGTGCAAGTAATATACAATTTGGTGCAAGATTTCAATTTAACGATGCACATTTTCTTGATGGTGAAATGGATGAAATTAGAATGTTTGCAGCAGCTAAAACAGCAGCACAAATTAGAGCTGATATGTTTAAAGCAGAAGGGACAGCTCTTACACATTTCAATTCATTAGCAGATGCGTCTACAGATGGTTTGATTGGTCGTTGGTCTTGTAATGAAGGAACAGGAAGTTCATTAGTATCAACAGGCAATACAGATGTTAATGCAGTAATAAAAGATTACAATAGCGGAAGTCCACAAACACTTACGGCTGGAGCTTGGGCAGGAGCAGGAACATTCAATATATCAAGCAGTCCTACGCTTATTATGAGTTCAGATGGAGCAGCTATAAATCTTTATGCAAATACTACTGATATACATAATTTAACAATAAATGGAAACACAACAGTAAATGCAATTCACCCAAGTGGAACAAATGCATTTAAGTTATTCGGAGGCCTTACAGTAGATACTAACAAAACGTTAACTTTTACAGGACAAATAGGTCTTTACAATTCAGGTGAAACTTTTACATTTAATACTCCAGCAACTAATGTAGTTAATGTTGGCTCGTTTGGAATAAAAGAAAGTGGAACATTTGATATTCCAGAAGTTACTATGGCTAAACTATTTTTAGATACATCTGGAGGAACAGTGAATGCAACTGGTAATCATACTTTTACAACTGAATTAGAAACACAGAGTGGAGGAGTCTATAAATCAAATGGTTATAATGTAATTGCAAAATTAATAGATAACGCCGCGGGTACACTTAATATAGAAAAGAATTCATCTTTAATATTTTCAGATGTAAGTGGAGCTGGATTCAGCTCTTCAGCAGGAACGTTAAATTGTAAAGGTGCTGCAGCTGCGTCATTTGACGGTACCGACGACAAGATGGAGGATACTTCAAACCCACTTCCAGGCTCTGGTCCCTTTACGTTCACTATGTTCTTTAGAACGTCTAAGACTGGAATCAGGCAAGGATTGGTAGATTTTACAGAAAGTTCTGCTCGTGGAATGTTAGATGTTATGGACAACGATAAATTACTATTATATTTAGGTAGTAGCAACTATAGATACTGGGACGCTATAACATCATATTTAGATGGAGAGTGGCATCATATGTCATTATATGTTCCTGGATATGCACAAGCAGATATAGCAAGTATAACTGTACATATAGATGGAAATCTAATTAATCCAAGCGGTACTCTTTCAAGTGGAGTTGCGCAACAACCTGTTATGGCAGACTTAAAGCTAGGATGTGGATACAGTGGTAATAATGCTTGGGATGGAGACCTTGCAGACGCACGCATATTTGAAAAGGCATTGACTGCTGATAACTTAACTACGTTGCGTTCGGTGAACCCAAGTAAAGCTAATGCAACAAATTATTCAGATGCTAATAATGATATAGGAGCAACTCATTGGTGGAAGTTAAATGAAAGCAATTTCCCAACCGATAATGCAGCAGATAGTGTAGGTAGTATTGCTCTATCAGTTACAGGAGCGGTGTCAAATAGAATTACAATAACTAGTTCAGCCGGTGGCAATCCAAGTAACTATTGGAATTTCCACGACCACAGTATGGCACAGACTGTACATTACACTACTTTGGAAAAATTTCACAGATACGAAAGCGGGAGTGGAGCTATTGAATATGATAACAATACTATGCAAACTTCTGTATCTGGATATTACAATTGGACTATTGAAGGAAGTGCGACGATTAATAGTTTTACAAATAATACAATTAATGTAACAGGCAATTACGGCTTCCAATGTAATCAGACACACACTGCATTTGATAATATAACAGTCACATCTTCTGGTGATTACAGTGTTATATCTACTGGAGGTAGGCTTGAATTTAGTAACAGTAATTTCTCTATAGATAACGTTAACTTGAGTACTAGTTCTAGTCACGTAATTAGTAGTGCACACAATGATACTGAAAATTTATATGAAATTTGTGCAGGAAGTGGTGGATTAACTTATAGTGCAATATCAAATAAACCCGATATACCTAACGGTGTATTACGACAACGCACGGGGCTATTTCTTTTTAACTCAGATAATAAAGAATTTAACACCCTTAATGTTTTTAGTGGTGCTACTATAAGAGTAGCTGATAATAAGGATATGTATTTAACAGTATTTGATAATGATGGTACTTGGGACCAATCAACATCAGGTTATACTACTGGAGAAATACACGTGGGAGACTTTACTCCCTTTGATAGTGGTGACATAATAGATGAAACAGATTTTGTCGATACTGGATTCCACGATACAACACACTATTTGGAGATGGACTTATGACGACAATAAAGCAAAGAATAATAAAAATGCATACTGTACCGGGAGTTATTCGCCGAAGAGTAAAAACTAATATTAGATTACAAATGCACGGCGATGAATCCTTCAATGCTAAATGGTGGGACACAGAAGTAACAGAAAGTAAATGGAAAGAAATGCTAAAGGAGGCATTAAAATGAAATTGGATTTGGAAGAATTTATAGAATTAGGAAACGGAATGGTAAAGAAACCTAAGTACTCTGAGGATATAGAGTATGGAAAGGTTTATATAGATAGTGATACATCACTATATGTAATAGTACACGACAATGGCGATAGAACTATATGGCACGCCAGCGAAGGTATGAAATTTATACAGAGTAAGAAATAATGGCAGCAGACACGATATTAGTAAGGTTCAGAGATTTATCAAACATCACGACTGGTGTTTTGAGTGATAGTGATTTTACAGATAAGTCAGAAGCATTGGCAGTACAAATGTACAATGAAATAATGGATACATCGGTAACTGTAACTTCACATACAACGGGAACATATCTTACGGATGAAGCTATATCTCAACTTGCTACGGCATTAGCGTATCAAAAAATACACAGAACTAAAATGTATAAAGACACTGGTATGTTAGAATATCACCGTTATATGCAAGCTGCATACGAAGTAATGCATATGCAAGACCCAACTAAGGTAGAATATGTAGAAGGTAGAGATTTATACATACCTAAACCAACATCGGTAACAAGCAAGCCTTACACACATACTATATCAAGAGATAGCAGTGGTTCTTCAGCTAGCACAGTCGGAGGAGACTAATGACCATATCAATGGTTGAAAAAATAGAAGATGATATCAAAACTGCATTGAATGCAGAGAGTGGGTTTTTGCAGCCTAATTTTACATTCTTCAGCGCAGAAAACGACGATGATGAAGATGTAGATTTTGAGTACAACGTTCCAAATATTATATATGGCAACGAAACAACGCCCGTGGACTATTTTATGGATGGTACGCGGATGTTTAGTTCGGAGTTCGTATTTCAGGTTAACGTTAACGAATTTAATTCGATAGACGTTGGAGGAGACACCCTCACTAGAAAACGTCTAGTTAACTACGCTCTGGACAAACTCCAGAAAACATTGAACGATATGTCATTCAGTAACGCTGATGTTATTGAGTTCAATACTACTACAGGAGAAACGTCCGCAAAAGTTCCTATAGGAGAAGATGAGTTTCTCTATAGGGGCGGTTTAGGTATGAGCGTTACGTACATAGATGCAACAGGATAGATAATATGGCAGAATACTTAGGACAGAGAACAAGAGTCGAATTTAATGGTCACGATGTATCACATTTAACAGGATGTACAATAGGTACAATGAATCCTGTATTTGATACGTTTCAATCATTAAAAGACCCATTTGACCACGACATAGAGATAACAGAAGAAGCTACAGGAACATTTGACTTTGTAGGTTCTGATAAGAGTGGTGACCAAAGGTTCAAAGAGATATTCAAACAAGTTACTGGTTTTGTAGATTTAGACTACACATCTACTCCTACTGCAGATACACTTACAATGACAGATGAGGACTTCACCAATCCCGATACACAGGGTAGTTATACCGGTAGTAGATTCTTAACTTCATTTACGCAGCTAGATGATGGAGATGCTAATATTGTAATGGAAGCTGTTAATGAAACTGTCTGGTTTAAAATAGTAGCTATGGGGGAAACAATTACCAATTTAGCATTGCCATTTAAAACATTTGGCGGTACAAGTGCGCAAATGGAAGCACGTTTATATATTAATAATAGTGGCAAGCCTCACGCTTCTACTAAAGCAAATAGTGATACTGCTGCACCAATAGATTTTACACTAGCGAACGCTGATTTTAGTTCTGCGTTTAGGTGGGCAAATCTAACCGTACCAGCTACTTGGACAAATTTAACGATAGGAGAGACATACTGGGTTAGAGTTAAGTTTGAAATAGAAAATGGTAGTGGCGTTGACCCGAATCTTAGAGTAAGAACAACTCTCCCACTAAGTAATAACGCATCAACGTTCAATGCCGACAGCACATCTGTACCTGCAAGTGCTACAGCAAATACAGAAGTAATACATTATATAAAATATAAAAGCACAGAAGGTTTAAACGTCGTAGTTTATGACTACGCAGATTTAGCCGAAACAACTGGAGTGAAGTATACCTTCAACAAAGTAAAACTAGATTCAGTCATTCCAAGTTTCGCAGACAAACAAGCGTCGAGGAGTAGTGTTAGCTGGAAATGCAACGATTATTCCTACGACACAATATGAGGTAAAAAAATATGGCAACTTTTCTAAAAGATGGCGTATATGTATATATAGCAAGAGAAAACGCACTCAATGATGCATTCGGTGGTACCAGCGGAAAGCACCTAAGTTCATTAACAAGGACTGGAGTTCAAGCTCTAGGAGCAAGTACTACAGACCAGAAATATCAACAGATAGAAGATGTTACAGGTGTTTCCATAGGTGGTTACGGATTAGAGTATGATACATTTCAAACTTTAGCCGATAACTTTGACCACGATATTGAAATCAAAGAGATGGGTAGTGGAAGCGTTGACTTTATCGTAAAGTCAGGCAATAACGTAAGTAATAACACCTTAGACCACTTAGAACTAAAAGCAATAGCAAAGGACTTTCCTAACGGATTTAACGAAGTCAACAGTAACATAGCAGGATTCGATACATCAATCGATACAAAAACTGCTAGAACAACCGATGACCGTGGCTATGCAATTTTAGTAAGACAGGTATATGGTAGTGATAATCTTTACTGGTGTTTCCACAACTGTAAAATATCTTGCTCCATTAGTTTTGCAAACCGACAAGCAACCCGAGGTTCAATGTCTTGGGAAGATGCACGGTATGTCACATACGATACTGATTCAACTGCAATAGTAGTTGGAACACATCACCACAGTGACGACAGAGCTAAAGGATTCCATACGTCAACTGAATAGATTTACGTACGTAACCGCATATGCAAACACCTTAGTGTAAACTAAGACAAAAATAAGAGGAAAAGGAAATGGGAAAATTATTAGAAAAATACACAAAACCAGATACAACAGTTGAATTACAACTACCCCTATCGGGGGACGTATTAAAATTTAAACGTCCAAGTATCGGAGAGATAAAACAATTAACAGAATTTTCAACTTCGTTAGAAGGAAACCCTGACGCAGACGTTCGTATCTGCGCCAAAGTTCTCAAAATGCTCTGCTTAGAATTTGCAGAGGAATCTGAGAAAGCATTAGAAGAAGACTTAACTAGTTTAGAAGCTCCTGATAGAGCAGCTATTCTACCATTCTATTTTGAATTATTGGGTATTAACAGAGATGAAATCTGGAAAACTATCTCTCAAAATTTAGAGACGACGACCAAGAACTAGCCTTATTAAACATCGCAAAAGAATGGTCGTTGCCGGTCGTTAGCGAGCCCTGGTTTAACTTACCGATAGTAACGGAATGGACCTGGGATAAGGCGGACGGAACAATCGCAGCCACTAGTATAGAGCAGAGAAAGGTACAGATTAGAGATATACCCTCGGTATTTAACTTACCACCTGAGGTGTTGATATCTATGAATGCATTCGATGCATATGTCGCTGAAGAAAAGCAGAGACAGATGGAAGAGGCTCAAGCAAACGCAAAAAAATGACAGTAGAAGAAGAACTAGCCAGGAAAACGCTTGCTCTAGAAGGTGCAGTCCGAGGTAGATTTGATGGTAAATTTGCTTCAAGTGCCGAAATACAAAGACAAATTGGGAGCATACCTAGAGTAGAGTATGTCGAATCTTCCACTGTTAAAAGAAATCTTAGAGAAATTAGTGCGAAAACCGGTAGAAACGCTGTTAATTCTTTATATAAAAATCAGCTAAGTAAACAAGGTAAGGCATTTGGAAGTTTTGTTAAAAACTTACCAAAAGGAACTTTAGATAATTTAACACATCTTCCTGGAAGAGTTGCTTTAAATACTATAGAAGCTAACAATGCTGTAGGTAAGTTAGAAGCTAAAAAGAAATACATAGAATTAACGATGAACTATGTTAATCAACACGCTGGCGGAATCATTGGAGATGCAATCAAAGAAGAATATTTCCAAGCCGGTAGAATGAAGTGGGAACCTTTAAACCCAGAGACTGTAAAAAGAAAGGTAGCTAGAAACAAAAAATTTGGTGGTAGATACCCACGACCACATATTCCATTGTTTGGTACTACATATACAGCTGGTTTACCAGACAATTGGTTACTTTACACATATAAATTAAATGATTTTCCAAATAGAAGCCCATCTGCATTACCGCATTATGGGATAAGTACGTATATGGTAGCACCTGGACAATCAGCTACAGCCGGTGTGCGAAGTAGTGCTGGATTTTTTTCACAGCCTTACAAAATGAAATCTTTAGGAAAGGAAACCGGTAAGACTGCATACCCACCTGAAATGAGAGGCGCCGCTTTGATGGACGTAGTGGCCCATTTAGCCCCTGTAGCTATGGTTACTAGGCCCTATGCAGGCAGAGGATATCAAGCAGCTTTAAAGGCCGCTGCTGCCAATCCTGATACAGCAAGAAGTGCTAGTATGAAAGTAGATGGAATTATACAACCATTTTATATTACGCCATATGTTTTCTTTCACGAAACTGGTACAAATACTATGCCTAAAAGAAGTTTCATAGAAACTGGTCTGGGTGTAGGTATGGGTAGAGTAGAGCAATTAATACACGTGTACATTGAAGAAGGAGCTAAAGCATTTAGAAAAGCATATGCTCAAACAGATTTCGAAGGAATACGAGATTTAGATGAAATATCTGCATATTATAGAAATCAGTCAGACAAGGCTGGTGATGCAGCTCGTGTAGCAAAAGTTAGAGGAAGAGCAGGTACACGTAAAGAACCTAGAGTTTCTTTGATTGACCATCAATTTGATAATATACTTCATAAACATAAACAAATAAAGGGTATTATTAGACGACTTTTTGGTAATCACTTAGTATGGTGGTTCGTTCCACCAAGTAAATACTGGCACTACATCGGTATGGCTTCTGACATTAGAGGTTTACTCTTTGGTCAAAAGAATATGGGCGCAGCTAAAGCATACGTACAAGCTATGTCTGTAGGTATTGCTGGTGCACGTATGGGTTCACCAGTTCCATTTACACGTAAAGCAAGAAGACGTAAGTTCCGTAAAGGTTTATATACTAGGGCTGGTTATCACAGAGCAACGGTGGGTGGTAGTTAATGGCAGTAACAATTGACTACTTTGTAAGAACAGGGCAAGCTCAAGCTGCTTTGAATCAGTTACAAAACAGAATGATGTTGACATCGACTGCAATATCATCTGGAGCAAGATTAGCAGATACAGCACTTATGGCTGTTTCCGCCTCTTTTGTTGCAATGGGAGCTGGTGCTTTTGTAGCATATAATGCAGTTAAACAGTTTCAAGAATCTCTTATGACTGTACGTGCTTTAGGTGGAGTCACCGAAGCACAGATGTTCGACCTAGCTGATTCTATCAACGAAGTTGCTATGCAGTTTGGTGTATCTGGTGAAGAGATAGCCGAAGGTGCGGTTATGTTATCTAAAGCTGGTTTAACAGTAGAACAGATAAATGAATCTATTGGAGCAATGACTGCCCTATCTAAGGCAAATGGAATTGCCTTTGAAGAAGCTGCACGTATGACTGTATTCGCTGTTAATACGTTCGGCAAAGAGTTTAGTGAAGCTACTGAGTTAATGGATGCTATGCAGGTAGCAACGCAAGAATCTATTTTAGATATCGGTGACTTACAGAAAGCATTTGCATTTGCAGGTTCTACAGCAGTTATGTCAGGCGTAAGTTTCGAGCAATTAGTATCTATAATGGCAGTTCTATCTAACCGTGCGTTAGAAGCTGGTATCAGTGCACGTTCTGTAAACAAGATGTTCTTAGATATGATAATGAACACTGACGAACTTCAAGAGTTTATGAACAGTATGGGTATGACTTTCCAAATCATACGTGATGGTAAGTTAGACATTGACGCACTTATGCAAGCATTTGCTGGTGAACAACTAACGTTGGATATGCTTCAGTCTGCCTCAGACGTGTTTACTGTACGTGCGTTACGTTCGTTTGGTTTATTACTAGGTGCTGCAGATGAATATAATGTTATGCTCGCCAACGTAACTAACTCACAAGGAGCATTACAAGAAGTTGTAGCAATACAGATGCAATCGTTTACGGCAATGTTCGCCAAGTTGCGTCAAGAGTTATTAGCTCCATTACGTTCGCCTGAAGTTATAGAACAAGTTGGTATAATGGTTGACAGATTTATTGTAATGTTTCAAACATTAAAACCAGATTTACTTAGCGCAGTTTTAACTGGACTATCGGGGTTCAGTGATGTAATTAGTTCAGACTCATTTATCGGTGCACTTAAATTTATGGGAGATGCTTTATTAACTATATTCCAGGCATTTAGATTTATTTCTGAAATAGCTACTGGCCCAGCGGGAATTTTCTTAAAGCTTGCTATTGCATTTAAATTTGCTCAGGTTGCTTTATTCCCATTGGTAATGTTAACGCAACAAGCAGAAAGGTCAATGGTGCAGCAAAATATACAGTATGATTTATTAAAAGTAAAAATGCTTGAAAGTAGTGCGGCCTCTCATATGTATGCGGTTCAACTAGAATTTCAGATATTACAAACACAAAGAGTTATGACCGCTACTGGACTACTGTTAAATGCTATGGGTTCTATGATAGGTATGGGTATGGTCTTAGGCTCTATTGATAATCCAATGATTGCGTTCTTTGTATTATTGACAAGCGTTATACAGACTGCTATCACGGCAATGATGGTATTTAATGCATTAGAAGCTTCAAAAATGGGTGGTCCTTCCGCTCCAGTAATATT
>TARA_R100001443_G_scaffold16530_3_pt1 | contig 11273 bp, 10 predicted proteins | sample TARA_R100001443 | Tara Oceans TARA_R100001443 (sample SAMEA2622142) | marine metagenome | biome: marine biome (ENVO:00000447); feature: deep chlorophyll maximum layer (ENVO:xxxxxxxx); material: "saline water (ENVO:00002010), including plankton (ENVO:xxxxxxxx)" | depth 50 m
TGTTGACATACCAGAGACTTGCCCCGATATCCCGCAGATTTCTCCGCGTAGTCTTGAATTTGCTTCGATTAGTTTAGTGATCTTTTCGCTGTCAGTCATGTTGTAACTATAGTCTAGATTTTGATTTAATGCAAGCTTTTATTTCACTTTATTATCGTGAGCTTGTCGAGTGCATCAAGACCGAAGTCGATGCCGAAGGGCGAAGGCTTGGACAGGTCGCCCCAGTCTTCGATCTCGTTAAGCAGTGAAGTGGCAAGCGATGCCCAACAGTCGCGAGAGAATCCCGCTGTAGCGTTGGCACACACACGGCGAACAACCAAGTCCACCGCATCAGTCGCGGCATCAGGAAACTTAGTTACAAGGTGATCGAACAAAAGTTCGCCATCTTCATTGGCGAAGCGAGGAGCGAGACGGACGGCATCGGATATAAGTTGTGCTAACATGCTGTAAGTATACCACACTTTTCAGATAAATGCAAGCTCTTTTTTGTTTTTTTATCACTTTTTTTGACGGGTGGCTAGGGGAGGGTTTTTTCAGAATTCTTGACTTTTCACTTGACACGCAAAGCGCGGGGGGGTGGTGAATTCTATAAACAAGAAGCCTTTCATTCAGTTATTCGTGTAAAAAAGAACATACATGTCATACAGGTATAAAAACTCATTATTGTTGGGTCATATAGAACTTACAGAGAAACAAAGCATATTCCATAAGACAATGAGGAACCCCGAAACTCGGGTAGTATTTATTAGTGGACCAGCAGGAACTGCGAAGACATTTATTTCTGTTTATACAGCTTTATATAAACACAATCAGGACAATCTGCTTAAAATACTCTATTTGAGGAGTTTAGCTGAGAGTGCGGATAAGGGGATGGGTTTTCTGAAAGGTAGCATGGATGATAAATTTAATCCTTATATTGGACCTTTAGAAGATAAACTGGATGAACTTTTAAATGCACATGAAAAACACCAATTACAACAGCGGGATGCGATAGATGCGGCCCCGATTAACTTTTTGAGAGGTGCAACGTGGAAAAATAAAATTGTTATTGTAGACGAAGCACAGAATATGAGTGTAAAGGAACTTACAACGGTGATAACCCGAATTAGCACTAACTCTACATTATACATATGTGGAGATACAATGCAGAGTGATATTAATTCCACAGGTTTTGAAAGATTCTGCAAGGTTTTCGATGACGAAGAGAGCAAAGGATACGGAATACATCACTTACAATTTACTAAAGATGATGTCATGAGAGACAAAATTATAAGCTATTTAGTAGATAAAATTGAAAAAAGTGATTTAAATAAATAAAATTAGCCATGAATAAAGTTTTCTGTGTATCATGTGGATTTAAAATTCTATATGAAATAAATAAACCTAAGTTTTGTTCTAGTTGCGGAGAACCTATTGGATCTATTTCATCTTCAGCTAAAGCAGAAGAACAAGGAGAGGTTGAAGAAACTTCGATGGCTAGTATAGATTTAGATAAATTAAAAAGAGGTATTTCAGTTGAGGCTAACTCCAGCAAACAAAACCTAAAGGACATATGGGGAGGCGTTACTGAGCAGGAAGCTCAAGCTGGCGGCATGGGGCGTATGGAACGCGCACCCTCAAAAGACCCAGAGGGTCAGGCTCTTTTAGATCAAATCATGAATGAATGCGCTTCTTCGCGTATGAAAGACGTAGATGAGTCATGATTTTGATAGCCAAAGCGAAGATCTAGAAGAACTACTTAAAAAATATAGACCGAAATGGCAACTGAGTGCTTTAGCATGGATTGACTACGATGATGTCTGCCAAATAATTCGTCTTCATATTTACAAAAAGTGGGATCTTTGGGACCAATCGCGCCCTTTCAAGCCTTGGGCTTCGATGATTATATCGAATCAGATTAAAAATTTGATTCGTAACAATTATTCAAGTTTCGCTAAGCCTTGTTTGCGCTGTCCTCATAATATGGGGGCAACTAGCTGTGAATTGACAAAGAGTAAAGAACAGGACGAAACCTGTCCTGACTTTGCTAAATGGAAAAAGAAAAAAGAAAGAGCTTTTAATATAAAGCTTCCCCTAGCTCTAGAAGATGGGATTGCCTCAGGCGTAACCACTTTAAAAGATTTTGTTGATTATAAAAACGCCTCTGAAAAATTGCACGGTCTTGTTATGGCCCAATTAAACGAAAAGCATAAAAAAATATATTATTTGCTTTATATTGATAACATTGACGAAAACGATGTCGCTAAAAAATTTGGCTTTAAGGCAGACTCTGCAAAAAGAAAAAAGCCTAGATATAAGCAAATGGCAAACTTAAAAAAGAAATTTTATAATATTGCTGTTAAAATTATGAAGGACCACGATATCTTATGAATAATATAGAATTAACAGACGAACAAAAAACTCAAATACAAGATGAGTTTTCAAAAAACCCTGATTTGAAGCACATTACGCAAACTGTGTTTGGGGATGAAAATTTAGATGGTCGCTCTAAAGAGGGTAGGGCTGTTAGGGCATTTTTAATTAATAATAATTTAACATTTACAACTACTTTAGCTCCAAGAGTTGAAGAAGTGGATCTACATACAGAACAAAAAGAATTCCTAATGAGTAATAATGTCGAAAGAGGCATGAACGCTCTAGAGATAACAAGATTAGCTTTTAAAGACAGGGATATACAACCACTTAGCCAGCAGCATAGAACCGTCATGGAGTTTCTGCGGCGTTACAGGCCAGAGATTGTAGACGATAACGAAATGATCACTAACGATAAGTGGTCTCCACCTAAATCACTGTCCAGAGCTATTAAGAAAGTAAATGATTGGGCTGGGTGCAAGTTTGATGAGATAGAAATTCAAACAAAACAGAAAAGAATGATGGAGACGCTTTTATTTTATTTAAAAAGCCCTCGCTTCGTTCATTTTATAAATCAATATTCAACAATAGCAGACAGAGACTTATTTGAGAGTGAATTTGTAAGAACCGTTTGGGATAAGCCAGACTTAACAAACGATGAATTAAATTTGTATATTACGGTCTGCACAAACTACGTCAGGCAGAAACATATCCAGCAAAGGATCGACAAACTGAACACGATGCTCAATGACACCGATAATGAGCGAGATTTAACATTGCGCCTTACTGAGCTTATAAAGGCCACCAGCGAGGAGTTGAACCAATGTGAGAAGAGAATCGAATCTTTGACTAAAGACCTTAACGGGAGCCGTCAGGCGCGTTTAAAGGCAAGAGGGGAGCAGAATGGAAGCATAGCTGCGCTCGTTGAGGCATTTCAAGAAAAAGAAGAGCGAGATCGGATGATAATGATGGCAGAAATGCAAAACAAACTAATCGAAGAAGAAGCCGACCGATTGGAGTCAATGGACGACTATAAGGCTCGTATTTTGGGTATATCTAAAAAAGAAATATTGTAATGGAATTCACCTGCCTAGAGTGTAACAAAGAGTTTGATAATAAGAGGAGCTTCCACGCGCACCTGAAAGCTCACGCTCTCACTATTGGTGATTACTACGTCAAACATTACGAAAGAAAAGATTTGTATTCGGGTGAAAAAATCCCTTTTAAATCTTACGATCAATACTTTAGGGATAATTTTATCAGTTATGATAATTTTAAGTTATGGATGGACTCGGCTCCAGAGGATGAGGTCAAGAATTATCTCAGAGAGAGAGCGAAACAAAAATTTGAGTTAAAGGGTATAAAAAACTCTCCACCTAACCTTTTTTATGATTTGTCAGAGATGGCTGGCATTTTTTATTATAAAAAAATATGGGGGTCTTATAAAAGTTTCTTGGATGAGCTAGGAGTTGATAATCATTTTTGTGCAGGATTACCTAAAGACTTTTGGGAGGTCGATAGGAGTAGTATTCCTTTATTTACTGATACAAGAGAAAAGGCTCCGTTAAAATTTAAAGACTCTATAATTAACAAATTAGATTTCGGGGATTATACAGCTAGAGGTGATTGCTATACATCTACATTTGTAGATAGAAAAGCTCAGGATGATTTCAGGCAGACCTTTGGCAAGGATATAGATAGGTTCAGGAGAGAGATGGATAGGTGTGTTCAATTTAATTCATATATGTTTGTAGTAGCAGAGACAACCATTAGTAAACTAGAAGAACACAATAAAAAATCTAAATTCAAATCTAACTTGGGCTACCTGTGGCACAATGTTCGCAATCTGCTTATAGATTACCCGAAAAACCTACAGATCATTTTTGCACACAATAGAGCAGGAGCTAAAAAAATCATTCCGCTAATTCTGCACTATGGAGACGGATTGTGGAATACAGATTTACAATATTTTATAGATGAACGAGTAAATGTCTTGGACAAAGGGAAAACAAGGATATCGGCTTGAGCATTCTTCACAGGAACTTAATAAAGTTCTAAAAGAATTAGAAGGCAGTATCAAGGAAGAAGAGGCAAAGTATTTGCTGTATAAGTTTCTACGGAACAATATAGCATTTACTTCTGAGTTGTTTTTAGGGGTTAAATTATTTCCGTTTCAGGCAATGGCCATCAAGGGAATGATGGTTTCTGATTATTCTATGTTTGTCTTTTCTCGGGGTATGTCGAAGACATTCTCTACAGCTATTTATGTATTACTTGAGTGTCTACTAAACCCTAATTCAAATATAGGTGTTATTGCAGGGACATTCAGGCAATCAAAACAAATCTTCCAAAAGATGGAGGATATAATCAACAAACCTGAAGCTAGCCTAATTAAAGAGTGCGGCTTTAAAATACAAAAAGGAACTGACCAGTGGACATTGACTTTAGGTAAGGCTAGGGCGGTAGCCCTTCCGTTAGCTAATGGTGATAGACTTCGTGGATTTCGATTTAATAGGATTGTATTAGATGAGTTCCTCACCATACCCGAAAAGATATTTAATGAAGTTATTATACCTTTCCTTGGTGTGGTAGAGAATCCCATAGAAAGGGAAGAATTACATAATCTAGAATCCAAATTAATCGACAAAGGCGAGATGACAGAAAAGGACAGATACGTCTGGCCTAACAACAAGTTAATAATTCTTTCATCTCCATCATTCAAATTTGAGTATATGTATAAGCTCTACAAGAAGTATGTAGACTTAATAAGTGGACTGGCGGTAAAAGAGGGGGAGGGTGAAGAAGAGGATGACTTTAAAGATGAAGCTTACAGGCTAGTAATGCAACTTAGTTATGACTGCGCTCCCACAAGGTTGTATGATCAAAACCTGCTTAAACAGGCTAAAGCTACTATGAGTGAGATGCAGTTTAAGAGGGAGTTTGGGGCGCAATTCATAGACGAAAGCGATGGGTATTTCAGGCTATCAAAAATGGCTGCTTGCACAATACCTGACGGGGAGTCTCCTGCTGTAGAAGTAGTGGGGAATCCAAGTGATGAATATTTATTGGCTTTTGACCCCAACTGGGCTGGGAACACAAGTGCTGACCATTTTGCTATGCATGTGTTTAAAATAGATAGAGATACTCAAAAGATATGCTTAGTTCATAGTTATGCTGTAGCTGGGGTATCACTTAAACAGCATATGGAGTATTTCCTTTACTTAATAAAACACTTTAATATTGTTGGTATCTGCGGGGACTATAATGGTGGTGTTCAGTTTATTAACTCCTGTAATGAAAGTGCTTTGTTTAAACAAGAGAATATAAAAATTGGTGTTATCGAGGTTGACTTAGAAAAACCAGAGAATTGGAACTCTGATATTCTAAGCTTTAAAAATCAATATAATGTAAGAGAAAGGAACTATTGTATTTTAAGAAAACCTACAGTGAACTGGATAAGAAACGCCAACGAGATGTTACAGGCGGCGATAGATCATAAAAGGATTTTATTTGCTTCTAGGGCAGTTGATTCTCACTTCAATGAGCAAAGAAAGAAAAATATACCTATAGAAAAATTAAAATGGGATATTAAAGCCCCGAAAGCATCTAAGGGGGCTATGATGATAGATTTGATAGATCACCAAAAGTCAATTGTTGAACTTACTAAAGCTGAATGTGCCAATATTGAAGTTATCGCAAACCCACAGGGGTCGCAGTCTTTTAATCTTCCTCAAAATTTACGGAGACAAAAAGGGCCGCACAGAGCGAGGAAAGACTCTTATTCTGCCTTAGTTTTAGGCAATTGGTTTGCGAAGGTTTATTTCGACTCAGAAAACGCTACTCCAGAAAAAACAACCGATAGCACGTTTGTTCCATTTGCAATTTGAAAAGTTTCAAAGTAACTTTTATAACTTTAGTGTAAACTTTTATATGCCTCGGAAATACACCAAACGATCAGAATATTGGGCCAAGTTCAAAAAGAATGAACAACCCATAGAAAATTTAATAAAAGACGAAGAGGGCTTTACTCCTGAACTAATCGGAGACTCTGTTTATAGCTCTACGGCAGCTTCTAGATTATCAGCACCTACTAGCCGCACAGCAGTAAGAACAAATAGGGCCGCTAGAGGAGGAGTAGGGGATAAGTTTTCTAATATTCAAGATGGAATCCTACCTTTTAATTACGAGGCAGATTCTGCTGACGCTAGAGAATCTATTGAGCTTTGCCAAAAAGCCTACTTTAACATAGCAAATTTCAGAGGAACCATTGATCTTTTGGCTGAGTTTGCTAACTCAGATTTGTATATTGAAGGAGGCAATGAAAAGTCTAGAAAATTTGTTAATGCGTGGTTCAAAAGAATCAGGATGCATGATCTAAAATCTCAATATTTTAGAGAATATTACAGGTCAGGAAATGTTTTTCTTTACCGAATGGACGGAAAGATACCTTTAAAGAATTCTCAAAAGATGCTTGAAACCTATGGGGCAAGCGTTCGAAAAGAAATACCAATTAGATATTTGTTAATTAACCCAACAGACATAGCGACAAAAGGCGCGATATCTTTTAGTGGTTATGAGTATTTTAAAGTTTTAACGCCATTTGAGATTTCTCGTTTGAGAAGTCCTCAAACAGAACATGAGCAAGAGTTTTATGACTCTTTGCCAGAAGAAACTAAAAAACTTATTGGCAATTCTAAAACAGGTTTCGCAATGACTAGGATTCAAATTAAACTAGATCCAAGTTTTCTTCATGTTATTTTCTGCAAGAAGCAGGATTATGAGCCTTTGGCTATACCTGTGGGGTATTCAGTGCTTGATGATATCAATAGAAAAATAGAATTAAAAAACATTGATCAGGCAATTAGTCGCTCTATTGAAAATGTAGTCTTGCTTGTCACTATGGGTAATGAGCCAGATAAAGGGGGGATTAATCATAAAAATTTAGCTGCAATGCAGCAAATCTTCAAAAATCAAAGCGTAGGTAGAGTTTTGGTTTCTGATTATACGACAAAAGCAAATTTTGTTATTCCTGATATTAAGAAGGTTGTTGGGCCAGAAAAATATGACGTTATAAACAAAGATATTGAAGATGGGTTACAAAATGTTTTAATTGGAGATTCTAAATACTCTGATCTTCAAGTTAAAATGAAAGTTTTCTTTCAGCGATTAGAAGAATCAAGAGCTTCATTTTTAGAAGATTTCATCAATCCAGAAATAGCTAGAGTCTGCAAAGCGGCAGGTCTTCGGTCTTGGCCGAAAGCGCATTTCGCGAGAACAGATACTATGGATGATAACAATTTAGCCAAGCTCGCTACAAGACTTATGGAGCTTGGGGTTCTAACTCCTGAACAGGGTATGCAGGTTGTCCACACTGGGGTTTTCCCAGAAGGTAAGGACATGGAAAAAGCTCAAGATAAATTTAAAGACGATAGAGAGAAAGGGCATTATATGCCTTTAGTTAACACTATTAATCTCTACAACGAAGGAGAAGAGGGTGGAGACCCAGAGCCTAAAGACGCTCAAAAACCAGAACAGACCGCTCCAATAGCTCCATCTGGAGGTAGACCTTTAGGTGTATCGAATTCAAAAACATTTTCCAAGAAACATATCGTTGAGGCTACTAAAAAGATTAACGAGTTTGAATTATTAGCCTTCAGAGAGTTTGCTTCTAAATTTGGTTTAAAGAGAATGTCGAAACAGAAAAAAGAAATGGTTGCTCAGGTTTGTGAGACCATAGTTATTGCTAAAGACAAGGATGAATGGGAATCAACATTAGCTAATGTTGTAGAAAATCTAGATGCTATAACAGAGCTTAATGTGCATAGTAAAGTTTTAGAATTAGGCACTGAGCATCAATTAGATGACTTATCTTCTGCGATTTTATATCATTCTACTCAAATTTCTGTGTAAGAAAGAATATGTCAGTGAATGATTTTGATATTTGTCACTTTGAAGGTTTCGTAAAACAGATAAGCGAAGAGGAATTTAATTCCTTTGGTCTTTCTCAAGGGTCTGTTCAAGAGGCTGCACAATCTTTGCTTCCTGATGATTTTGATCCTAAGCAGAATATTGATGTATTACCAGTCGTCTTTAATTTGGCAAAAGTTAATGAATTCAATAAAAACGGAGACGGCATAGATGCCAGAACTGCTGTAGCCGCTGTAAAAAGATTTATCAATAAGCCAATAAATATTGAGCATAAAAAAGATAAAATTGTTGGTCACATGATCAATGCGTCCTTCTCAGATCGAGAGTTTGACTTTAAAAACAACGATATTGAATCTTATGCCGACAAAAAAGAACCTTTTTACTTAAATGCGGCTGGCCTAATTTACAAATCTATTTATCCAGAATTGGCAGAAGCCATTATAGAAGCTTCTGAAAAGGAAGATGATTCTTATCAGAGCATATCTACAAGCTGGGAGTTAGCATTCAAGGAGTTTGAGGTAGCAGTAGGTTCTAAGTTTTTACAAGATTCGACTATAGCGGAAGGTTCTCGAAAAGAAGATCTTAAGCAGTATATCAAGGGGTTGGGTGGCAAAGGAATAGATGACGAAGGCAACCTTGTTAACAGATTAATCGTCGGTCAGACATACCCGCTAGGAGCAGCATTAACAAGAAACCCTGCCGCTTCTGTGAGGGGTATTTATACCAGTAAAGATGAGCCAGAAGACAAAAAAATAGAAAAAATTTCCCGAAACACTAATATTAATGTAAAGTCTGACAAATTAAAAAACATTTTTAATATGGATACAGAACAATTCGAAGAACTTATTTTAAAGTTAACCAAGAGTGTTGCTTCAGTGGTGAAGAAAGACTCTGAAGCTAGCACTGTTGGCGATGTCATGCGTGATGCGCTAACAGAACACAATCAATCTTGGACTTCCAAGATCGAAATTGAACAGGAAGCTAAGGCTAAGGCCGAAGCTGAGCTTGCTGAGTTACAAGACTCATTTAAACAAGCCAAAGAAGAACTTGATAGCCTTAAGGCTGAAGTTGAAGCAAAAGCTGCGGTCGATCTCTTTAATGATCGCATGAACTTCATTGACAGTGACTATGACCTTAATGAAAAGGAAATGGCTCTTGTCACCGCTGAAGTAAAAGAGCTTGGTTCTTCTGAAGAAGATTTTAATTCCTATAAGGAAAAACTGGAGGTTATTTTTGCTCATAAGCTCAAAAAGAACATCGAAGCTAAAGAAGCTGAGATTAAGGCTCGTATAGATGAAGCCGTAGCAACCCGCGAAGAGGGGGATGACCCTGATGAAGACGAAGAGGCTGCGGAAGGCGAGGAGCCTGAAGAGGAGCTTGAGGCAGAGGGAGATGAAGCAGAGGCTGCTATCCCTAACAATAACGGTGAATCCAGTGAACAGGTTTCTTTAGTCGAAAGGCTCAAGAAAGGCTTCCAAGTAGAAGTCTCTTAATTTATAACAAACACATATATTAATCATGGCAAACGAAATTACACGTTTACTACCCTTCCGTCAATACGATGACAACGATGTTGTCAACTTTTATTCGTATGATTTGGAAACGGGTGAGGCGGGTTCTGTCGTTAAGGTAAGCGCAGCTAATCTTAACCAAGAGCCTGTTGAGTATGTCGAAAGAACTGATGCAAATTCTTACGATAATACTCTCGGAAACGCACTTTCTCTTTATCCTGAGACACCCTACAAGGTGACCAAAGTCAGCGATACTGGTGCAGGTGTGCGACCATTGGGAATCATGTTACGCGATGTGCGTAGCAAAGATGAAAACGGGGAAAATCTTTTATATTACCCTGAGAAAAAAGCTGAACTCCAGTGCGTTGTATCTGGTGAGGCGGTGCCTGTCGCTACTAAAGGTTTATTCACTATCAATGCAAAAGGTTTAGGTGGAGGTCTTGCTCCTGCAATTAACTCCTTCGCTGTTCCTACTGATAATGGAACCATTAGTGGTATTGCTAGCACGGTCGTCAACCATGCTCACCATCACGCACACTCCATTGGTGTATTTATCGCCACTGGTCTTCGTGAGTCTGGCCCTACAACGGATGCGTTTGCTGGCGCATATGCAATTCTTAAACTCGACTGCTAATTATTTACGATCATGAAAATCACTATTAAAAGAACTGAAGATCAGTTAGCTCTTATTAGGGCAATGGGATCTAATAATCGTGAAGAGGCTTATGAGGCTCAGGCAGCAGTTGCTGACTTGCTCGGACCTATTGTGTCCGAAGTTATCAACAATGCTCCAACTGTTGGGAATCTGTATAGCACGATTTCTTACGGAGAAGATGATAACCCGTCTTTGCCTTTGGATCTTTTCCACGATATCACTGATGAGAACTACATTCAGGTGTATTCTCAGCAGGTTGCTGGGGGTCTTCCATACAGTCAAGTCTTTCCCGCTCACAACGAACTCAAGTTCCAAACCTACAGCTTAGACAGTGCTCTTGCGTTTGATCGCAAGTATGTCCGTAGGGCGCGTCTTGACGTTGTTAGCAAGACTTTCACTAGGATGGCTCAGGAAATTCTGCTTAAGCAGACTAAAACCGCTTTCAACGTGCTCGCTACTGCCTTGTGTAAAGGTAAGGGTAGCAATAACACTCAGGGAAGCCAAGTTATTCAAGGAACACAGTCGGGTAGGTTTATCCTTCATGACCTGAACAACTTGATCACTGCGAGCAATCGTGTTAATAGCTCTTGGAGTGGAGGCACTCCTATTGGTGGAGTCAAGTCTGGGATCACTGACCTTCTGGTTTCTCCAGAAATGGTTGAGGATCTCCGCGCAATGGCATACAACCCAATCAACACTGTTGATTCGGATGGAACTGCTGCTGCTGGGACTGACGGTCAGGTTGCTCCTGATCAACTTCGTCAAGAGCTTTACGCTGGTGCTGGTCTCCCATCTTTCTATGGTATCAATATCATGGAAATCAACCA
>TARA_R100001443_G_scaffold287_1_pt1 | contig 11222 bp, 4 predicted proteins | sample TARA_R100001443 | Tara Oceans TARA_R100001443 (sample SAMEA2622142) | marine metagenome | biome: marine biome (ENVO:00000447); feature: deep chlorophyll maximum layer (ENVO:xxxxxxxx); material: "saline water (ENVO:00002010), including plankton (ENVO:xxxxxxxx)" | depth 50 m
TTAGCAAGCTCTATTAAGTTCGCTTTACCTTTCTTTATCTCTACAGGGCAAAGCATTGACCAGCTATTAGGTGGTCTTGAAGTGCTTACTAATCGTGCTTTAGAGGCAGGTATTGCAGGTAGGGGTCTACGTCAAGCCCTAGCCGAGTTTGCTCAACACGCTGAAGATAATGCTTCTGCTTTCAGAAGACTAGGTGTAGAAATTATGGATAACAATGGTAACATGAAAGCACTTACTGACATAGCCCAAGAATTCCAATCAGTTATGGGAGATGGTGTTACTGACATGGATGTTATGATTGCTTTGATGGAAGATTTAAATGTTCGTGGTGCTACTGCTTTTGTTCACTTAGTTCAGAATGCCGACGATTTTACAGCAGCAGTTAATAATTTAGAAAATGCTTCTGGGTCTGCACATGAAATGGCTATGATTCAGCAAGAATCTTTAACAAATCAAATACAGGTAGTTAAGAACGCATTACTTGCTCCATTTATATTATCAGATAAGATAGGACAGGAAGCAGGATTCCTTAATGTGTTTGCTATGGAAGTACACGGAATTGTAGACGTTGTAAAGAATCTTTTTGTCGAAACTATGGCTGATGGTTCTGTAGCATTAACTGATATGGGAGAGGTAATTAGAAATTTTGTTATTGGTTCTTTAAGAGTGGCTAAAGATTTATTAATTCTTGCAGTTAATATAATGAAAGATTTTGCAGAAGAAGGTCATAGTATGGTAGGTTTATTAAACGCTTTTGCAGTCCCTTTGAAGATTATTGCTAAGTTAATGGATGCTTTTGGTGCAGGATTTTTAGAAGCTGTTGTACAATTTAAATTGATGAATTCATTATTACCTATAAATTCAGCATTGTTAGCTAAAAATTACGAAGGATTATTAAAATCTATACAAGCAAGAACTGCTGAGGCTATTGGAACAGAACGCCAAATCAAAGGAGCGAAGGGATTAATTACTGTTACTAAAACAGAAACTGGTTGGAGAAAGAAGAACGGCCATTTAGTAAAACAAAGTATAGTAGATAAGGAACTTGAAATTCAAGGAGATTCAAGATTAGCAAGGTCAAAAGCAGGGTTAGTATCTTCATTTAAGGCTTTAGCTTTAAGTCAAATGGGTGTTCAAATGGCTATGATGGGTGTGGCAATATTAACACAGAAGTATGCTAAAGATTCACCAGCTATGGCAGCAGCTATAGGTGCTTTAGGTGGAGCATTTATGGGGTTTGCTATTGCTATGAATACTGCTCGTGCTGCAACTATGGGTTGGAAAGATTTTGGTGCTGAGTTTTATGGGATGATATTAGCTTCGGCAGCTATGGGTGCTGGATTTAACGTTATGATGCAATCACTTATGTCACCTAAGCCGTCAGATTTTGATGTACCAGATACTGATTACAGCGCTGTCACTATGGATACAGGTGGTAGATTCATGCAGAAACGTATGTATGATATGGGTGGTTATACCCAAGACCATGGTTTAGCTGTATTACAAAAGGGAGAAACAGTTATACCTAAGACTCAAAATATGCTTGGCGGTGGTAGCGACTCAGGCATAACTTTAAATATACACGGTGATGTATATGATTCAGACAACTTCGCTCAAAAGATAAGTGAAGTACTACCAACAGCGATAAGAAAGAATAATGATATAGGAGGAATTTAATGGCAGCAAAATTTTTTAGAAGAACGGTACCAGATTACACGATAATGCCAAATGCTACTTATGCTGATTTATTTGATAATAATAAAACTACCACAGATATTCAATCAGGAACTGTAGGTGGTAATCAAACAACTTCTCTCTTTATAGCAGATTATAATACAGCTGCACAACCTACTTTTGGTGGGGGAGAATTGGTAGGTGCTAAACTAGGTTTATACATTAACTCGATAACTTCTGGCCAAGCAGCTGGTAGTGCTGGTCTTAAAGCTTTTAAAATAAACACTCCTATAGGAAACAGAGAAGGTGGAAAGAATTCCGCAGGAAGTATAGTTACAAATAGCAATATTACACAATTTAGTGCTTTTCACACTGCTAAATCATCAGATTATACAATTGAAGATTTTTCAGGAGCAGGAAGTTCATCAAAAGATGTTGTAGAAACAGCTACTAATGCTGTAGTATCACAACATGTTGGTCCATACTTAAGTCAGGCTGATGGGTATCAATATGGAAGAAACTTTACACCAGATTATTCAGACTTTGAAACAGTAACAGCAAGTACCCACCATAATAGATATGGACAAACTTTAGATGATGGTACTGAAATATATAAAATTGAAAAGACCCGCCAGATGGGTAATAACGGTTGGAAAAGTATAAAAGAAAAAAAGTTATGGTGGCATCGTAATAATGAGTTCTGGATAGAAGAAGATGTTGGAAGTTGGATTGGTGAAGGTGAGACTCATGGCCAGTCGCACGACCAAAAATTAATTAAATATAATCACGAAGTTACAATAGAAATACCACCTGAAGAGCAAGTTCAAACAATAAACACAGATAATACTTTTTTTGATGTAGTAGGTAATGCAGAAACTTTCCGAGGAACTAAAACAGACATCTCAGGAGGAGATGTGACTACTCACACCAGAGAAGCTTATAGTAATTTTGCTTTTTCAAGTAAAAATGTATTAACTGGTGGTTTTTCTTTACATTTAGATTCATTATACATGCACAGAAACAATTCTACATCTAACCCCTTTTATCCCAAAATGAAAGATACTAGTGGTAATGAGTTAGAATATTCAGCGCTACAACAAACATCTTTCGCTAGTAAAGTAGTACCTATGCCTGTTGAAGTTGGTAATTCTAACAGGAAAGAAAGAAATGCAGCAGGAGCGCATTCACCTATACCAACTATAGAAATTGATGTTAATTTTGAAGAGATAGCACCTATGTTAGTTAGATTTGAAAATCACGCTAGTGCATTAGGTGGAGCAAGAAGCACTGGTGATGATACTAGTTGTGCGTGGAGATACAGACTTAATAGGTCTATAGTAATTACATTTGGTTCAGAGGCTCCCGCTTTAGAAGATTCATTATTTATGTACGTTAAAAAACACTTACCGTCTGTTGGAAGTGCTGGTGACACAACAGCTGATACTGATAATGCTACATATTTCAACCCAACTTGGACTAAAGATGGTTCAGAAGAAACTGGAGTAGCTGTGTCAGGAGACGGAGCAATCGCAACAGCTAAATCTTTCTTTGGAACAGCATTTGTTAACCACGATGGAAATTTTGGATTTTATAATTTAGAAGCTTTTGGTGGAACTTCTACTACCAATTTTGCAGCAGCAGCAGCACCCTATGATGATATATCTTTTAGGACAGATGATGTTTTAGGAGAAGTATGTTTTATGAATCAACCTACAACCATAGAAGATGGAGCTTTAAATAATTGGTTAAGAATGGCTTTCCAAGTTGACCCAGAATTAATGGGAGCAAATTATGCAATATACGATGCAAAAAGTGGGGATGTTATAAAAACTCCAGATACATTAGTAAATGTTAAATCTTTATATCCTAGCGCAAGTGATACCACAAGAAAATTAAAAGTACCTAATCGAGAAGATTGGCCAAAATATATGACAATTTGGCAAAATAATTATCAAGCTGTAAAAGGTAAATTTAATACAACTTATAATAATTATGAAACAGGTCTTGTTTTTGCACAACACAGAAATGGTGGTGGTGATGGAACTAAAAAGAATATCCGTTTAGTTCAAGCAAATGCATCTGCTTCTGAAGTTCAAGATGGGGCGCAGTTGAGAAGTGTTCCTTTCCATTTAGTAAAACCCGGTACTTCTGTTAGAACAGTAACAGGCACTGCAACTGTTTCATCTGAGACGGGAGTAGCTAGTCATAACACTAGTTTAACAACTGATGGGTGGTTAATTATATCTACAGATGAAGATAAAGATTACGACAAGGGTGAACCATTTTTATACGATGCCCAATTCAATGTTGATTCTCAAGTTACATCTGCCTCAGAAGATATGAGAATATCTGCATATATAGATGCAATATCATTTAAAAATTTTAATATAAAACACCAAAATGCCACACCAAACGAAAATAATTCAATTCCTAAAAGATTAAAAATACCTGCTACAGTAGAAACTATACCATTTGGTTATACTTTAAATAATACTACTCCAACTAATGTTTACGGAAGTCAAGCCTATGCTAACAGTTATATTTGTTTAGGTTTTGATAATTTTACAGATTTAGGTTTTGCTTCAAATATTTCATCAGGTTCGTCGGATACTAATGTTTTGATGAATGAGTTTAGAACAATAAATTCTTCGATAACAGATAAAATAATAACTAATACAGACAGTGAATTTTCACACGTTAGAGCTGGTTTTTCTTCTAGTGTAGAAGATTATGGTATACAATGTAGGAAAAAATTGACACAAAGTTATGCATCAACTGGAACTCAAGGAGTAACTGGCACTAATGAACATGCTGGTTATACAAACGGTGGCACAAGTGATGTTTCGCCTTTCTTCGACAATAATGATGGAACGCCTAATTATACTAATAGAGGTTTAAAAGTTGGAAATGATAGTAATGGCTTCGAATTAGCCATAGGCTCCGATACAGCCAGACAGATAGACCGATTCACACAGAAAGGTATACTAACTTGGAATTTTGACACTAGAACTACAGCCTCGGGAACTACTAATTCAACTGAGTTAGAAAATGGGGCTGACGATTTAACAATGAATGTTGCAGATGGTAAAGTTTTTACAGTCAATCAATATATTAAAGCTGCTGGTGGTAATGAAGTAATAAAAGTGACAGCTATTACAGACACTGCTGGAGATGGAGACTTTACACCTGCTGCATTAACAATAGAAAGGAATCAATATGGAACAACAATTTCAACTATTGCTAGTGGTACATCTATACATCATGTAGCAGTTCCAGAAAAGAGAGAATGTTTATTTACTTCAGCTAGACCTTTACTAATAGAAGATAGTAAAACTATAACAGTAGATGAACCCGGTATATTCGATTTACCAAGAGATACTGAATATATTGTATATAAACATGGAGATTCACACGCCAGTCCTACTTTTGAACCAAGAACTATTAAACTCGCTAGGAGAAGCACAACTACATTACACTTTGACACACCACACGGTGTAACAGAATCAAATAAACATGAATTAATGATTTCCCCAAAGAAATTTTGGTTAGTATTTGAAATCACAAATGTAGGTGGAGAAGTTACAAAATCAATATCATCAGGTAGTGGTAGTAATAGTATAACTGTTTCTGATACAGATGGGATAAAAGCTTATATGACTGTTAAGGGTACATCTACATATATCGCTGGTGTTGACACAAGCACTAACGTAATAACCCTTTCTGCCAGCTATACTGGTAGTTCTATAACTTTTGAGGCTACAGTTATACGAGGTAACAATCAAAACATAACTAAAAAATTATTACCAGAAAAGTCATATCAAAATGTAGTAGGTATCACAACAGATACAATAAACTTAGGAGCTACTTTTAGAGAATCTTTATTTAATGATGGTAATTATATAAACAATTGGAATTTAGAAGCATTTGAAGATAGTGAAGAATCCATTGTCAGTCTTAAAGACTATGGTCTTGGTGGTTTTGATGATGAAAAAGATTTAGGAGGTCATGCTGGATTTTTAGCTTTAAATATTCAAAATGATGTATCTAAATACAAAGAAATAGATGTATCGGGTATAATATCTACAGATAGTATAGAAACTTCTGAAACCGTACCAATACTAATAGGTACAGACGACCCAGCAGAATCTTTTAAAATAAACATAGACACAGAAACAGGAACTAACAAAACTTACATGTTATCAGTTTTTGAAGATGAAATGTTAGAAAAACCAGAATTTAATATACAACCTGATAAAGAAAATGCGTTCTATCCTAAATTTAAATGGTCTTCCCCAAACAAAGATGCTTGGTATGGTTTTATTATAGTTGATGATAAAAATATTGCAAATCAGTATACTAATGCAGTTATACACTATCCTTTTAATGAGTCTGGTTCACATGGTACAGCAGCTTCTGCTCCTGTAGAAAAAATATCAGGACATGCTACTACTATTACTGGAGCTCTATATGATGTGGAAGGACTAGCTGGAAACTGCTTACGGTTTGATGGGGTTAATAATGTAGTTACATGCACACCAAGTCCAGCAGCGGACCCAACTTATGATGGTACAGCTGATACACAAACCGAAATGTCAGTAGTAGCACATATAGTGCCAGATGCAGATATAAGTGGAGAAAATATTATAATATCTCAGTATGATGATAATACTAAGGAAAAGTTTAAAATAACCTTAAATGCATCTAAACAAATAGAAGCAGTGGTAGTAATGAAAAGTTCTCCAGTAGTTAATGCTACTTTAACAAGTTCTTCTGTGATAGTAACAGATGGCGAAACACCTACGTCTATTATATTAACTGTTGATACAACTCTTAAATCAGGAAATGTTAAATTATTTGTAAATGGTAAGTTAGAAGATATGACAGGTCCTTCGTTAGCTGCCGGAACTTCCAATAATTGGCAAACTGGTACAGTTATAAATGGAGGAAATGCTTCTCTACACATAGGAAGGTCAGCATCTACATCTGGTAATTATGGTTTTGATGGTAGAATTGAAGAAGTTGTAGTCTATAAAAAATGTATTTATCCAGTAGTTCCTAACGTTACGGAGTTTTTGTTTACAAAACCATTATCTGAATTAGTATCAGGACAATCGTTAGCACAATCTAAAAGTAACACAGCTAAATTATTTATAAAAGATTATCACAATATAAGAGGTTCTACAGAAAAAGAAGTAGCGTCTTCGTCACAAGTTTCATGGAGGAAAGCAGCATTCGCTTTAGATACAAGTTAATATGGCTAATGAAATAATTAAAGTATACAATACGGAAGCCAATGCTATAGCAAACGGCACTACAGGACGTATAGACCCTGTTGCAGCAATATCTGGTCATGCAGGTATTATAGCAAACGTAGCAGCAGAAGATATACCATTTTACATTTATAAAAAATTCTATTATAGATTTGAAGCTAATGAACCTGTTTTAGAATTTCACATAGACTGGGATGACGGAGAAGATAACTCTCCAGAAAAGGCCAATATAGAAATAATTAAATTTGAAACACCAGACACCGTAGCTATAACATCACACATTTATACTGAACATAAACATTTCTTTCCTCTTATAAGAGTTAAAAGTATAGATGGTTACATTTCTAAATGGTATACTAATGATTCTTCACTAAATGCATATTCTCAATTAGAAAAAAACACACTCTCAGCAGGACAAAATGAATTTTCTAATGTAACAGAAGAAAAGGCAGATAGTGACCGTATTAATAGTTTTTTACCAGCTAATTTACCACCTATAGGTGTGTTAAAAACTGACAAGAAACGTATTTATTCAGGTATAGATAATGATTTTATTAAGAGTAGTTTTAACTATCCATTATTATATGCTTACAGTTCAACCTCTGCAAGCACTAAACCCAATATTAAATTTACACTACAAGATAGTAAAGGTGCTATAAGAGAACATACTCTAGATAATAGCAGTACTAATAAAATACTTTCTGGCGTTATAGCTGATGATTGGTCTACACTTACTGGTCAAGAACTGGCTACTAAATGTGTACCTACTGGTAATTTTACTGCTAACCTTGTACAAGCTGTACAACGTATAAATGTCAATGAATTCATAGCCGGTGGAACCCCTCCAAACTGGGATGTCTGGTGGTCATCAATAAACGACGTATATATGGATATACATTATGAAAGTTCAAGTACAGGAGATGTTAATGGTAACTACCACTGTAGAGTATTTATGGATAATAGTACTTCAGAAAAAACTGCGGCACCTACTGGTGCTACAGTACCAACAGGCTATTCTGCCTTTACAGTAGGAGTAGGAAATTCACATGGTTCAGGAGCAGAAGACTCTGTAACTTCAGAATTGCAATCTGCCTTTGCAGCCAATGATGGTGGAGATGCGGGAGCTGGTATGAAATTCCCTTTCTTAACTGGAAGCGTCGCAGGTACTGACGACCCTTACTTTGATATTACTATGATGGATGTAGGTGCAGTAAGCGTTGCTTCTGAATCTACAGCAGGAAATGAAGAATTAGACCTATCTCAACAAACAGCAGGAGCAGGTTCACCTACCCTAACAGCAAGCGCATTAAAACTAGTAAGAGTAGAATTAGACAATGCTACAGAATTAGCAGACACTGACAGAATATATATAAATGTTTTTGACGCTGGTGTATCTTCTACTGTATTACATAACACCGCTCCATCTGAAACTAATGATAAAACTATTGCAGTTCTTTCTAATGGAAACCCTATAGTAGAAATAGAGGATAAAAATGTCGTTTATTTAGATGGAACAGAAAGTTTTACAAGAGCTTCTAATCTTTCTATATCTACTTATAATTTTGATGAAGATAAACTTAATAATGATGGAGCAGTTCAAGCCGTTGACGCTGATGGTGTTTCTGATTTGATGAGTGGTACCTTTAGTGCAACTGGCACAAAAGAATTATCTTATAGTTATAATAGAATCGGAGATTCTGTAGATAGTGATAGTAGATTTTATTCAACCTATAGATTACCAAGATTACAAGTTAAAGATAATATGACCGACGCTACAGATAGTACGGCTTTAGACACATTAACATACTCTGCTATAGAACATTTCGATGATACATCTTACACAGCAGCTGCTGTAGAGATGCCTTCTGAATTAGAATCTAGAGGTTTATTGTTATATTCTAATAGAGATACTGAAGTTACAGCAACTTGGCTTGATAGGTCTCTAAACAATATAGACGATACAGCTACCGTTTTTGGAGGCGATATTACAAGACAACCTTTAGCCGATTCGTCAGCTATAACAGACCATCCAAGAAATCATATTTTTATTGCTAAAACTGATAAATTTGATAGAATATTTTTTAGAATGGAAAATACTAATGTAGTTGGAGAATCAAACTGGCCACCAACAGTAGTAATTACAGCCTTTTATGGTAATGGTTCTACTTGGTATCCTTTAGAAATAATAGATGAAACACAAGGATTACAAGTTTCTGGAAGTATAAAATTCAATATGCCTCATGATTGGAAAAAAGGACATTACACAGATGTTGATGGTGGCGATTGGAACGGACCAATTGAAGAAGAAGGGAATGAAGGTTCAGCTGTTGCTCCTAAAGATTTATGGACTACTGGAAATATTGGTTCAGCAGGAGCTTATGGATTTTTAATGTCTATAGGAGTTAAAGGCACTAGCAATAATGAACACAAAATAGTGTGTAAAAATATTTGGCCATATAATAACTCACATTCTCAACTTATAAAAATAGAAGACCCACACCATGTATCTTTGAATAGTATAGCAATTGCACAATCTATATCTTTTGGTAGAAGTTCAAAGGTTATATCTGTAGAGGATAAATTTGGTAAAGCAGATATAAGAAAAATTGGTGCAGGAGGAGGCAGTGTTAGATTTGGTGGTATAGATTTAGGAAGTTCGGATGATTATAGAAAAACTTTAGTAGGATACCAAAAGAATGCAACTCCTGTATTTTTAGATGTAGAACATAAAAGTGGAGAAAAAACTAGATTCTTTGGTATTATATCTCAAGTTACAGAAGACCACCCAGCAGGGAACATGTACCCAAAGTGGGCAGTTACAATGAATATTTCACACGTATTAGAATTGAGTTCTACTGGTGCTATTAATTCTGATAAGATATCTATCGGAGGAGCGTTAGTAGATGACGGAAAATACTTATTATAAACCTAGATTAGTTATAGGTGATAAAGATATAACAAAAGGTATGTCAGGTTCCATAACTTTCTCAGGTAACAGTCAGGCTAACTTATGTACATGTAAGATAACAGACCCAGACTTTCAAAATCACAGATTATATAATAAAGAGTTAAAAGTATATCTCAATTATGGAGCAGATGATGGTGTACCTATTTTTAGGGGATTTATTAAAGAAGTGACACCTAATGACACAGAGACTAACATAAAGGCGATAGACCCAAGAATGTTATTAACAGGTCAAACTAGTAGATTAGTACACTTAACAGATGATAATAATTATGATGGATATAGTTTAGCATCTTTTTTACATAAATTAATAGAGGATGATATTAACACAGATAAAACATTGATTGGTTTAGATTGTCTTAGAGATACTAATCCTATTGTATCTATGACAGGAGAAAGGACAAAAGAACCATCTTCTCCATATCAAATAGTAACTAAAAAATTAAAAGATGCTATAGATGATTCAGATATAGAAAAACCACTTACATATCTCATTGATATGATTGATGATGGTCTAAAAAGTAATATTACATTTAAGAAAGAAAAACAGATAACAGAAACACCTTCGTTAAATTTAAGCTTTTCTAATGGTTTAGTTAGTTATAAAAATAATAGGAGAGTACCCTCGACAAGAGCGGTTGGAGAAGGCGCAGATTTTACCTTTTCAAGCGAACCTAAAGGTAGTGTTAGTAGAAGTATAAGTGGTAAATTTAAAGATAGGAATGATGCCAGAACACAAGGCATAAAAGAAGTTTTATTACACAACCGTGAAACTGATGAAATAACTGTGCAAGCTAATAAGGGACATTATATAGGATTAGGTTCTATAGTTAGATTAGATATTGATGAAGAAGATATAAAAGGAAATCACAGACTTACATCTAAAAAAATATCTTTTAACACAGGTGAAGTTAAACTATCACTGTCTTTGAACAAGAAACCTTTAGTGCTATCAAGTTATATTCAGTAACCTTTATTACTTTTATTAAATTTACTTCTTTCAGTGTTGGCTAGACCTTTTGAGTCTGGCATATCAGGAACTTGTGTTCTAGCTACTACACTACCCTCTTGTAATTCTGTACCACTCACAGAGTGTACACTATCTAGAGTACCGTCACTTTTTAATCCTGCATTACGACCCATCTTTCGCTTCTGACCTGTTATATCTTTATCTAAATTCATATTTCACACTTATCTCCTACACAAGCAAGTTCTTGTTTACCCTGAGTATTGTCTTCAAGTTCATACTTGGATAGAATGCTATAGTCTATTAGGGGGAGGGTCTTTATAAGCCTTTCGTAGGTATGGACGTC
>TARA_R100001443_G_scaffold116998_2_pt1 | contig 11221 bp, 11 predicted proteins | sample TARA_R100001443 | Tara Oceans TARA_R100001443 (sample SAMEA2622142) | marine metagenome | biome: marine biome (ENVO:00000447); feature: deep chlorophyll maximum layer (ENVO:xxxxxxxx); material: "saline water (ENVO:00002010), including plankton (ENVO:xxxxxxxx)" | depth 50 m
ATAAAAATATTGTAATAGGATTAAGGTCTGCACAAGGAAATGGTACCTCTACTGTTTTAACCGACAACATTATACTAGGATATGAAGCTGCCTTTGCTGCAGATGGACCTGCATTCGGTAATATTATAATAGGTAAAGGAGCAGGAAGTCAACTTGCAACAGGTCCGGGTCCGGCATCAAACAATATTGTGATAGGTAATGGTGCCGGTAAAGAAATAACTGCAGAGTATTGTATTGGTATAGGAGAAAATAGTTTAAGTACCCTTTGTACCGGAGGAAATAATACTGCGGTGGGAAGGTCTTCCTTAGAAAATAATGGAGAAGGAGAAGCTAATACTGCGGTGGGAGCTTATGCATTAGAAAACTGTCAGGATGGAAACCTAAATACTGCGATTGGATATTTTGCAGGTAATGTTCTTGCAACTCCTGAAAACATAACTTGTTTAGGATATAATTCTCAGGCTTTAGGAAATGATGAAGTAGTATTAGGAGATGGAAATGTAGCAATTTTAAGATGTAATACGGCAGTTATTTCAGCAATCTCTGATGAAAGAGATAAAAAAGATATTAAAAATGCTCCTTCCGGATTTGGACTTTCTTTTATAAATCAATTAAAACCTCGTGTATGGGAATGGGATAGAAGAGATGAAAAGGATGCAAAGATGGCAGGTAAAAAAGATATGGGATTTATTGCACAAGAATTAAAAACCCTATTAGATGCGTCTCCTGATGCAAAACAAGCTATGCCAAATCTTTTAGATGAAAGAAATCCTGACCGAATGGCAGTAGGTCCTGCGGCTTTAATTCCGGTGTTAGTTAAGGCGGTACAACAATTATCGGCTGAAGTTGATGCACTTAAAGGCACTAAAAAAGGTTAAATATAATTAAATGGATATTAGAAAAATTTCAATTGGTCCTGATTATAAATCAGGTGCGATGCACTACCTTGTTGGTCAATCGGTGTTAGGAGGAAATTATACTATTCATTTAATCAGACATTACTCTGATACCGATTCCATTAAAATATTTATAGAAGAAAAAGGTAGTCGTGTAGTAGTGTGTTGGAAGGAATTTAATGCTACTATGCCGGTATCTATTGAATACAATATAAACTTTTAATTATGTCAGACACTACACGTCAAGAGTTAGAAGAAACTCTTAAAAATTACGAATCTCAACTAAACGATGACACATTTTTTCGTTTATCTTTTGAAGAAAGATTAGAATTAGCAGATAAACTGCACAATATTAAAATGAAATTAAATGGAGTTAAACCTGAAAGCAGTTATATAGATTGTGTAGGGTGCGGCTCGTAAAATAAAAAATGAAATCACTTTATCAGTTTATAGTAAAACCTGTAGGCGGAAGGAGATATGATAATATAAAAAAAATCGGAAATACAGATTTTATTATGAGCACATCAGAAGAAGATGCAGCTTTTAGTAATAGACAAGCCGAAGTCATTGAAACTCCTTTAAACTATAATGGTTCAATATCTAAAGGAGACATACTACTTGTACATCACAACGTATTTAAGTTTTACAATGATATGTATGGTAGAAGAAAAAGCGGAAGAAGTTTTTTGAAAGACGATTTATTCTTTGTAGACCCTGACCAATTTTTTGCTTATAAAAAAAATAACAAGTGGTATGGATATGACCGCTATTGTTTTTTAAAACCTATTCCTCCAACCGAAAGCTATATTTTTAAACCTTTAACTAAAGAACCATTAATGGGTGAAATGGTTATAGTAAATGATGGCTTAAAAGAAAAAGGAGTCAAGAAAGGAGATATAGTTACTTATAAACCTAATCAAGAATACCAATTTAATGTAGATAATCAAATCTTGTGGCGAATGTATGACCACACAATAACTTTAATATTATGATACCAATGTTATACCATAACGTATTACCCGAAGCGGAAGAATATGTTAAAAGTGTTGAAGCCGGAAAGTTTGAAGATATTCAAACGGAATCCGGAATGTTTAAAAAAATCCAACAAAGAGGTGAAGATGCTCTTTATTCCTTAGTTAGTCACTTTATGCCGGAATATGAAATAGTAATGAATTTTGTAAGGAAATCTCCTTTAGGACAAAAAGAACCTAATTTTATTCATACCGATGAGATGCACGGAGATAAAACTTTAATTTATTACTTAAATCAAACCTATCCTGAAGGGTATGGAACTACTATTTATGATAATAACGATATTCCTATTTTAATTCATAGAGCACAATTTAACAGTCTTTTTATGTTTGATTCGGGTTATAAGCATTCAAGAAACATAGAAGAAAATTTTGGAGAAGGTGAAGATGCAAGAATGGTTCAGGTAATGTTTCTAAAAGCAAAAAGTAATGAGTGATTTTTTAAATATGCTTAAAGAACACAATATTAATTTAGATGAATTAAATAGATATATAGATTCTAAAGAATTTGAATTAGAAGCCGGTCCTGTAGTTGATGATAAAAATAAAAACTATGAGGTTAAAGAATCTAATATTGAAGGGTTGGGAATATTTGCTACAAGACAAATATATGAAGGTGAAGCAATAGGGTATGGAATAAAAGACCACACAAGGACTTTTGCAGGGAGATACGGTAATCATTCTCCCCATCCAAATGCACAATATTTCTATTTTAGAAATAATGATAATATGATATTAGTGGCATCTAAGTCTATTGAAAAAGGACAAGAAATTGTAACTAATTATAGACAACACACCTATAGCAAAGAATATTATGAGTAAAGAAATAAAATTAAAAATAATTGAAGCAGGTCGTCAAGCAGTAGAACAATTGATTAAGGTAGCTAAAGAAAAAATTATAAAACCTGACCCTGAAGATGATTTAGCGGCTGATAGGTTAAAGAATGCGGCAGCCACTAAAAAACTTGCCATATTTGACGCTTTTGAAATATTAAAAAGAATAGAAGACGAAGAAGAAGCATTAGATGGAAATACCATAAATAATAAAGTAGATACTAAACAAGGATTTGCAGAACGAAGGTCAAAATAAAAAATTATATAGGGTTATAAAAAACTATATTCCCAAACAGATTATTACAAATAAAAATCGTAATAAATCTTGGTTGTATGGATATAACCCTAAATATGACGTTGTTGTTATTTCAAAGTCCGGAGAAATAGGAGATATAATTAAAATAAGTGGACTAACTATTGCTTTACCTAAAACTCCAAAAGAGTGTCTTCAAAGACACTCTACTAAATCTAAACAATATTGGGAAAGAAAAGAATTACCTAAACAATTAGGAAGGATTCAATCTATTTTTCATTGGAACGAAATGCCTTCTGCTTTTAAAAGTAAATGGGTAGATTTTATAGAAACAGAATTTGACAATAGAGAATATGGTGTATGGTTTATGAATAATGGTGTGCCAACTTATATTACAGGTGCTCATTATATGTATTTACAATGGACCAACATAGATGTAGGTTATCCTGAATTTAGAGAAGCTAATCGTTTATTATGGATTTTTTGGGAAGCGTGTAAAGCAGATGTAAGAAGTTTTGGTATGATATATCTAAAGATTAGACGTTCAGGTTTTTCTTTTATGTCATCGTCAGAATGTGTGAATACTGCAACTCTTGCAAAAGATTCTCGTATTGGAGTTTTATCGAAAACGGGTAGTGATGCTAAAAAAATGTTTACTGATAAAGTTGTTCCTATTAATAATCGTTTACCATTCTTCTTTAAACCTATTATGGATGGTATGGATAAACCTAAAACAGAATTAGCTTATAGAGTTCCGGCATCTAAGATTACTAAAAATAATATGTATGATATAGATGAAGAAACAATTGAAGGGTTAGATACTACAATAGATTGGAAAAATACTGATGACAACTCTTATGATGGAGAAAAACTTTTATTATTAGTTCACGATGAGAGTGGAAAATGGATAAAACCTAACAATATACTAAATAATTGGAGAGTAACAAAGACTTGTCTTAGGTTAGGTAGTAAAATAATTGGTAAGTGTATGATGGGTTCTACTTCAAATGCTTTAAATAAAGGAGGGGGAAACTTTAAAAAATTATATTATGATTCCGATGTAATGAAAAGAAATAAGAATGGACAGACCAAAAGTGGGTTGTATAGCTTATTTATTCCTATGGAATGGAATATGGAAGGGTTTATAGACCGTTATGGAATGCCTGTTTTAACAATGGATGAAGAAGAGGTGGAAGGAATCAATGGAGAATACATTTATCAAAGTGCTATTCAATATTGGGAGAATGAAGTAGAGTCATTAAAGAATGACCCTGACGCATTAAATGAATATTATCGTCAATTCCCCCGTAGTGAATCTCACGCTTTTAGAGATGAAAGCAAACATTCATTATTTAATCTTACTCGTATCTATCAGCAAATTGATTATAATGATTCAGTTATTACTGAGCAACACATAACTCGTGGTTCGTTTTCTTGGAAAAATGGAATAAAAGATACACAAGTAATCTTTTCTCCTGACCAAAGAGGAAGATTTTATATTTCTTGGGTTCCTAATAAAAGTATTCAAAATAATCAGTATACTAAACTTGGAGTTAAATATCCGGGCAATGACCATATCGGTGCGTTTGGATGTGACTCTTATGACATAAGTGGAACTGTAGGAGGAGTAGGGTCTAATGGTTCTTTACACGGTCTTACTAAATTTAGTATGGAAGAAGCACCAAGTAATGAGTTTTTTTTAGAATACATTGCACGACCACAAACTGCAGAAATATTTTTTGAAGATGTATTAATGTCGTGTGTGTTTTATGGTATGCCTATTTTAATAGAAAACAATAAACCTCGTTTATTATATCATTTTAAAAATAGAGGGTACAGAGGATATTGTATGAATAGACCTGACAAAGTGTTTACTAAATTATCTAAAACAGAAAAAGAGTTAGGTGGAATACCTAATTCATCTGAAGATGTAAAACAAGCACACGCATCAGCTATTGAATCATATATAGAAAAATTTGTAGGAATAATTAACAATGAAGGAGAAGAAATGGGAAGTATGCCGTTTACTCGAACTTTAGAAGATTGGGCAAAGTTTGACATTTCAAATAGAACTAAGTTTGATGCTTCAATTAGCTCCGGACTAGCCATTATGGCTTGTCAAAGACATTTGTATCAACCTGATAAAAAAGAGTCAAGAATTATGATTAACTTTGCAAGGTATAGTAATGATGGCAAAATAAGTCAAATAATTAGATGAAAGAGGTTAAACTAAATATTTCATCTGCAGGATTCCCAAGCCAATTTGTTTCGGATGCCGAAAAAGCAACCGATGAATATGGACTGCAGATTGGACAAGCTATTCAATATGAATGGTTTCGTAAAGATGGGAATGGATGTAGGTTTTATAACCAATGGAGAGACTTCCATCGTTTAAGATTATACGCAAGAGGTGAGCAATCTATTGCTAAATATAAAAATGAATTAGCAATTGATGGAGATTTGTCTTACTTAAATTTAGATTGGACTCCCGTACCTATTATTCCTAAGTTTGTAGATATTGTTGTAAATGGTATGTCGGACCGTTTATTTAAAGTAAAGGCATATGCACAAGATGCAATGTCACAAGCCAAGCGTTCTAAATATCAAGATATGATAACAGGACAAATGGCGGCTAAAGATACTTTGCAACTTATTCAGAACAAAACAGGAGTTGACCCTTTTGTTGTACCTGCTGATGAATTGCCTCAAACAGATGAAGAGCTTTCTTTATATATGCAACTGAATTACAAACCTGCAATTGAGATTGCAGAAGAGGAAGCTATTAATACTATACTTGAAGAAAACCATTATATAGACGTTAGAAAAAGAATAGATTATGATATGACAGTTTTAGGAATTGGTGTAGGAAAACACGAATTTTTAAAAGGTGCAGGAGTACAGGTAGAATATGTAGACCCTGCAAATGTAGTTTATAGTTATACCGAAGACCCTTATTTTAAAGATTGTTTTTATTGGGGAGAAGTTAAAACTATTCCAATTATTGATTGTAAAAAGATTGACCCATCATTAACTAATAAAGACTTAGAAGAAATTTCTCAATATAGTCAAACTTGGTTTGATTATTATAATGTAGCACAATATTACCAAAACGACATTTTTTATAGAGACACTTGTACTTTATTATATTTTAATTATAAAACCACAAAAACAATGGTTTATAAGAAAAAAATAATGGAAACAGGCGGCTCCAAAGTAATAGAAAAAGACGACCAATTTAATCCTCCTGTAGAAATGATGGAAGAAGGAAGATTTGAAAAGTTTGAAAAAACTATTGATGTTTGGTATGATGGTGTAATGGTAATGGGTACGAATATTATATTAAAATGGGAACTTGCTAAAAATATGGTAAGACCTAAATCTGCAAGTCAACACGCTTTACCTAACTATGTAGCGTGTGCACCAAGAATGTATAAGGGTGTTCTTGAGTCACTTGTAAGACGAATGATTCCTTTTGCTGATTTAATTCAACTAACTCATTTAAAACTACAACAAGTTATTTCAAGAGTAGTTCCTGATGGTGTATATATTGATGCTGATGGATTAAATGAAGTAGATTTAGGAACGGGTAATGCGTATAATCCTGAAGATGCTTTACGTTTATATTTCCAAACAGGTTCGGTAATAGGAAGGTCTTATAATCAAGATGGTGATGTAAATCAAGGTAAAGTTCCTATTCAACAACTTACATCCAACTCAGGAGCTTCTAAAACCCAAATGCTTATTACTAACTATAATCATTACTTAAATATGATTAGAACAGTAACAGGATTAAATGAAGCAAGAGACGGAAGTGTACCTGACCCTAATTCTTTAGTAGGATTACAAAAATTAGCTGCTCTTAATTCTAATACGGCTACAAGACATATTCTTGATGCTAGTTTATATTTATATCGAAGTATTGCAGAAGCTCTTACTTATAGAGTAGCAGATATTTTAGAATATGCTGATTTCAAAGATGATTTTGCAAATAAAATTGGAAAATACAATGTATCTATATTAAATGATATTTCTGATTTATATATATATGATTTTGGAATTTTTATAGAGGTGGCACCTGATGAAGAAGAAAAGGCTAAACTTGAAGCTAATGTTCAAATGGCTTTATCTAAAAACGATATTAATTTAGAAGACGCAATTGATATAAGAGAAATAAAAAATATTAAACTTGCTAATCAATTATTAAAAGTAAAGCGTAAACAAAAACAAGAGCAAGATGAAAAGATGGCTATGCAAAAACAAGCGATGGTTGCACAACAAAATTTGAAATCTCAACAGATGGCTGCTCAATTAGCTTTGCAAAAGCAACAAGCTGAAATGCAAGGAAAAATGAAATTAAAACAAGCTGAAATTGCATTTGAAATAGAAAAAATGAATAATGAGGCTAAATTAAAATCTATGTTGATGGCTGAAGAATTTGAATATAACCAACAATTAAGAGATATTTCAGAAGATGCACTTCAACAGAGAGAAACACAAAGAGAAGAAGCTAAGTCTGCTCGTATAGACCAACAAAATAGTCAGCAGTCTAAACTTATAAATCAACGTAAAAATAATTTACCACCTCAAAGATTTGAATCTAATGAGGACAGTTTAGATGGTTTTGATTTGGCGGAATTTTCCCCAAGATAAACTGAATAAATTGAACAAAAAATATTTATTAACTTTGTAAAAAATTAAATCTAATGGAAATTAAAGTAAGAGCAGTAGACGGAGCTGAACAAAAATCCGTACAAGAAAGAGAAAAAGAACTGCTTGAGAAAGCAGAAAATAATGAACCAACTATTGCTAATATAGATACATCTAAATTAGAAGGAGAAAATAAAAAAGTAGAATCTTCAACGGAAGAAGCTGCTACAGAAGACACACAAGAAGAAATTAAAGAAGCTCAATCCTCAGAGTTAAAAGAGGAAGACGTTCTTTCATTTATTAAAAATAGATACTCAAAAGAGTTCACATCGGTAGATGAAATGTTTTCAGAAAGAGAAAACAATGAAGAGCTACCTGAAGATGTTAAGGGTTATTTTGAGTATAAGAAAAAAACCGGAAGGGGAATTGAAGATTATGTAAAACTAAACAGAGATTTCTCTTCTATGGAAGAAGACCAACTTTTGTCCGAGTATTTACTTTCAAGCGGTGAGGCTACAGATTTAGAAGATGTAGATGTCTTAATGGATGACTACACATTTGATGAAGAGCTTGACGAAGAAAAAGATATAAAGAAAATAAAGTTGGCAAAGAAAAAAGCTATTGCTAAAGCTAAAAAGTTTTTTAATGAACAAAAAGAAATGTATAAACAACCACTTGAGTCAAGTGGAAGTGGAATTTCTGAGTCGGACCAAAAAGAGCTTGATAGCTATAAGCAATATTTAGCTGAGGCTAAAACGAACCAAGAGGAAATAAAAAGGCGAAGAGATTGGTTTATTGATAAAACCAATAAAGTATTTCAAGACTTCAAAGGTTTTGATTTCAAAATTGGAGATACTACTTTGACTTTTAATCCGGGTGAAGGCGGCAAAATAAAAGAAGCTCAAATGGATTCTGCAGCTTTTATAAGAAAGTATGTAGATGAAAAAACAGGCTTAATAAATGATGCTGACGGATACCATAGGGCATTAGCCATTGCAATGAATCCTGATAAATTTGCTGCGTATTTTTATGAGCAAGGCAAATCAGATGCTACTGAAGATGTGACAAAAAAAATGAAAAATGTTGATATGCATCAACGTAGAGCACCGGAAGTAGTTCGTAAGGATGGATTGCAAATTAGAGCCGTAAACCCTTCAGAGGGTAGAGGCTTAAAGATTAAAAGTAGAAAAAAGTAATAACTAAAAATTAAGAAAAAATGGCAGGTAATTTTACAGGTCCCGGTTTTGACCTTCAGCCATCAGCACAACAGGTGCCGTTGGCAACAAACTATATTACCAATTTTGATTTCTTGAATCAGTATCTTCCTGATACATATGATAAAGAATTTGAAAGATATGGTAACAGAACAATAGGTTCTTTTTTAAGATTAGTAGGAGCAGAGCTTCCTTCTAATTCAGATTTAATAAAATGGGCAGAGCAAGGTAGGCTGCACGTTAAGTATACGCAAGTAGGTACTGCTGCTGCGGCTGCTGATGACGAAGCGGTTTTCCAAGTTAATGATGATGCAGCTCCGGCAGGACAACCTACTACAGGTCAAAATCCTTTTGACGCACAAGGCGGTATAGCTTTAAGAGAAGGTCAAACTGTTGTGGTGAGTCAAAATGATGGTTCAGGAGAAAACAAAGGTATCATTACTGATGTTGACTTAACTGCTTCGCCAATTCAGTTCACAGTTGCTTTCTATGAAGCAGGTGGTCTTGTAACTGCAGGTACAGGTGCAGGTAACGCAGATGTTACTGTTTGGATTTATGGTTCTGAATTTAGAAAAGGAACAAATGGAATGGATGGTTCTCTTGAGTCTGATGACTACATATTTGAGAACTCACCAATCATTATTAAAGATAAATATTCAGTTTCAGGTTCTGATATGGCTCAAATTGGTTGGGTTGAAGTAACTACTGAAAATGGAGCTACAGGATATCTTTGGTATATGAAATCAGAGCACGAAACAAGATTACGTTTTGACGACTATCTTGAGACTGCAATGGTTGAAGCAGTTCCGGCTGAAGCAGGTTCAGGTGTTGTTAATAACACTCTTAATCCTGATTATGGTAACAAAGGTTCTGAAGGAATCTTCCACGTAGTAGGAGATAGAGGTAATCTATGGACAGGTGGTATTCCTAATGCTCTTGCAGATTTTGACACAATAATCGGAAGACTTGATGCTCAAGGAGCTATTGAAGAAAACGTATTATTTGTTGACAGAGCATTTGGATTTGCTATAGACGATATGTTAGCAGCACAAAACTCTTACGGAGCAGGTGGTACTTCATTCGGTTTATTTGATAATGATGAAGAAATGGCACTTAACTTAGGATTCTCAGGATTCCGAAGAGGGTACGATTTCTATAAGACTGATTGGAAATACTTAAATGACCCAACAATGAGAGGTGGAAACGCTACAGGTGCGTCTTCAGGTCACATTAATGGTATATTAGTTCCTGCAGGTTCAACGTCTGTGTATGACCAAGTATTAGGTAAGAATGCTAAGAGACCTTATCTTCACGTAAGATATAGAGCTTCTGAAACTGAAGACCGTAGATACAAAACTTGGATAACAGGTTCTGCAGGTGGTGCAGCTACAAGTAGCTTAGATGCTATGGAGGTTCACTTCTTATCAGAAAGATGTGTATGTACAATGGGTGCAAACAACTTCGTAATGTTTGAAGATTAATATGTAAGAAAGTGGGGGTGTCTTTAAAGACACTCCCTCTTTTTATTGTTTAAAATTAAATTTAATTAAAATGAAATTAGAATTAAAAGACCGAGTTTATAAACTCACAAGAAACAAGACACCTCTGTCTTGTATTATTCCTTCAAGAAATAGTGGTAACAAACCTTTACTTTACTTTGATGAAGAGAAAGGTGTAAATAGAAGTTTACGTTATGCAAGTAATCAAAGGTCGCCTTTTGAAGATGAGCAAGACGGAAATGTTCTTGTGTCTCCTATTATTTTTGAAGATGGTATGTTAAGGGTGCCACGTACAAATCCGGTATTACAAGAATTTTTACATTACCATCCTTTAAATGGTAAAAAGTTTGTAGAAGTAGATTTTGGTAAAGATGCTCAAAAACAATTAGAGGTAATGAACAAAGAGGTAGATGCATTAATAGAAGTTAAAAAAATGAGTATTGAACAACTTGAAACATTAGGTAGAGTTCTATTTGCTCGTGATACTTCTGAGATGACAACTGCGGAATTAAAAAGAGATATATTAGTATTTGCTAAACGTAATCCGGATGCATTTTTACGTACTATCTCAGACCCTCGATTAAAAACTCAAGCCAAAGTACAATTGTTTTTTGATAATAAATTAATTGCATATAGAAACAAAAAGAAAGATGTGTATTTTAATTTAGACGGAAATAAAAAACGAATGACTACTATCCCATTTGGAATAGACCCTATTGAATATTTAGGGGAGTGGTTTAGGACTGATGAGGGAGTTGAAGTTTTAGGATTTTTAGAGTCTCAGCTTTAACCTATTTATATAAGCATTTAAGGAAAGAGAGAGGTAAAATCCCTCTCTTTTTTTTTT
>TARA_R100001443_G_scaffold117148_1_pt1 | contig 11219 bp, 10 predicted proteins | sample TARA_R100001443 | Tara Oceans TARA_R100001443 (sample SAMEA2622142) | marine metagenome | biome: marine biome (ENVO:00000447); feature: deep chlorophyll maximum layer (ENVO:xxxxxxxx); material: "saline water (ENVO:00002010), including plankton (ENVO:xxxxxxxx)" | depth 50 m
CTAGGTACTGGTCCAGGTACTGCAGCAACTGCAGGTTCTGAAGCCAACTTTGGTGTAATGGTAGCAGGTCATGCCTCTGCGGTAGCAACTGCACAGCAAATTGCTAAAACAGAGACTTTCCGTTCACCAACAACCTTTGCCGATATATATAGGGGCTTAAATTTATATGGGCGCAAGATCTTACGTCCAGAAACATTGTTCACTGCAAACTACAACCTTGCATAAACAATAACGACTCTAGGGGGCTAGTCAGTGCGTACTAGCCCCTTATCCTCATATTAGGACAACGCTAAATGCCCTCTACTTATATAAACTTGTGCAACATGGTTCTTCGTAGGCTAAATGAAGTAGAGATTGCTACGGCTGAATTTCTAAATACCAGAGGTATACAAAGCCTAGTAAAAGATGCCGTAAAAGCTTCAATTGCAAAAATAAACCAAGCAGAATTTGAATGGGGTTTTAACGCAGCCGAATTTACACAGACCTTAACTGCAGGACAATCTGAATACACTTTTCCTAATGCTTTTAAAAAAGCCGATTGGAACAGTTTCCAAATTCAAGAAAACTCTGCTTTAGGAGCTTCCTTTAAATCATTAGGTTTTATGGATAGAGATGAGTGGTATGCCAGACATCGAGATGCTGATTACGCTGCAGGAAGTGCAGGAAGAGGTATTCCTGATAATGTGTTTCCCTCACATGGAAACGGCTTCGGTGTAACCCCCTCGCCTAATGCAGCTTACAGTTTGCGATTTAGATACTATCTAAATTATACAGATCTAACCAACAGTAGTGACGTAACCAGAATACCTGAAGCCTTTGATACGGTAATTGTAGATGGGGCTATGTATCACCTCTACATGTTTAAAGATAATATTGACGCGGCTAATGCTACATACCAAGCCTTCATGGTTGGGGTAAAAGATCTTCAGACACTTTATATAAATAATTTTGAGTATGTCAGGGATACAAGGATAGCCTTCTAATGGCAGATGAAATTGAGTCCTTTAAACTGATATGCCAAGGCGGTTTGAATAGTAATGAAAACCATCTAGAACTTTCAGAAAAAAAATCTGGTGCAGCTACTAGATTAGTTAATTTTGAACCTAGCCTCTACGGAGGCTATAGACGTATAGAAGGCTATAGTCATTTAGGTAATATGGACGTTACTGTAGGTGGCTCCAGTGCAGAAGGTGCAGTTTTAGGGGTATCCTTATATAAAAACGAGCATATAGGTAACCCTTACTTTATAGCTGCCAGAAAAGATGTCGGGGCTACTACTTACAAGTTTTATAAATTTGTTCCTTTTTCAGGTTGGCAGGTAATAGCAAACCAACCCACTAGAAACACAGTTTCTGGTAGTCTTACAATTAAGAAAATACGACAGGTACAGTTTGATTGGGGTAACGGATCAGCAATTTGTTTCGTAGACGGTATTAACCCTGCAGTCGTATTCGATGGAACAAATTGGCACGAATTACTACAAGCCAATTCTGGTGGTGCTAGTTCTCCAGGAGGTAACCAAATTGTAGACGCACCCTCGATAGTAGGAGAATATCAAAATCATCTCTGGGTAGGTGGTGATCTGACATCAAGAGCTACTATCCGACATTCTGCACCAAATGATCCGTATACTTGGACTTCGGCTGCAGGTGGTGGAAGTCTGAGTCCTGCATTTAATATCGTGCAAATAAAACCTTTTCGTGATGACCTATTTGTTTTTGGTACAAATGGCATAAAAAAAGTCAGTACGGCTAAAAACTCCTCTGGTGGAATTACTTTTACCTTACAAAGTGTTACAAATAATGTTGGGTGCATCGCCAGAGACAGTGTAGTTGAAATTGGTGGAGATTTATTATTTTTAGCACCTGACGGTTTTAGACCTATTTCCTCCACCTCAAAATTAGACGGTGTAGAATTAGAAAATGTCAGTAAAGCAATACAAGTTACCCTTGTAGATTTAATAAAAAATAATGACTCCGATACAGTAAATTCAGTAGTTATAAGAGGTAAGTCACAGGTTAGATTTTTTGTTGGTGACAGTACCACCACCCAAGTAGATAGCTATGGAATTATTGGCGGGTTATACGACAAACAAGGATCTATTGAGTGGTCATTTGGAGAACTACTTGGAATTAGAGCATCTTGTACGGATTCAGGTTATATAGGTTCAGAAGAACAGATCGTACACGGTGATTATGACGGTAAGGTTTATCAACAAGAAACTGGTACTAACTTTGCAGGAAATGACATAGTAGCAGTTTATGCCACACCGTATTTAGACTTCGGTGATACCGAGATTAGGAAGACTTTACGCAAAGTAAACACCTATGTTAGAGCCGAAGGTCCGACAACATTTTTCTTATCACTTGATTATGATTGGGGCGACTACAACACCAGTAAGCCCTCAGAATATACTCAAGCATCTACAGGCGGTCCAGTTAGGTATAATGCTCTCAACCTAGACTACGGAGATGCCAACGCCCTTTATGGCGGTAACTCAAAACCAATACTTACTGCAGATGTGCAGGGATCTGGTTTTTCAACAAGAGCAACCTTTGTAACGGTAGGTCAATCTGAACCCTACAGTCTACAAGGTTTAGTATTTGAATTTTCGATTTCGGGGAGAAGGTAGAACATGGCAGGATACACTCGCCAATCTGTTAGCCAAATTATTAATGGCGCGGATATTACGGCTCCACCGCTAAATGCTGAATTTAACCAACTATTAGCGGCTTTTGAAGCTACAACTGGGCATGGACATACTGGTGCTACAGGGGATGCCCCCAAAATACCACTAGCCACTTCTGTTTCTGGGGTACTTCCTGCACTTAATGGTGGTACAGGCGGTAAGAATAATATCACTACCAGTAATCCTACAATTACAGACGATAGCACCCAAAGCTATGCAGTGGGATCTCTCTGGATAAATACTTCTACAAAACGTATATTTATTTGTGCTTCTGCAACATCTTCTGCAGCCGAATGGCATGAGATTGTAGCTAATACTGGCTCTAGTATAACTCCTACAGTAACCAATACTATAGACATTGGCTCCTCTAGCCTGAAGTACAAAGACTTTCACCTAGCAGGTAATGCCTTGGTTGGCGGCACTATGGGCGTAACAGGTCTAAGTACACTAGCTCAACTAAACTCCACAACCTCTACGCTAGGCTCAGTAACTGTAGGTGGCTCTGGAAGTAACGGCTCTATCAACGGTGTCGTAATTGGTAATACAAACCCAACTTCTATTGCAGGTACAACGGTTGCTGCCAGTAGTGGTTTTAGTGGGGATCTTACTGGTAATGTAGCAGGTAATGTTACTGCAAGTTCTGGTACATCTACTTTTAATAACGTAGCCATTAACGGAACGCTAACTGGTAACCTTACAGGTGGGATCACTGGTAACGTAACTGCTTCATCTGGATCATCTACTTTTAACGATGTCACTATCAATGGCACGTTGAACATGGACGCAGGTACGACAGGTACTATTACAAACCTTACTACCCCGACTAATACAAATGATGCTGCGACTAAGGGGTATGTTGATACCGAAGTATCAAACCTTGTAGCTTCTGCCCCTGCAGCCTTGGATACTCTGAATGAACTAGCGGCTGCACTGGGAGATGATGCAAACTTCTCCACTAATGTTACCAATAGTATAGCAGCTAAACTACCTCTGGCAGGTGGCACTATGACAGGTGCTATCAACATGGGTAGCCAAAAGATTACGACTACTTATGCACCCACCAATACACCAGACCTCACAAACAAATCTTATGTAGATACCCAAGACGCTCTCAAGCTTAGTCTCTCTGGTGGCACTATGTCTGGTGCTATTGCGATGGGCAATAATACTGTCAGCGGTGTACCTACTCCGACTGCCAATGACCATGTTTCAAATAAGGCTTATGTGGACTCAGTTGCAGGTAGTGCTTCGGCAGCGGCAGGTTCAGCTACAGCGGCTGCAAACAGTGCGGCTGCAGCCCTTACCTCAGAACAAAATGCAGCTACTCATGCTACTACGGCACAGTCTGCAATCAGTGCCTCACAAAACTTTTTAGATACATACTTTGTAGCATCTTCCGCACCTTCTGGCTCAAATTTGACGATTGGGGATTTATGGTTTGATACCACAAACAACCTGATGAAAGTGTATGGCTCTGGTGGTTTCCAAGCCGCAGGTTCATCAGTAAATGGTACGGCTGAAAGACAAGACTATGTAGTAGGCACAAGCAGCGGTTCATATGGCGGTTCTACGACAGTGTTCCCTGCCACATACGATCCCACGTTCTGCGATGTTTTCCTTAATGGTTTGCGTTTAGACCCTGCATCAGATTTTACTGCCTCAAACGGTACTAGCGTAACTTTGGCTACAGCGGCTGCTACTGGAGATTCTGTTGGTATCGTCAGCTACGGCACATTTAGTTTATCTTCGCATTATACACAGACACAATCAGATGCCCGATATGCTCAACTAAGTGGAGGTACGTTTACTGGTGCAATAGATATGGGTGCAAACAATATTACCACTACTGGTAAAATCTTGTACTCCAATGTTTATTCTGCGCTTAGTGACCTTCCATCAGCTTCAACATATCATGGTATGTTTGCTCATGTGCATGGCACTGGCAAAGGCTATTACGCACATGGTGGAAACTGGATACCTCTAGTTAATGAGGATACCTCTGGAAACGTATCTCTTGGTGGTGATCTCACAGTCACTGGGGGGCTTATCGTAAATGGAACTACCACTACTATAAATTCAACTACCTTAGATGTTGATGATTTAAACATTACAGTAGCCAAGGGTGCATCAAGCGCAGCAGCCGCATCTGGCGCAGGTTTAACCGTAGACGGTGCTTCAGCCACATTTAATTATGCCTCTACTGGCGATAAGTGGACGATGAATAAGCCATTAGATGTTACTGGTGCAATTACTTCAAGTGCTGCAATTAACGCAGCAAGTGCAAGTATTACTGGCACAGTAGCTGCAACGGCTTTTACAGGTGATGGTTCTGGTTTAACTGGTGTAGGTTTTACAACTAATGTTGTTACAGGTAACAGCAATGCTACTAAGGATAATCATTATTATCTTAATGGATCAGCAATAACTTTAACGCTTCCATCATCTCCTACGGTTGGGGATGAAGTTCGCATTAGCGAAGTAGCAGGTAACACAAACTGTATTATAGGTCGTAACGGTAGCAACATAATGAGTTCTGCAAGTGATTTAACAGTAGATACAGCATATCTTGTTCTTTCTTTGAGATATGTGGACTCAACCATTGGATGGGCATTTTCGTAAAGGTAAAATAATATGGGTACAACAAGTTCTTTTTTCGGTGGTGGCGGTGGTGAAGTTTACCTTCCACACTTTACCTTTCTTACTAGTAATTCATCTTGGTCGCCTCCTTATGATGGTACGGCTTATATTCATGTGATTGGAGCAGGAGGCAATCCACAGTCAGGTTATGGTGGAGGCGGAGGAGCAGGAGGCTACTCACGAAAGTTAGTTACATTAGCAACTGGTACATCTTGGAATTTTACTGTTGGTGCTACTAATACTGCCGCAGCATCGGCAGGAAATAACTCTACTGCAACAGATGGAAGTAGTTCTCTTACAGCAAATGGTGGCGGTGGAACGTCTGGAAACTCAGGTGGAACAGGCGGCACTGCTTCGGGTGGTGACGTTAATTATCAAGGCGGATCAGGTGGAACAAGAAATGGTAATTATGATGGTGGTGCAGGTGGGGGAGCCGTCAACCTAAGAGGGGTTTCAACTTCTGATGTTTCTGGTGGTAATGTAAGAGTTAATAACGGTCCTGCATTTGCAGGAGGTGGAGGCGTAGGTGGAAAAGCAGCGGAAGCCTACAACAATTCCAACACTAGTTATGTTGCTTATACTGGCGGTGGCGGATCAGGCGGTCCAAGTTTTGGCGGTAATAACGGTTCAGGTTACAATTGGAATAACAATAATGGTTTTAAATCTTGTATAGGCGGCATCGCTTCGGGAGGCAAACCAGATAAAGTTATAGGCTTTGATTTTATAAAAGAATGGGGCGTTGGTGGAGGTTTTCAAGCAATGACAGGGGCAAACTACTCCTTTAATAGTCAAATACCTGCAGGTATTGGTGGCGGTGGCGCACCCACATATGTAAATAATGCTGACGCTCCTGCCCAAAACGGTGGTCTTTTTGGTGGAGGAGGCGGAGGAATGCAGGGTGGTAACGGTGGACTTGGTGGCGGTGGTGGTAATGGATGGTATCACGCAACAGCGCATTATGGCAAAGGCGGCAATGGTGTCATTTTTGTTGAATATATTTCGAGGAGCTAATTAATGACAAAAGCAAGACATTTAGCAGACTTAATATCAAAGAGTTGTTTAATTAAAATTTAAGGAGACATTGAATGTCTAGAGCTAGAGATTTAGCTGATTTTATAAGAACTGGTAGTACCCCCAGTGGCATCCTCGCAGACGGTGCGATAGCTGTTGGCGAGATAACTGGCGTAACTGTTTCGGCAACTGAAATAAACCGATTAACAGGGGTTTCTTCAGACGTTCAAACTCAGATAAATACTAAGGCGGCTAGTGCTAGTCTACACGCAGTAGCTTCTAGCGGTGCAGCATCAGACTTAACTGGATTAGGTACAGCAGCAACCCTTAACGTAGGCACATCTGCTAACAACATTCCGCAACTAGATAGTAACGGAAAACTTGGGGCTATAGACGGCTCTGCTTTGACAGGCATTGAAGGATTTTCCTATGCCGCAACATTAGCATATGGAGATTATTAAATGGCTGACACACTCGCAGAAATTTATCGAAACACTTTAACATCAAGTAGTTTTGATAGTAATGGAGAGGCTACGATTGTTACTACAAACAGTAGCACCTCTCATGTAATAAAAAGCATTCAAGTATCTGATACTGACACAAACGTACCAATAAACGGCACTCTTAAAATAAATGATTTTGATATTGTTGCATTGACAGGAAACTCAAGTGGTACTGAAATTATTGCACCTAGTTCAACTGTAAAAGTTAAGAGTGCATCTATTCCGTTTACCTATGAAGACATAGAGTTCAATACAAGAAGAAACGCCACACAATATACAACAACAACAGATGCAAAAGTTAATGGCTATCTTGCTCTTACAAATATTTATACAGCGGCTGTTACCAGTGGTATGAACTTAACTGAGGACAGTACAGAAAATACTTTTGCTCCCAATATGGGTCCTAACAATTATCACTATAACCACAATTACAACCACTCAGGAGCTACTACTTCTGCTAATATTTATAATAATAGTGGTACTCAACAATTTGCACATCAAGACAACAATACGCCTAAGTGGTTTGACGGTAAACAATACGCTTATTACTACGGTGCAAGAAGTGGCTCTAGCGGTAATGGTATAAATCGAATTGACATATACGCAGCAACTTCAAGTAGATTACTAGATACTACTGGAGTTAACGCCCCCTCAGGGGACCCAAAAATGTTTGGTACTGTAAATGCTGATTATACTCTTGATAAATTATTTTTCTGGTCTAATAAAAATGATTACCCTTTCGTCTATGATGCTGCAACTAATAGTACATCAAAGATTAGTACGTCACAAAGCGCAGCATCACTTTATGGTACAGGGCAAACAGATAACCAAAATTGGTTTGCCATTAAAAGAACTAATGGGAACTACAGATTTGTAATCCCTACAGGCAACAATGAAATACGTTATTATGATTGGGAGGCAGGAACAACTTTTGCAAGTGGTGTTAGTTACACACAAATCACTCCTAGTGGAAATAGTGAAATTTTTAATGCTCGAACAGCTAAACATAGTGTAATTGGAACTAAGCTTTATTACTTAAACGATGACGGTCCAAAAGTTGCTGCTTGGGATTTTGATCCAAATACTCCTACTCACAGTGTTGTTGGAACAAATAATCATTTTACTACTTATGGGGCTGACTTAACTGCTGTAGTACGGACACCAAGTACATCAACAGTTAATGCTCGTTCATACGGTATAAGCCCTTCACTGAAGTTACGAATAAGTGGCGTGACAAGTACATAGGAGATTGTTATGGGATTAACTTTAAATACTAACAGTCTTGCAGTTGCTAGTTCTGGTAGTAGCAGTGCAGCGTCTGGCGTTTCAACGTCTGATGTAACAACGCTAATAAAGAACAACACGCCTTACCAGTTTATAAGTAAGGTATACATTCCTGCGTCTGTTTCTACTATAGATTGCTCAAGTGTTTTTAGTGCATCTGATGGATTTAGTACTTACCATATAGTGTTTGATAGAATTACAACAGCAGCTAATGAATCTTATTTTCAAATACGTTTAGAGATTGGTGGAAGTTTTATAACATCTGAGTATGGGTACAGTGGAGCGAGAGGGTACGGTAATAACAATTTTTACTACGAGACTTCTGATTCAAGATGGAGGGTTACTAATAGTGATTTTAGTCAGGGTTTAACTGGTTACATTAATATATCGAAAACAGAGAGTGGCGTAAAAACAATAAGCTCTTGGAACATTGGCGGTGGTGGCGGTACAAGAAATGGAACTTTTAGTGTTGGCGCAGGTAGCAATAGCAACACTGGTGAATGTACTGGTTTTCAATTTAAAACAGCTAGTAATGATTTTACCGCAGGTGGAAATATACGGATATATGGAGTGAACAATGTCTAGAGAAAATCCAAGATATGCAGCGACACCTCAAGGTATGCGTCAATTTACCGAAGAAGAAGAAGTAGCCAGAGATGCAGAAATTAAAGAGTGGGCTGATGGTGCTAACGATAGACTAGCAGCCGAACACAGAAACACTCGTAATGAGTTACTTACTTCAAGCGATTGGACACAGATGCCAGACAGCCCACTAACAGATGAAGCTAAGACTTCTTGGGCTACCTATCGACAAGCACTACGCGATTTACCAACCCATGAAAATTGGAACTCACTTACTGATGATGATTTTCCTGAAAAACCAGTATAAACGCTTGAATACTATAGCTATAACTGTTATAATCAATTAAAGATTTAATAAATAAAATCAAGGTACTTATGACAGTCGAAGCCCCTGAGTGGCGAACTGTCTTGCTCTCTCCAAACGAAGTCTTAAAAGTCTGGCACTTAATAGAAGCCGACATAGAAAAAGCCCTCGAACACGGCATTAATGAAATCACTATCTTGGACATGTGCAAGCAAGCACTTAGCAACAAGATCTTCATCTTCATAACCCTCGACAGAGACAACAAGATAGTCTGCACCACCACATTAAGATTTTTACACTACGGTCAGGTAAAGACCTGCCAGATAATAACAAACACCACCAATGGTATAACCCTAAAGCAAGTCGAACATGACCATAGAGTGTTTGAAGATTTTGCCAGAGACAACGGCTGTAGCCACATGCAAGTTTGGGGTCGAAAAGGTTGGCATAGAAGATTGACAAGCCTGAGTTCTAGGCAAGGCAACAAATATAAACCCCTTTATTACGTTTTCGATATGGAGATATAAGATGACATTATACAACCCATTTTTTAAGTTTCTTAACCCAAGAAATAGTGGGTTGATTGTATTCAAAGGTGGCGGTGGTGGAGCCAGTGCAGAAGAGGTGCAGACCGCTGTTGATTCAGGTACAGCCCAAGTTACTGGCGCAATTGGTACTGCCTCACCATCAGGAACTACAACAGGTAACACAGTAGGTTTTACTACCCCTGAAATAACAGATGCAGACGGTAATGTTATTGGTGGTGGCGAACAGATGACTGCAGGTGGAAAAACTGTAGGCGTAACAGGTACGGTTAAGGGAGATACCGAACAATTAATTGGTGGGCAGTCTACAACTCAGGATCTGATTAACCAGAGGTTTGATAATTTCGGTGGTGGTGGATCTACAACTAATATTGTTAACGAAATTGATACTACAGACTTAGCAAAGGTAGATCAGGTAAACCAAGGCTTTGCTACTTCGGTTGCTAATCAAGGTACTATTATTGGTAATCAAGGATCTATTTTAGGTGGTCAATCTAATCTAGCTGCAGGTCAGACAGACATCCTTGGCAATCAAACCGCAATGCAGACAGGTATTGACGCAGCTAATACAGGTATAAACACAGCCAATACTGCGCTTACAGGGTTAGGTAGTGCAGTAGGAAACGTCCAAACAGGCGTAGATACCGCAAATACTAATCTAATGAACTTGGGGGCAGATGTAAGTCAGGGATTTGCAGATCAGCAAACCCAAGTATCTGATATGCAGAAAGCCGTTTTAAGTGGTCAAGTTTCAATGACTGATGTCCTCAACGCAATGAGAGATGAACAGACTACTCAGTATGGAGATCTTGCAGCTAATCAAGCTACCATAACGAATAACATTGGTGGAGTTCAAACAGGGCTAGACACTTTAAGAACTGATCAACAAAAAGCCAACACTCTGGCAGATCAATCTAGGGCAGAACTAGCCAAGACAGTTACTGGTGGATTTGATGATGTAACCGAAAATCAAGCTGCGCAGCAAAATCAGGCTGCTAAAAACGCGCAGGTATCAGCGTCTAACCAAGCCACTATCCAACAACAAGCTGCACCAAACACCTTAGCTACCTTTGGAGCTACTGCAAAACAATTAGCCAGTGGTCAGGCTGCTAATGGGGAAGCCACTCCTCAACAAACAGATTTCTTGAATAGATTAGCTACCATTAAACAAATACTAGCAACGCAGGGCAATAACTTAGACGAAAGCATTCGGGCTGAGTATGCTACAGTAGCTAACGCATTCAATGATAATGGTACGCTTATAGCAGCGTCTATTGATGTAGATGGTAACCAAGTAAGACGAGGCATGGATAATGCCGACATACTAATAACCAATACCTATAATAGGCAAGGTGCTTTATCTAATCAGAAGAAAAGTGATCTAAATCAACTAATGGCGGCATTAGATACTATGGGATACAGGCAGGTAGGAAGTCGGTCTGGCAATCTTTCTGTTCCTAATATGGGCTTAATGTCAGCACAAAATAACCAACCATTCATTCAGCAAAATTAAATTAAGGAGCATTTTATGCACCCTGTAAAAATTTCAGATGATGGTGTTAAACTAGTACAAAAGTTTGAAGGGCTACACAGAGTACAGCCCGATGATATGGTACATGCATATCGCTGTCCTGCAGGAAAGTGGACTTGTGGATGGGGCGCGA
>TARA_R100001443_G_scaffold23338_1_pt1 | contig 11198 bp, 12 predicted proteins | sample TARA_R100001443 | Tara Oceans TARA_R100001443 (sample SAMEA2622142) | marine metagenome | biome: marine biome (ENVO:00000447); feature: deep chlorophyll maximum layer (ENVO:xxxxxxxx); material: "saline water (ENVO:00002010), including plankton (ENVO:xxxxxxxx)" | depth 50 m
TTCTCCGCATCGGGAGTAATACTAACAAGTTTTACTGTCATAAGTTTTTAGTCGGAGTAACCAGCATCGTCATAAAGTTCATCGTAATCTCCATAGTAGTGTGGAGGATCATCAAAATTTTCTCTCTTATCAAGATAAGCTTCTTCATCAGAAAATATTTCTGCCTTGAGAGAATCAACTAATAGTTCTAAATTTTTAACTATTAATTTGAGTCTTTCCTTTTCCATAAGAAATAGAATATAACCTTATCATTTTACACAAAAAAAGGAGGGTAGTCAACCCCCCACATTAAGCAAATTTTTACAAATTCTTTTACAAGTTCCTTGGTCGTCATCACACTCAATTAAACAGTCAAAATAATCATTTATCAAATCTAATTCTTCATTATACCTATTTGATAACTTTTCAAAATGATTCCATTCTGCTAATTGATTACGAGATAGTCTATTGTGCATTTAATCTCCCGTAAGTAAATTTTTTTTATCATAACAAAGTCATGAATTTCAATTCATAAGATTATTCCTTAATTCTATATTATATAGACTCGTTTGTGTTAATTCACTAACATTTGTTTCTTTTTCATATAAGTATAAAAAAAGAGAGGGTTCTTAACCCTCTCATATCAATCATTTGGTGTAAGTACGACCACGGTAGCAGAAAGTGCCGTGAGTTTCCTCATTTGCCTGATGCACTTCACAGGAGACACCACGATATTTGGTGACTCTGATTTGTGCATCGTGCAGGGCTGCCTGCTTATCGATTTGTCTTTTGATGATGTTTAGTGTGTTCATTTTGTTACTCCTAAAGTAATTGGATTTTTAGGTCCGTTCCTTTAGTCGTTTGCGTCCCATATACACTTAGAATTAGTTGAGTCCTTTACAGTTTCAACCAGTTCATTCTTTACCATTTCTGGTAAGTTTTCATGTTTTTCAATCCTCAACAATAAAGTATCGGATTCTTGACATGTAAGTGCTGTAGATAGAAGTACTTCTATTAACATGGGATGAACGATCCGTTCCACGACTTACTTGCGTCCCACATAATGGGATGAACGATGGGTCTATTATAAACCCTCTCTATTATATAGTCAAGTAGTTTTGTATTATGTGCTACATTTTGTAATCTTCCGATTCTTTAATTAGTTCATCAATAATCGTATTCTCACCGTTCAATTTACGAATGGCATGAAAATTAGAATTTTGATATTTTTTTAATTTTTTGTATTTTTTAATTAATTGTTTCATATCTTCTTTCGACATTTCAATATCGACAGAATCTATATCAAATCCTTTGCTCATTTTTTAAAAAACCCTACAGACCAAAAATTTTCCGGAATTTTTTTTCCGATATCTAGGAATTCACTTCCGCTTTTTCTTTTCGGGTGACTTGTAACCCCACATCTTTGGATTGACTGAACCATATCCAAAGTCGATTGCCTTTACGGAATTTTTTCCGTATCTATCATAGTACATATCAAAAATGTTTACCATTTTCTTACCTCTGGTAAGATCTATATGTTCCACACCATTTTCAACATACCTTACAATTCTAGCATCAGTAGGAAAAGATTTATCCTTTACTTTTTCCATTGTTGTTTTTTCTAGAATAATTTCACAACCATATTTTAAAGGATTAACTGCTCCACTATCTGTATTTGATTGTTCCATTTCTTCATCTTTTTTACGAACGGGTGCATCACCCAATTGATTTGCCATTAAGAACGTCCTCCCCATTTAATGTCCGAATATGCTTCCGATATAATTTCCTTTGTAATTTTGTATTTGTCTTCTAAATTTCCATCCTTTACCAAACATAGGATTTCTGCTTCTAATGGATGAAGACCTTGAAGAATGTTAATAAACATCGTCTCACGACGAATGCTATTTAAACCTGGATTACCACCTTTTACGAATTGATAGAAGTTTTTAAATTCTCTACGAATAGTTGTTCTACCTTGAGAATCACCGGCTCCTAGTGAAAATGAACCATTCTCGTGCAACTTACGAATTGTTTCATCAATTTTTGTAGAAAGAGTTCCACTATAAGTGACTTGATCCTCAGGATCTGCATATGGAACTTCACCTTCAGGAAGAAGAGTTACAATAGATTCATCATAGTTCCAAATAAGAATTCCCTTAAGGCAAAGTTCTTCATATTTTTTGAGAACTTCAATCTTTTTTGCCTTAGATCTTTGTCTGGAAACTAAATCCAAAACCTCAAACATAAAAGGATTTTTTGGAAGATTTAAATTAGTAGAGGATTTTGCCGTCACAGTAACCGTCTTAGTTTTCTTCGTCGTTGCTTTCTTCGTTGTCGTCATAATAGTTTTCAAAATTAAATGCTATGACCTCATCAGGAATAAGATTTCCTTGGTTATCAAACATTTCGGGGTGAGGTCTTGGTACTTCCCGATAATTCATCATGTATTCTCTAGCAGTCCATCCACCAATAAGTCCTACAATTAAAAAAAGTACTGTTATAAATGAACCAAAAACTAAACTAACTGCTAACATTGTTTTTCCTCCTGGGAACTACCTTTTTCTTTTTAAGATTAAAAGAAAATTCAAAATGGATGGTAACTTCCCTATTTAAAAAGCAAACCATCTTATCAAAGATAATATGAAATTGATTTTGCTTCTTTTTACCTCCATTAAGAAAGAGTTCAACACCACGATTTACATTAATATTATTTTTATTTATTACAGGTTTATATGATTCGTTGTTCTCTGAGGAATTTGATAGTGTCAACGCAACCTCCCAATTGTTTATCATCACAAATAACTTGTGGAAATGTAGATCCTACACCAAATTTTTGATAGAACTCCTCTCGTGTAAAATCTCTATCTAAAACATAAACCACATGTCTTTGCTCTGTCAATTCTAACACACTCTTAACCTTTGTGCAATAAGGACAATTGGTTTTGGAATAAATGATATAAGTCATGACAACAAAAATTAAATACTTTATATTATATCTTAGTTAAATTTAAAAGTCAATTATTTAAAAAATTTTTAAGATGGTTTAATCGGCCAAGTGACGTTCTTAGGATCATCCTGAGTTGTAATATCTCTAAGAGCTTGCCTATATTCTTTCCAATTATCAGGAACACTTGTGCCATTCTCATTAGAGACTGTTACAATCCAGTCAGTCTCTTTCAAGAGTTTATTTCTTTTCTTCCTGACTTCATCCCAGAGAGAAGCATTTATTAATTCTAAAGGCATCTCATAGTTCTCGGCAATAATCTCACCATTTACTAATTTGTATATCTTATTGTATTCGATCTGAATATCTGATTCTACAACTATATCAGTTTCCTCTACAATGATTCCCGCAAGATTTTCTGCGGCTAATCTAATAGACCCGTCCTGGTTAAAAACAAAATTTGTTTTTGTAGTTTCTGTTGGTACTTTAAATGTATTTTCCATAATAGTTAAAAATTAAGACGCCGCCATAATGTGGACAAACCAGTATCCACCACCTACATAGGAACCCGCAGATTTACTAACTACAAGTTGTGTTGTGGATCCTTGATTTACAGACCAACCACCACCCAGACTGGTGGGAGTATCATTAATAATATTTGTAGTTTCTCCGGATGTGCCCGTTGCAGTAAATGCCATGTATGTACATCCGTAACTTAAGAGACCGTAGTGATTGAAACCAGCTATTACAAGATATGTAGTCTGTGAATTAGCAACATTAAGAGTACATGATACTGTGCCGTTTCCTGCAACATAACCTCTATTGCTGTAACTACGCATTCCGTTATGGAAAGCAACTGAATCACCCTGAGATACAGAAGTGCCATCCATGAATGATGCCATCGTGTTCTGTATTTGGAATCTTAATCCTGGAGTGAATGAGTTGTTAGCAGTTGTTCCACCAGTACCGGCGAAGAACTTCATTACTCCATTGTAACAAAATTCAATTCCATTATACCCCATGGCCCCGTGAGTTACAGTATGATAGAAATTATTATTAGAACTACTTCCGTCAATTCCAGAGAGGTATCCCCTCATATTCTGACCAATTAATAAATTGTTTAGAGTTGATACTGTACTATTAGAAATTGCGCCGTATGCAGACCTTACCCAACCATTAGTTGACGTTAGATTGAGGGGATTCGCGGTTAAAGCATTGGTAGTAATATTACCATCAGTGTAACTTAAATTGTTAGCATTTCTTTGCCAATGGTAATCACTACCCATTGCATGTAGTGTAGAATCAGGTTCTTCTGTATAGAATCTCTCTGTGACGACTCTTACAGGATAATTGCTGTTATGAGTTGTATAGAGCTCCATTTGATTGGTATTAACAATCCTTAGTCGAGGATGGTTTGAACTGGTTCCGCTCCTAGAGACAAATCTTACTACATACTGAGCAGCTGCTTCATTGTAATAGACTAACCACGCAGCCCCCGTATCTGTACCGGTGCCTTTTACAACTGCCCTGACTCTGTATATAAATGCTCCACTTAAATTAGAACTAGTTTGATCCGGATTTGTTTTAAGTATGACTCCTCCCGACTCTCCTCCGGTCCCTGTATCAACGGATTGAGTCCAAACAGCATGAGCACTTGTTTCTATATAATCTCCCTTAAGTCCTCCATTAACATGAAGTTTATGAGATGGATTAGTTAGTCCGATACCGACTGAACCAGCAGAAGTTATACGAAGTCTTTCTGCAATTGTTCCTGCATTATTTGTATGGAATGCAAGGAAAGAAGCAGCACCACCAGCAGATGATTGCCAGTTGTTGGCATTCTCTCTACCAAAGACAATCTTACCAGCACCTCTAAAGTTTTGGTAACAATCAATTTCACAAGTTGCACCTGCTTGTGATGCTGTGTCATTGATAAGAGTCATACTGCCGCCAACAGTATTTGAATCTTTTCTTAACTCAAGGTTTACAAATCCACCGTCATAACTACTAGATTGACCACCGGCAAGAATTGTACCATCAGAAGTTATACGAAGTCTTTCTGTTGATCCTGTTCTTACTCTGAATACACTTGCAAGACTGCTATGACTAGCACCATAGAGATTGATATTTGCTCCAGTATTAGATGCACTATCACCACTAACTGTAAATGAACTATCACTTACATTTCTTCTTAGTGTGCCATTAGTTGATACCAATTCACCACCAGAAGTTATACGAAGTCTTTCGTTTGTTTGTGTGTGGAATATTACATCGGCATTAGTTGTATGAGAATTGAATACAGCATTACCATCTCCATCAATATCAAGACTTCCAGCTCCAATACCTGTTCTTGCAAATCTAATTATTTGAGAACCAGAATCTTCAACGTGAAGTTTAAGAGCAGGATTATCAGTTCCTACACCAACATTTCCACCATTAAAGTAACTATTGCCATTGGTATGTAGTAATACATCTGGATTGCCGGATGTATCTCGTACGAACAACCTTCCATTGCCGTTGGAGTCTTGCTCAACTGATACCATTTTTATTCCGTCAGAATCTTTAACGGCAAGAATGTTAGCGTTTGTATTTGTACTACTTTTGACTACAAGATTAAAGTCAGGGTTTGTGTCACCAATCCCAAAATTCCCAGCAGAAGTTATACGAAGTCTTTCACTACCATTTGTCAGTGCTGTAATTGTATTTGTTGTTCCATTAATTGTTGCACCAGTTGCTACTTGAACTCCACCAGAATTAAGAACTTTTATTCCTGTTCTTGCTGTTATAAGACCTACAGAATCAATATTAGTTACGTCTTCATAGGTCAATGTTCCAGCAATAGAGACATTACCATTGAAGTTTGCAGAAGAGGCAGTAATAATACCAGAGGCATTAATATTATTAACTTCAAAACCTGTTGCATGTAAATGTTGAGTATGAAACTGTACTCCTTGAGTATGACCTAATGTGAGAGCAGTTCCAACGTTGATTGTATTACCACTAGTGTCTACACCACTGGAAAAATCTGCAAGATTCGTAGATTGGGTAACTGCCATTTCCTATATCTTTATACTATAACTTTCTAATTATTTAGCATTAGCAGTCTGGAATGGTGACTCAGCAAATGCCATAAAGACGTAAGTTGATGCATTATTATACGAAGCATTTGTATTTCTAATTTTAAATCCATTACTTAGAAAATCAATATGTAGAGATGAAGCATCTAATTCAGCACCATTACCATCTGGTACTAATGCTAATGAAGATGGGTTTGTAGATGTTCTTGAAGAATCATGTAGCACCCAAGAAGCTGATCCATCTATCCATTTAATTAATATCCATGCCGGTTTGAATCCACAATATACAAATGGTCCATCAGCACTCGCATTTCCAACATAAGATCCAATCTTACTATATCCTTCTACTTCTGCCCAAGAATAAGCGACATAATCATTACCACTTTGGTTGAACCAGTTATATGCATTGTTGGCAAGATTAATAACACTAGAATTGGTTGATTGAGCAGCAGATCCTCCCCAAGTTGAGGACATATTTCCATATTGCCAACTACCCGTTGCGTTTGTGATTATAAACCAAGGAGTAGAAGAAACAGATCTATTCTTAATTATAACAAATTTTGGAGCAATTCCCAAACCATGCCCAAAGGTGTAATTTCCCGTGCTACCAGAATAAGTAGCAATACTAAACCCAGCATCTTGATTAGCACTCACCTGTGATGTGATACTACCATTATGGTTTGTTACTGCGGCACCACCTGCTTTCCAACACCAGGCAACATAAGGACTTCCTGATAAATTAACTTGATCTCCATTTGTCGATACTGCCAAACTAAATCCATTATTACTTGTAGAATTTACATATCCCCATTTTGGATCTGTGGCACCATTATTAACTAAACTTTCTGTGTTGGTAGATGAAGATGCTAATTTAGTTCCTGAACCAAATCCTCTTACAGAATCTTGGAGCACATAATCAGATGAACCATCTCTTCGTTTAATCCAAACAAAATCTGGTTTGAATCCAACACCAGTAATACCTCTACCACTATTACCATCACCAGTCCAAAGCACACACTTAAAATTATCACCAGGATCAGCAATAGCAGGAGCAGGTAAGTTGTCCTCACATAATGCTAGGAAACCGGATGGCACAGCATACTTAAACAGTCCCTTACCATTACTATCTGCATTGGTTCCTGCTGTTGTAGTTCCAGAGAAGGTTGGGTTTTGACCGAAGTTTGCTATTACATCAGACCAGTTTGCTCCACTGGCACCATCATTTGTTCTAAATGCAAGAAAATAGAAAGCAAAATCCACAGGAGTATATGATGCTGGGGTGCTATCAGTACGAATCAAAGTCCCATTTTTATAATATTTAATTTGTTTATTATCATAATCAATTGTAATACCTACAATAGCACCACTCTCAAAAGACAAAGGGGCATCTCCTGCTGTCTCTGTAACACTAGTAGCATTGTAATCTTTAGTAACAGAAGTAGATGCCAATCTTATATAAGAAATTCCACTAGCAGCATGATATTGTTGATTGTTTCTGCCATGGCGATTATCACCACAGACACCAAGATTACCACCTAGAGTCCCACCAACCACCATAAATTCTGCATAATATTTTCCAGAAGAAACTCCAATAGTTGAAGTTGTCCAAGATTGGTTAGCATTATCATAATATAAATTTCCATCCTTCAAAACAGCAGCATTATCGTTTGCTGCAATCCCTGCACCAACCAGTGGATTTAAAGTAGCAAAGTTATTCTTACAAGTATCAGCAGTTGTTCTAAATGCCTCAATACCTACTGGTGTGTAAGGTTTGGGAACATCAAAACCACCCTTGTATTTTGCTAGACCTTTGTAGAAACGGAAGTCCATAATTTTACCTGTAATACCATAACCAGGAGCATTAGTTTGATCTCCATAAGAACCAAGATATAGAAAATCAGTGGTGCCAATAGTATTAGTATATGTTTGAGTATAGACAGCAACTCCATTCATGTAAGTTGTCATTATGCTTCCAGATCTTTCAAGACAAAAATGATTCCATTGTCCTGGAACAAAGTTTCCAAAACCTGGACCATTTCCTCCCGTAAGAGCAACTGCCCCTCCCATTGTATAAATTCGATTGGTTGAGGTAGTGCTATCAATATAGATATCCCACTTACCACCACTATTATTTGTTTGCCCAAGTATTCTTGGGTTTCCTATTGGTTGCGTTGCTACTACTGGATCTAACCAGAATTCAACTGTAAAATCACCTGGACAAATAAAAGCACCATCGGCTCCAGAAAATGCGTGACCACAGTTATTATCATTAGCATTGATAGCACTTCCATAATATCCACCAAGTTCACGATCCACACCACCTGACCCAAGTGATGCTTGAACTGTTTTATTAGTTCCACTTCCTCTGATATCAGCAGAGTAATCTACTGGGTTAAGATCAAATACTTTTACATCATCAATTAATGTTACTGCATTATTTACATTTGTATTAGCATTAATTGAAATGGTTGTTGATGTTGAAGTTGCAGTACGTACTACAGATACAAATTGTTGGACATTAGCATTAGATGCTACTGAACTAAAAGTACCAGCAGCATACAAACGTGGAAGTGGACCACCACCCTGTGGGGTTATAAGAGCAGTTACTAGATAATTGCGACCTACTACAGTTGTTATAGTTTGGTCTAAGGAACTATTATTAGTTCCATTGTTTGTTAATTGACCTTGACCAGAATTAACAGTAGCAGATGCTCCTCCAATAACGGTCCACCCAGAAGTATTTGAATCGAAAGATCCATTAGTTATAAGGTTATTTGTCTCATCTAATATACCAGGAACAGCAAGAACAATAGAACCAGTCAGTTCATTTCTGGTTGCAAAGACATCACCATTCGCAGTAATTGTTCCAGGTGTAACTGTTGCTGCTGTTGCAGAAGTTGATGAGTTACAGCACAGGAGTTTTGTGTTGGTTACATTTGTGAGTGGTTCTGTTGGTGGTGTAAAGTTTCCAGTATATACTGCTGTACCTTTGACAACACGGAGATTGGAGATAAAACCATTAAAATTACTTCCAGATGTTGATTGTCTACCAACATCCACTACTCTTGAAGAATTAAATATAGTTCCAGTAAAAGAAGCATTTCCACCCGTTACTGGTTGTAGAATTCCATCAACATATATTTCTAGAGTATTACTTCTTCTCTGCCATACTACATGATGAAATCCATTATTATGGAGTGTAGAAGAGGTGCTACATTCAACAAAATTAGTCCAACTACTTCCAGAAGTAGAAAGATACAAAGATGTTCCGTCAGTTCCTGCACCAAAATAAAAAGCAGAATTGGATGCAGCACCACCAATAGATTGACTGAGAACCACACTTCCTGTTCGGCCTCCACCTCTAGCGCCCTCTACAAATGCTTCTACAGTAAAATCACCAGATCCAAAATCAAAATCATCACTATCAGGAATTTCTAAGTAATCCCCACTTCCATCAAATTTAACAACACCATCAAAACCAAGTTCTCCTGTTTCTTGTCTCAACTGACTAACAAAAGCATCAGAAGTTGTAGGAGCACCATTACGTGGTTGTGGTAAGTCTTCTCCTTTCAGTTTGATAATACTATTAGGATCACAGTGGAAGTCAGCACCAGGATTGGAACTATCATTCATAGGCAGATAGAAACCATTGACACCAAATCCACCACTTCTCTCAATAGATTTTTTGATGACCCTTGGTGCATGTGGCATCCACTGACCTGGTTTGAAATCAGTTGCGTTTGCAGTTCCAGAAGACATATAACCGTCTCCGTCTTTATAGAAACCAAACACATCTGGTGTGAGTGCTTGACCGTCTATAAGAAAGTAATCAAATATTTGCATATCTGAATACGATCCACTAGTTACACTATATTCTCCAATCGTGTGTAGTTCTCCTTGTGCATTAGTTGGTGTAGCACCATTTTGAGTTATATTAGCTAGTTGATCAGTTGTCCATCCAGTAAGTCTTTTTCCGTTTATATAAACTTTACATCTATCGGATTTTGAATCAACAATTGTAGTGTCTACAGCAACAAAAAGATGCATCCAAGATGCAGGATCTCTAAATGAATTGTTGTTGAAAACTAATGTGTGTGAGGTTGTATCACCATCCCTAAACAACACTGTAAGATTGTTATTGTTAGCATCTCTTCTTATAGATACATAAAAAATATTATTCGCATCATCTCCACTTGAAAAAAGATAGTAATCTTGATTGATGTTATTTCTTTTTACCCATCCACTCCAAGTAAATACACTACGATTACCACTACTGGTAGGAGTTCTCTTTAAATATTCGTTTGCCATTATTTCTTACCTCAACCTAACGTAGTGGAACCAGTTGGGAAGTAATCAGTAATGATTTCTACCCATTCCGTACCATTATAAAACTCTAAGGCATTATTGGTACTATTCTTTCTTATATATGCGTCGGTGCCAGATGGTCTTTGAGCAGTTGTACCCGTTGGAAGTGAAAGAGCATCAGTGTTACTTGCTAAGTCAAGTGATACTGCTGGATTAGTGGTTCCTATACCAACTTTACCACCTGAATTGATACGAAGTCTTTCTATAATTGCACCAGAAGCTCTGCCAATTCCAAATTGTAAATATGCAGCACCATCATCGGCATTTGAGTTTTCTTTTCTTCCACAAATTGACGCAAGACCATAGTTTTGAAGTCCTGAACCAGAACCTACGTATCCAGACCAAACAAGAGGTAGTCCATTATCAGCATCTGCTGTTGCAGTAGAGTGTTGTAAAGTAACACCATCACGGCTAGAAATTGTTTCAGTTGGACCTAAAATATGTAAAATTTCTTCTGGATTATTAGTTCCGATACCAACCAGACCTGCAGAAGTTATACGAAGTTTTTCTGAAAAAGTTATATCTGCATTTGCACTACCACTTGCTGCACTCTCAAATATAAATGTACCGCCAGGACTATTCATCCTGAGTCTCATAGCAGTATCTGCATACCTATACTTAAAAGTGCCTCCAGAATGTCTGTAAGCATTATGTACAAGTTGAGTATCTGCTGTTGCAGTTGCGGTGCTATAACTTGCTAATGCACCACCAGCACCAATTTGCAACATATCGTATGTGGTGTGCAAATCAGAGTTTGATTTGACTGTTAAACCATCTTTTGCAACGATTAAGTTTGCTTTACTATCTCTAACCTCAAGATTTCCTACTGGATT
>TARA_R100001443_G_scaffold117423_1_pt1 | contig 11157 bp, 13 predicted proteins | sample TARA_R100001443 | Tara Oceans TARA_R100001443 (sample SAMEA2622142) | marine metagenome | biome: marine biome (ENVO:00000447); feature: deep chlorophyll maximum layer (ENVO:xxxxxxxx); material: "saline water (ENVO:00002010), including plankton (ENVO:xxxxxxxx)" | depth 50 m
TCGGTATTCTAATTTTAGACGGCTGCCATATCAATCATTTGTAAATTTATTCTTTACGTATATTTCACTTATTTCGGCAGATCATGGATAATAGGCACTTTCCAGTGCTGCCGGCTGGCAAATTTTCAATTAATGGACGATTGGTGATGGGCGATGTAATAACCGATGACTTTCAGTCTAATCGGTTCCACGTTTACGTATGAACTTATAAGATCCACAATGAAAATCTTACATATGCAGGTAATTTCTGCCAGCATTAAAACCGTTCTCTGGAGTATAAAACTGATCTTTCGGCGAGCTCGCTCTTTTTAACCGTCGCTTTATACGGGTAAAGGCAGAGCGGTATGCTACTTGCTTAAATTTCGTTCTACAAGAAAACGAGAGTTTGTTGTAGGAATTCACGGGCATTGGGTGCCGATATATTTACGCAAAGCGTTATTAAGGAGCTACTGAGAATCCCCGTGAATTGATGAAAAGTTATGTTTTGACTATTTTAAGGAGAAAACTCATGTCTCATGAAAAATACCGTAGTTGTATCGAAGCCTGCAACCGTTGCGCTGACGCCTGTGACCACTGTTCGACAGCTTGTCTCAAAGAGAGTAACGTAGCACAAATGGAGCGCTGCATACGTCTGGATATTGATTGTGCCGCGTTATGTCGGTTTGCCGCAGCCGCAATGGCTCGAGGCAGCGAATACGCCAGCGATATTTGTAGATTATGTGCGGAGCTTTGTGATGCCTGTGGCGAGGAATGCGGTAAACACGAAGCAAACCACTGCCAGGAGTGCGCTCAAGCTTGTCGTGATTGCGCAGAGGCTTGCCGAACAATGGCCGCGTAAGCTGTTGACTAGCCTTACCATGTCGTGGCTATAGTGATGTATCTAAAACGTATCTGTTATAAAGAAAAGGCTTCACAGTCTGAGAGGTTCCCGCAAGTTTTGTCCCAGCATAAAAGATACACTGCGGTTTTCAGCTTGAAGTAAGAGTACCGGATAACCTATTTTTTAAGGTTATCCGGAGTTCGCTCTGGTGAATTAACCTTGCCGCGATGTAACAGTTGCTGATTAGTCGGCGGAGCTTGATTGTTATAACTTAGAAGCTTAACCATCCCGCTTGCTCTGCCGCCGTGCCAATTAAATTCATGGCAAAAAAGCTAATGTGCCAATGAGCTAGTCGCGCGGCCAAGCTGGTTAATGATTGACCTGCTTAAATGTACTGCAGTTTTCACCTTGGCGTTAAGCACTTGTCGACGCTGCCCTAATTATTTCTCTTCCACTCTTACTGAGACAGATGTTCGATAGCACTAAATAGACAACAAGCTATGGATCTGTAATGTTAATTTACTTCTGATGGTTGACTGTTGATCCACTTGACTTAATCCGGTGTTTGAACTTTTATGCAAACTGACTTATCATATGTTAACTACAATTCTGGATTACGTATGCGCTCAGGTAATTTATTTATCATAGTACTTTGCTTGCTGTTTCTCCTTAAGGGAACTGGCCTGTATGCTATGGTTCATTGCCAAAGCCAGCAACATCACCAAAGCGCAATAACGTCAGATGCAATGACTGTTCAGGAGTCATTTGCCAATCATCACCACTCTTCACCAGATGCTAACAACACATCGCCAAACATGTCCGTAGATAACACCGTCGGTAATATATATGTAACCAGTGCCGAGCTTTGCGAAGCCTGTGACCATTGCTGCTCAATCCATTGCGTGTCGTTACCAGGGGTATCCGCAGCAGCTGAAGTACCTTGCCATGACAAAGTACTGCAAAACACCTATTTTCATACTACCGGTATTGTTTTACCACAAGAACGCCCACCAAAGACCGTGTAACCCTCTTAGTTCGACCTGGAATTACCGATGTAATGCTTGGCAAGCATGTTGGTTCGCTGACATTTTTCACCTATGCATCATGTAGTTAAATTTATTGAGGATATTTATATGTATAAGAGCATTGCCACCAAAGGGTTGGCGGTCGCTGGGCTTTGGCTATTCAGCATTTTTGCTACGAATAATGTGATAGCAAACGAGCCAACAATACCGGCGCCACTGCAAAATGATGACATGCAGACAGTATCACCTTATATGCCGGTTGCACCGCAGCAAATGAAGGTCCCGGTTGTCAGTAATTGGGCAGAAGTTAATCAACGTGTCCACGAAATTGGTGGCTGGATGTTTTATGCCTCTGAGGGGGCGATGGACCACGAGCATCATAAGCAGCCTGAGCCAAAAACTAACCATCACGAGGGCCACTGATTATGTCAATGCCTTCAAGAAAGCTCGCTAATACATCCTTAGTGAAGCTGGCTGTCGTGACAGCCATATTAGCCAGTTTAACAGCGTGTGCGGTTAATCCAGGCGACCCGATAAATACGGTGCAGGCTGAAATTGCTGCTATTAACCCAACGCCGTTGCAACGCATTGAAAATGACGAGCAACAGCAACAAATACAACAGCGGGTACAAGGGTTACTACTGCACCCTTTAACATTAGATACTGCGGTGGAAATCGCCGTACTTAATAACAAATCGTTGCAGGCGGAATTATTTGCCCTGGGGGTATCGGCTTCACAACTGCAACAAGCGTCACAACTACCCAACCCTGCCATTATGCTTACCCGCAATGTGTCTGATGGAAATTATTCAACCGAATTAGAGTTTGGTTTTAATATCCTGTCGCTGCTAACACTACCTAAAGTGCGCCAGTTAGAAACGAACCGATTTGAACAGGCACGTTTACTAAGCGCGCAGCGTATTGCCGGTATAATTGCGGATACCCGCCACGCCTATTGGAATGCCGTGGCCGCACAAGAGGTACTGCGTTATCTCGAGCAGGTGTATACCACTACGGAAGCCGGGGCTGAACTGGCAAAACGGATGCTGCAAGCTGGCAATTTCAGTAAATTAGATTACTTGCGTGAACAAGGTTTACTGACTGAAGCGACCTTGAATTTAGTCAAAGCACGACAGTTAGCTTACAACAGCAAGGCAACGCTACAACAACAGTTAGGGTTGTGGCAGGAGTCAGAGCGTTTGATCCTACCCGATCGTTTACCTGAAATTCCAGCAGAGCTGACCGAATGGCGCAGTGTAATCCAGGGAGGATTAGACCAACGGTTGGATATCAGACTCGCAAAATTAAAGCTGGAGCTTGTTGCGCAAAGTGCGGGCCTGACCAAAGCAACCCGGTTTATCAATGCGTTTGAATTAGAGGTAGGTGGCAATTTGCAGGATAGCTCTGAAAGAAGCTATAAAGCCGTGCTGGAGTTGCCTCTGTTCGATTGGGGAACCTATCGGGTAAAAAAAGCAGAGTATCAATATAAACAAGCCTTTAACGAAGCTTTTGCTACTGGCGTGTCGGCACGTTCAGAATTAACAACAAGCTATCACAACTACGCCTCAAGCCATGAGTTGGCGCGGCATTACAAGAATGCCATGTTGCCCATTCAGCAGCAAATCGCGGAGGAAAATCAGCTGCGTTACAACGGTATGTTTATCAGCGTGTTTGAGCTAATTGCTGATGCACGCAATCAAATTAACGCGGTTACTGGTTATGTCAATGCCACCCGGGATTATTGGTTGGCAAAGTCGCAATTAGATATGGTCATGATTGGTGTATCTGTCACCAAACAAGAGAGTACCGAACAGCAATCTGTTAGCACTGCGGCTGACGCCAGCCATTAAGGAGTCATTATGTTTTCTCGTCGTGAATTATTAAAAAGCATCGGAGCTCTTACGGCAGGCGTGGGTGTTGCTGCTGTCAGTCGAGCTGCATTGGCAGGGATCCCTGAAGTGGTCAGCCAGCACTCTGCCGATACGATGGCGCCCTTGTTACCGGCGTCTGGCCGGCCTTATAACCCTGTAGTTACGCTTAATGGCTGGACATTGCCCTGGCGGATGAACAATGGTGTTAAAGAGTTTCATCTGGTGGCTGAACCTGTAGTCAGGGAAATTGCGCCTGGGATGAAAGCGCATTTATGGGGTTACAACGGTCAATCACCAGGGCCGACCATTGAAGTGGTTGAAGGTGATAGAGTGAGGATTTTTGTCACCAATAAGCTGCCTGAGCATACCTCCATTCATTGGCATGGCCAGCGTTTACCGAATGGCATGGACGGCGTGGCGGGATTAAATCAACCCGCTATTCCGGTGGGTAAAACCTATGTTTATGAGTTTATTGCCCGGCGCCCCGGCACCTTTATGTATCACCCTCATGCTGATGAAATGGTACAGATGGCCATGGGTATGATGGGATTCTGGGTAACTCATCCAAAAGATGCGCATCCACATATTGAAGAAGTGGACCGTGACTTTGTGTTTCTGCTCAATGCTTACGATATAGAACCCGGCGCCTATACGCCAAAAATCATGACTATGTTGGATTTTAACCTGTGGACCTTTAACAGCCGCGCCTTTCCGGGTATTGACCCATTGGTGGTGCGTAAAAACGACAAAGTGCGCATTCGCGTGGGTAACCTGACCATGACTAACCATCCTATTCACCTACATGGCCATGAGTTTACGGTAACTGGTACTGATGGCGGGCCAACGCCACCGGGTAGCCGTTGGCCGGAAGTTACCACCGATATTGCGGTTGGCCAAATGCGTCAAATTGAATTTATTGCTGATGAAGTGGGTGATTGGGCGTTTCACTGTCATAAGTCACATCATACGATGAACGCGATGGGCCACGATGTACCAACCATGATAGGCGTTGACCATCGCGGTATAACCAAAAAAATCCAGACTTTAGTGCCTGACTATATGGTAATGGGCGAACGCGGCATGGCCGACATGGCGGAAATGACCATGCCGTTACCTGACAACACTTTACCGATGATGACCGGTGACGGCCCTTTTGGCTCGGTAGAAATGGGCGGTATGTTCAGTGTACTTAAAGTGCGGGAAGATCAGGCGCCAAACGATTATTCAGACCCGGGTTGGTTTAAACATCCCGAGGGGACTGTTGCCCGGGAATGGACCGGCGATATTGCTAAGCCCAAGCGCTCTAAAGAGCATGGTGGCCAGCTAATGCCGCTGGAGCAACCCCAGGCGAAAGAGCTGGAAGTAAAAGTGCGTAAACCTCAAACCCATAACGGGCATAAATAGCAACGACAGGTGAATTATGAAATTAACAAAAATTAGTATGGTAATAGTATTAGCAGCATTAGCAATGCAATCTGCGGCGGCGCAGGAAACTCATTCTCATCAGCATAAAAGCGAAGAAGCTGCATCTGATGAGATGACGACAGCCACTATTCGTAAACTGGATATTGAATACGGCAAAATCACTCTAAAACATCAGACCATTAAAAACCTCGGCATGCCCCCTATGACCATGGTTTTTCAGATTGAAGATAAAACAATGTTGGAAGGCTTGGCTGAAGGCGACAGCGTGCGCTTTAAAGTGGAGAAAAAAGGTACTGCGTTGGTTATAACTACTATTGAAAAAATGCAGCACAGCGGACACTAAGGATATTAAATAATGAGAAATATTAGTTTCGCCAACAGCAGCATGATATTTTTTGCTGCACTATTGGCTTTAGTTATGCCCACAACAGGCTGGGCACATACCAGCCTGAAATCATCTGCTCCGGCGAATGGACAGACAGTTGCTGACCTAAGCCAGCTCAGCCTGGAGTTTGGTGCACCACTGCGCTTGATGAGTGTTTCGTTAACTGACGCTGCAGGTAAAAATATTGCACTGGAGTTTAAACGTTCAGTTACGGCTCAACCCCGTTTTGTAATACCCCTTAAAGCTACGTTGGCAGCGTCAACTTATAAGGTCACATGGATGGGCATGGGAGATGACGGTCATAAAATAGAGGAAGACTTTAGTTTTGTTGTCGACCCCAATTCCGCTTCCGGGGCAACAACTCAACCCGATGAACCAGCGGTCGTTCAGTTTAGCGGGTTGGAGCACCCCGCGACTAAAGTGGTACAGGATTTCCATGCTGCACTAAAAGCCGGTGATACCGACGCGGTAGCACGGTTACTGGCCAGTGATGTGGTCATTTTTGAAGGGGGTGGCGTTGAGCGCTCAAGAGCCGAATATCAGAGCCATCATATGGCGGCAGATATGGCGTTTTTAAAAGAAATGTCAATTGAACCGCTGGAGCATCATGTGCAGGTGCAGGGTGACAGCGCCTTGTCGCTGGCACGATCAAAAGTCAGCGGCCAGTTTAAAGGAAAGACTATAGCTCATACCGGCATGGAAACTATTACCTTGCAGCATCGTAACGGTAGCTGGCAAATCACTCATATTCATTGGTCGAAATAAGTTTTGGAGCACTGGAGGGCTCTGCCCTCCTTGAGGGTAAATTGTGGACATCACTAATCTTATTACCTGGCTAGCAAAAGTGTTCACTTACGTTGCGACAGCGGGTGTGGTGGGTGGTTTTTACATTTGGCAGTTAACTCGGCCTTATGAAACTGAGTCCCACTGGTTGCAGCGTTATATCATGGTGTGCGCTGGGTTAGGCATTGCTGCTGTACTAATTACTTTTTCAACTCAACTACTGATGTTTAGTGGTCAGGGCTTCGCCAGTTTTTACGACTGGGAGCTCTACGCCATATTGCTGTCGGGTAAGCCGGGTTTAAGTTGGGGTATGGCGCTAGGCGGATTTAGCAGCAGTATATTGGCAGTCATATTTTGCTGGCGAAGCCAATTTTGTACTCCGTTAATGCTGCTGAGTGTTGCTGCTATTTTGGTGTCATTTACGTTTACCGGGCATCTGGTTAGTTCCCCCTGGTATGGCAAGTTAGCTTTGCTGCTACATCTGTTGGCGATATCACTGTGGGTGGGCTCATTGTTGCCGCTGTGGCATCTAACCCAAATAATTAAAACCGAAATGCTAGCAAGCGTTATGGATAATTTTGGTAAGCTGGCAATGGTTTTTGTGGGTGTGTTATTGGTTATGGGTGTTGTTATGCTGCAAATGCTGCTGGGAGATTTACGTCTGCTGTGGCTAACAGCCTACGGTCAAACGTTGTTAATAAAATTAACCCTGGTTACGTTATTGCTTGGGCTTGGTGCGATCAATAAACTATTACTGGTGCCGCAACTGGCTAAACCGAATGCAATAAAACGCCTCAGAGCAGTTATTGGTATAGAAATGCTTATCGGCATGTTCGTACTTGGTATCACAGCCTGGGCAACGGTGGTAGTGGGTTTGGATATGTCTTGACCTTAGCTATAAAATACAATGTGAGCATCCTGACAATAGTAGCGATGCGGCAACGTCAAACGTTTGCCGCACGCTAAACTACTCGCTATCAAGTTGCAGTATTTTGGTACTTGCAGCTTTCATCTTCACTGCAACAGGTTCTTCTGCACCAGCAACAGTAGACACTTCAATTGCTTCAGTTTTAAATTCTGGGGTAAAACGCTGTTTAGTCATAACGTTCTCCTAAAGTTGTATTTTAACCGAATGAGTGTCTGGTCTTTTAGGGGGAGTTCACTCCCCGAATCTTGCTCAAATAAAACTTCTCCGCTCCTACAATTAGTACCAAGCCTATAATCGCCGACCAGATCACCAGTATATCAGTGGACGCCTTTATCCAGATAAATGCTCCCAGCACAATAATATCCAGCACTATAGCGCTAAGCACAACCGCAGCACTTGCTTTAATATCTTTGCGCAAGTGTTTAAATACGCCCCAATGAATTGCAATATCCATGAGCAGATAAAAGATTGCACCTAGTGAAGCGATTCGGCTTAAATCAAAGAAAATTGTTAGCAACATTGCTATCACGACAGTGTATACAACCGTGTGCTGTTGAATGCTGCCCGGCATGCCAAAATGCCTGTGTGGTACTAACTTCATGTCGGTCAACATCGCTAACATCCGTGATACTGCAAATACACTTGCAATAACACCGGAAACAGTGGCAACAATGGCAAAACCTACGGTAATCCAAAGTCCGCTTTTTCCAAATGCGGGTTTTGAGGCCTCGGCAAGTGCATAGTCTTTAGCGACCACAATTTCGTCTATCGTTAAATTAGTTCCAACGGCGATTGCAACTAACATGTAGATTACGAAACAGATAAAGATTGAAACGACAATGGCACGCCCAACGTTTTTCTTTGGATCAACAATCTCACCTCCGCTATTGGTAATCGTTGTAAAGCCTTTGAATGCTAATATGGCTAGTGCGATCGAACCAATGAAATTATTAACGGTGGTGTCAGCAGGCACAGCAAACGTACTAGCAATACCAGCATCTGCAACGAAGATACCCCCGCCCGCCAGCACAACTAGCCCTAAGGCCTTTGCAATACCCATGATAAAGGAGGTTGTTTGAATAATTTTATTGCCGAGCACATTAATTAAAAAGGCAGCAATCAATAATGCAACACCAAGTGCAGGTACCATCCATGCGGCAGGCTCAAAATCAAAAAGTTGGAGTACGTAGTTACCAAAGGTTCGTGCAACTAAGCTTTGATTAATGACCATAGAAAAATACATCAATAGCGCACAACATGCCGTGATTGTACTTTTCCCGTAGGCTTTTTCTAAAAACATCGCAATGCCGCCTGCCGAAGGGTATGCGTTAGATAGTTTCACGTAAGAATAGGCGCTAGCTGATGATATTATGGCGGCGATGAGAAAAGCAAAGGGAAACCATTCACGAGCAAGTTCAGCCACTTGTCCAGTAAGTGCAAATATACCTGCACCAATCATCACGCCGGTACCCATTGCAATCGCGCCGGCCAAGCTTAAACTGCCTTTATTATAATTAGAGTGTTTGTGGTCGGCCATCATTAATTGCCTTAAAAAGTCACATTGTCTTCGTTAACCTGTAGAAAAATGAGTAACTCTACATGTCTTGAAAACGGTTTAAGCCTTGTGCCATCAATATTATTTCTTGATTCTCAAGCTCTAGTAAGTTGTTCATCAGCTCTTTATGGTGAGGTATAGCAGCTTGCTCTTTTAAGTATGAATATAACGCTAAAACTTGTTGATGTTGGTCAATTACCCTTGCGCTTATTTCTGCCTCAGTCAAGTTCGCAAATTCACCGTCGCAATGCTCATGTAATACAATTGGATTTTTCTCCAAATACTCAATAAACAAGGTTTCTAACTCACCAAACTGCGCCTTGTCCGAAAATGACTTTACTAAAACCGCCAGATGCTTTTCATGAGTGAGTAAATATTGCATCACCATTTTCGATCGTTCTGATTGAGTCGGTGCACAATGCTCAAGGCAGTTAGCCAATTGCTCATGAAATTGGACAGTCCAGTGCAGTATGTCGCGCATACTTTCTATTTTCATAAATACCCTTGGTGTTTAGAGACTAACTAAGAATTCTGAAAGCAGTAATAATTTAAACGATGCGAATACAAACTTCATAACAGTCAGATTACCGTTGCATTACATCTTTGTCAGAAAACTGTTTTTATTAGGTGTTTCACTTTTTTTAGTCAAGATTTCAGTTAGGGTTTAAGCCTATCGCTTAATTAAAAAGTGTCCGTTTTAAAAAGGGGCTATTACACCTATATTTACTTGCGGGGCTAGAAGCCATGACCGGTTTCTTGTTGGTAAGTTGTTCAGCATCATTAATTTTCAAAACCATGAATAAACAATAAATTAGGAGTTGCTATGACTAAGTACACTAAATTTTTTGCAATGATCTCCACCTCAACTGCAGCAATGCTGCTGATGATGTATTTCAACACCTTTGAGTTTGGGCATGTTTTTTTTAGTGAAACCCGTTTGTATATGGCTATTTATATGGGTGCCGTAATGGCGATTATCATGCTGCTTTTCATGTTGAACATGTATGAGAGCAAGACAAAAAACACAATAGTACTCATTGGTAGTGCAGCCGTATTTGCTATCTCACTATTCTTAGTTCGTTCTCAAACAACAGTTGCAGACTCCTCATGGATGAAAGCCATGATACCGCACCACTCCATCGCAATACTGACCAGCTCCAGAGCAAATATTGAGGACGTACGCGTAAAAACATTGGCTAACGAAATAATCAAGGCTCAAGAGCGAGAAATTAAGGAAATGAAGTGGCTTCTTGCAGACATTGAAAAAAATGGCGTAGCCTCATCGGAAGCTGAAGCGTCTAAAAGAGCGGTTCCAGAATTTAGCGGACAATAATCATAAGTTAACTAGATTTATTTAAGGACCTCGAAATGAAAAAAACAGCAAAGCTATATCGCATGCATACCAGTGAACATATTTGCCCCTATGGATTACGCTCTAAAGACCTTCTTGAAAGAAACGGTTTTGAGGTAGATGACCATAAATTAACGTCGCGAGAGAAAACTGATGAGTTTAAGAAAAAAAATAACGTTAAAACCACACCCCAGACTTTCATCGACGACAATCAGATTGGCGGCTATGACGATTTGAGAGATTATTTTGGCATGGAGCAGGCGGGGCAAACCGGTACCACCTATACGCCTGTACTAGCCATTTTTGCAGTCGCCTTTTTAATGAGCTTAGCCACTAGTTTTGCATACATGCCTGGCGTTAATTTAATAAACATAGTTGAATTGTTCGTTGCCTATAGCATGACTATATTGGCCATTCAAAAGCTGCGCGATCTATACACATTTTCTAACTCCTTTATTACCTATGATCTGTTAGCCATGCGCCATATCAGATATGCCTATATCTACCCGTTTGCAGAAGCGTTTGCCGGTATTGGAATGCTAGCGTCGATATCGGGATTTATAGTTGGTCCTGTATCCTTATTTATCGGGACTGTAGGCGCTATTTCGGTATTTAAGGCTGTATATATCGACAAACGAGAGCTTAAGTGCGCGTGCGTTGGCGGCGATAGTAATGTTCCGCTCGGGTTTGTTTCACTCACAGAAAACCTATTCATGATTGGAGCTGGTGCATGGATGTTGTACTCAGCTCTTTGAAAGTTCATTGGCATAAACACCCATACTACTACCAAAACGTTCGACAGTATTCTTCACTGCAGCCCAACACTGCAGCGAAGCAGGTTAATGATTATTCCGTTTGCTGTTTACGGTTATCGTTTTTGTGCACCCAATGATATAGCACCGGCAATACTAGCAACGTCAGCAAGGTTGACGAAATAATACCGCCAATAACCACTGTCGCCAGCGGTCGCTGCACTTCAGCACCGGTGCCAATATTAATCGCCATCGGCACAAA
>TARA_R100001443_G_scaffold58159_1_pt1 | contig 11108 bp, 25 predicted proteins | sample TARA_R100001443 | Tara Oceans TARA_R100001443 (sample SAMEA2622142) | marine metagenome | biome: marine biome (ENVO:00000447); feature: deep chlorophyll maximum layer (ENVO:xxxxxxxx); material: "saline water (ENVO:00002010), including plankton (ENVO:xxxxxxxx)" | depth 50 m
GTCTTAATTTCTTTTTATTTATTTTGTAGTTTTGATTTTTTCGATTCCGTTAATCCTAACATACAAATAAACTAAACGTTTATGATTTTTTTGTAACAATGTTTTTTACCTCTTTATCATCTAATAAATTATTTTCTATTAATTCATTTTTCTTTTCAATTGGTATCAAACAATAATTTTCTAAAACCTCATTAACTTTTTTAGATGTTTGTAAATCTGAAATAATTTTATTTCCATTGTTAGAAACAACATCAATTTTATCTCTAAGTTTCTTTGATGTTTTATTATTTCTAGTTTTCAATTTATCAACATCAACCATCAAATTTTTAATTCTCTCAATTCTATCACTTGTAAAATATTTATTTACAATGTCAAAAGAATCACTAGAAAAATTTAATGTTGGATATGATTTTGAAACCCATTTTTCATCTTCTTTTAATTCTTCAAAAAGATTTCCAAACTCTGATTTATCATCAATGTAGAAACTTTGGAATGTCTTACCAAATTTCCCATTATCTAAAATCATTTTCTTATGTTTTGCAACATTCATACTTGCAACCAATAACCAAATATGTTTAAAAAGATTTTGTACAAATGCATTGTGTACACTCTCAATTTGTACACTATCATTTTCACTATCATCTTTTAATTCGTTTATTGTTTTCATTTGCAACCATGCAAAATCAATCACAATGTAATTATCTTTATTTTCAAAAAATTCTCTACCCATTCCACTATTTGAAAAATAATTTTTCTCAACTAAAGTTCTAAATGAATTATGGTTGTTATGAAATTCTATATTCACATTCCACTTTTCAAATAAATCAATGTTGTTATCAATTATTATTTCTTTGATGATGTCTTGAATATCAAGATTAACCATAGGAATATTTCCTAAAGTTTCAAATGATATTTCTTCATCAAAATAATTAGCCTTAGACATAAGAATTTTTTTCTTCTTTTTGTCTTTTGGTAATTGTAGGTTTTCGATTTTTGAATTTTTGATTTTCGTACTCATAATAATTTTATCCTTATTAATTTTTGTTTATAAAAAGTTTTTATAATTATCCAAAATAAAATTTGTACATAATTTATAATGTATGATTTTATTTATCGTCATAAATGTTACATATAGAAACTAAACTATACTAGAGTATGGTTTTCCAAGTCACCAGTTGACCCTTAACATATTTCCATTGTAAATTATATATCTATACATGTATACACAAAAAACTAATTTAAATCGCATTTATTTTCTTTTTTTTCTATTGACTTTTTAAAAAATGTCATACATTTATTTTCATAATGTACAATTTCTTATGTACACAACTCAAAATGTACACTATTTTAAAAGAGACCCTTCAAAATCCTATTTTGACCCATACTATATATGAAAATCTGCAACCCCCTTAGAATTGATTGTACATATCAAGACTTGATATTGGGATTTGGGTAGACCGTAGACCTGATCCAGACTGTACACCCTGATCATCTGTATGTCATACGATATAGATGGTACACCCCGATCAGGTACACTTTTCAAGTAGTAATGCAAGTCTTACACATGGTACATGTTTCTGTTATATAATAGATATATGAGAACAATAAGAATGTTGTTCAACAAACTAATAAAAAAGGACTGTTTATTATGAACAAGAAATTAAAAGATGTATCCGATGCATGGAGTCTTGACAGATGGGATAAAGACCTACAGTTTAAGACGTTGTACAGAAACGAGTGTGCAATTCTAAAAAGTACACAATCACGAATGGGGGTTGAGTTATATGGATAGAACAATAAGTATTAACGATGCACAAGAAGGTTGCCATTACTATTTGAGATTTCATGTTTCAGATGGTGAAGACTTAGATGAAGTTGTTGCGACATGGATGCCACACAGTAGCTACGAATACCTAGACGTAACAAAGACGATGGGGTTGTACCCATTACATGCAATAAAAAACGTAACTGGTTTTAGTAAGGAGTAGACAAATGGGATATACAAATTACCATTATCAAAAAGAAAGTTTTACTGATGAGGAATGGGAATACATTCAACATCACAAAAAGAAAATCATGGAACACTTTCATGATATAGAGATTGAAGAAGATACAAGTGACGATGACACCATATCTTTGAATGGAGTTGGAGAACAATCTCACGAAACTTTTACAATCACTAAAGACAAAAGAGAATTAGATAGTTGGGAGAAGGAAGATAGTTGGATTGTAGAGAACTACAAACAGAATGGTGCATTTAGATTTTGTAAGACCAATAGAAAACCTTACGATAAAATAGTTTGGAATATTCTATTGAAGGCATATGAGTCTGCACCACACAAGATAACAATTAGTAACGATAACGGAGAGTCGACAAAATGATTATTGACGAGATAGACATAGGTGAAGAGTGTGTGGATTGTTTCCAAGACACAAGTTGGGGTAGTGGTAGAAGAGTCAACAGGATATATGCCCATGTAGACCGACAGGCAGGTGACATTGATGAGAAATGGTTTGACAAATCAGTCTTCATTCCTGACGACCTTTGGATAGGACTAAAGGGTTATCAATGTGCCGAGTGTAGAGAGATGGAGTGTGAGGGAAAAGATTGTGACTACAAGGTACTAGATGATTACACAATCATTGATGGAACTATATTGTGTGATGGTTGTGTGAACAAATAAAAAACGAGGAGATATAGATGGATCGTTTAAAGTTTAGTAGGGAGAAGGACAATGCTAAACTCGACAAGATAAAAGAATGGTATCCTAAGGACAATCCTATAGTGTACACCGTTAGTTTGTTGAGTGGGTTTACTTGTCCATCTGCCGATGAATGCAGAACGTTTGCAATCACAGATAGAAAAACAGGAAGGCGAAAAGTATTAGATGGCAAGGGTGCAAAGTTCAGATGTTTTAGTGCAATCCAGGAGGCACGACTAACTGGTATGTACTATCAGAGAGAGTACAACATGGATTTGTTGACAAGTCGTTGGGTGAAAGATAGGTATAAAGAGAATGTAATTGAGATGACAGATCTAATTAAGAACTCAATACCAAAACCTGCCGACCTAATCAGAGTACATGTGGGTGGTGATTTCTTTGTGAAAGAATACATGGAGGCATGGTTTCATGCAGCCAAAATGAACAAAGACATCCAGTTCTATGCATACACAAAGAGTGTGAAGTGGATGCAAGAGCTAAAGAGTGAAGGACTGCAACCTGAGAACTTCTCTATGAATGCAAGTAGAGGAGGGAAAGAGGATTATATTATCGATGAGTTTGGACTGAAGAGTGCAACAGTGTTTAAACATCCAAGTGAAAACAAAAAGAACCTACCGATTGACCACAATGAGAGATATGCAATCGAAGATAGGGGAGATTTTGGACTGTTACTACATGGTACACAGAAGAGTGGGAGTGAGGCTTCAAAGGCATTGATACGAATGAACAAAGAGGGAATAAAATATTCCTACAGTAAATAGAAAGGACAAAAATTATGGGAGTAAGAACAGATAATAAAGAAGAAGTTTACTCTGTGTGGGATGGGGATTTTGAGTGTAACTATTATTATCACACCTTAGAGGATGCAAAGATAATTGCAAAAGAATTGAGAAAAAATGGATACGATGTTCGTATCAGAAAGGAAATAGAGTAAATGGCAGAGAAAGTGTTTACACCAAGAGTATGCCCAGAAGGACACATAGATACTTATATATATGATAGTTCTAAAGATGGGTTGAAACATGGGGTGTTGTTAATGTGTAATGGTTGTGAAGATGGATACCAATTAATAAAACATAAAGAATAAGGAGAATAAGATGGACAAACAAGAACTAATACAAAAGGCATTGGAACAAGACAAGATAACATATCGCAACTTGTACGATGTATTGAACATAGATGAGGGTGACATGCAAGAGATAAGGCAGATAGTACGAGATGAGGTGGCAGATCAAATGCCTTTTACATTCCTCAGAGATATCGTAGATGATGCACTGATTGATAAGATACACTTCGATGATTTCACAATGTTCTATTATGCAATGAAGGACAGTGACCTAGACTTGCAGATTGAGGACATAGAAAGTCAGATAGGTATAGAAATAGAATACACAGGAGAAGAAATAGATGGATAAGATACTGTTAGAAAAAATTAGGTCAACGTATGTTGAACTAGAAAAGTTAGGACTAACAAAAGCTACAGATTTTGTACTAGATTTAGTAAAGAGTATGTACGAAAGAGATGACGACCCAATAGGTTCGTACCAAACTTACGTTACAATACTCTATTCTGCAAAAGAAATGGTCGAGGTTGCAGAAGACCACGAGATAGACATACAAAAATATAAGGAGTAAGTAAATGAATAGGTTAAAAGAATTAGAAAATAAATATACTGGTAAAACAATTTTATTTTATGCAGATTATGTTGATGAGTGGGATAAAGAAATCCTTACCAAGATTGATATTCATCCTGATGGAATAAAGGATGGTGTAGTTTTTCTAACTAAGACTGATAGATGGTTTGATATTGAATATGTTGTAGATTATTTTGAGAGGAGTAAGTAAATGAGTCATGAAATAAAATACATAGACAACATAATCGATGACATTATCGAGTACCGAGAGAAGTACAATACCGAAACCTTTGATGAGGAGGATGGCTTCTTGATAAGGAAAACAAAAGAGGGCAGATACGAGTGGCTCAGTACCAACTGTGGTTTCTTAGAGAATCCAACCCCAGGTTGTGATGGGTGTGACACAGTAGAGGACTGGGTAAAAGGAGATGATATCGTACTAAAAATTTCACTGGCAGAAAGAGTAACAGATTATTAGAAAGGAGGTTACATGGAAAAACTTAACAACAGAACATTGCTCGAGGATCTTGAAGACTTGGTTAGTGAACTATCAAGAGACAAGATTACAGAAGAGATGGCAATTCAAACAATACATTTAATGTCGGCATACTATGTGTGCAAAGACAACTTGAAAGGAAAATAACATGACACAACAATTAGGCAAAAGGCTAGAGAAAAAAGTAAGACCTTTTGAAAATGGTGATTGGGTACGGAATAGGTTTAGTGGAGAATGGTGTAAGTTGAATGGCATGGAACTTGCAGTACACAATAAACTGTTTGAGTCTGAACGTATACAAGACTGGATAACAATGAATCAGTGCAGAGAATGGTTTATGAAAAATAATCCCGATGCATATATGACATTGATAGATTAAAGAAAAGGAGAATAATATGAGATCAGATGATGATAACGAGTTGGCTGCAGTCAACTACCTCAACACACAAGAGGGCAACGAGGCTATGTCTTTCTGTGTTGATGTAACGATGAGACTTCTGCGACAATCAAGAGAATCAGATGGCAAGTATGCATGTGACTTCATGCTAATGAAACTAAAACATATCAGACAATACCTATGGGATAGTGATATAGAACAAGGAACTGATGGTGTTGGGTTGGGTTCATTTGTTCATCAGTTCTATAAAGAGTATGCCGATGAGTAAAGTTACACATCGTACAAACATGTATGATACAATTAAAATAAATAAGATGGAAAGGATAATATAAGTGTGGTTATACATACCTACATGTCCCTCTACTCGGGAGGAGGAGGACTTGACGTTGCATATAAACGATGTAACCCAAATGCTATCCCACTCGTATACGTGGAGAGAGACTTTGAAGCCGCAACACTTTTGGTTGACAAAATGGAAACAGGTTCGTTGGATAAAGCACCTGTTTGGTCTAACACCAACACCCTCGACAGCAAACCATTTGTTGGAAGAGTGGATGCAATCATTGGAGGATTCCCATGTCAACCATTCTCAATTGCAGGAAGAAGAGAAGGAACAGAAGACGAACGATGGTTATGGGAAGACATCAAGAGACTGGTTGGCGAGATACGACCAAGAGAGTTGTTCTTGGAAAACGTCCCAGGTCTCTTTCGTGGAGGCATCCAACTTGTCGTTGGAGAACTTTCCACGTTGGGGTATGATGCAAGATGGATTACTTTACGAGCTAACGAAGTCGGATCACCTCACCAACGAGAACGAGTGTTTATCTTGGCCCACTCTAGACATATGGCAGACTCCAGCGACAACTCAGTATGCGACAAGGTCGAACGGAACATTATTACTGAAGGGTCAGGCAGAGAACTGGAGGACACCAATGGCGAGAGACTGGAAGGGGAAGACATCGAAGTCACATCCGATGTTACCAGATCAGGCAGAAGACCTTACGAATTTCCACCAGGTCTCACAGACCCAAGATGGGAAGACGTTGTCAGAGAAAGACCAGACCTTGCCCCATCCATACCGACTAAACCCACTGTTCGTGCAGTGGCTCATGGGATGGGAGGAGGATTGGCTAGATCTACAAAACTTAAACTCTTAGGCAATGGAGTTGTACCTAAACAGGCTGCAGTTGCCTATGGAATATTGAAAGGATTATAAATGGAAAGAACGTTGACAGATATTGAAAATGAAATGAACTATCTTAGTGACCCTGATTTCTATGAGGATCATTGGGATGATTGTCACTACGAAGGTGGTTCAACTTGGTATCGTTGTAAGGAATGCGAGATTGTATTCCAAGACTACAACCATGGTTTACATATACGGTCTAAGAAACCATCTAACTATTGTGAAGAATGCGAGACTGCATTCCATGAAAGATTATATGACGATGAGTGTACATGTGAACAACTATCAGAAAGATATGAACCATAAAAAGAAAGGAATAAATAATGGACAAGATGAAAGAATTGATTCTTGAAATGCAATTACAAGATAAAAATTTACAATACATAAATCATGTGTTCGACAAACTTTACAAAAATAAAACAAAGAAAGGAAAAAGTAATGGGTAAAGAAATTTGTGATGCATGTGCCAGACCAGTTGGTAGAGATAACACAAGACTGGTAGGCAGAGATTGGATATGTCCACCTTGCGAACAAGACATGGACATGCACAGTGATGCAAGATTGGTAGAGAGAATGACTAAGGAGTCAGATCAGAAAGATGCACTCTTACACAAAACAGATGCAAACCTAAGACTGATGATAGTGAGTCTAGAAAAAATGTCAGAGAGTTTGTTGGAGAGTCGTGAGACTATACGTTTAATGCAACAAGATATACAAAGGAGGCAAGTATGAATAAGATCTTGAGTATCAGAGGTGTGCAAGATAATGTACACACAAGACTAAAGATTTTTGCAGCACAACAGAATGTTAGTCAAGGTAAAGCCTTGCACTTGGCATTACTCTATGCTGAAAAGTACCTAGAAATAAAAGAAAAAATGTAATAGTAACAACAATACACCCCCCTTAAGGGGGTGGGTAGTATTACAAGGTGAGTTAGTAACAACTGTGTTACTAAGGAATAGATAAGGAGATAACATGGGAAAGATAAATGCATTTCCATATGAGACAGATACTGAAGAGTTTAACAAGAAAGGAAACAAAACCTACAATATCTATAGTAAAAGTTTAAAGGTAAGTAAAGTTTTGCAACCTGAAGATATGGGTTCGTGGAGAAAACATCATAGGATTATATTTGATGGTGACCCACAAAACAATGAATGGACTTATGCCTATTGGGATAGTAATCAAAACAAGATGGTTGACCACCCAGGTGAAATACCAGTTGAAGGTCAGACCTATAAGTTTAACCTCAAGGTGGCAGAGAGTGGCAACGAAAGGTATCCATACTACTTCAATGTAAATAAGTTTGAGAGTACAGATCAAATCGCAGATGTTATTCAAGCTGCTAAAGACTTAGAGGTAAAACCTACAGTGACTCGATCTGCACCAGTCAGACAGTCTAATGACGACTATGTAACTGGTGTAAGGAAAGGTATGGCATTCAACAACATGACTACTCTACTTGGTAGTGGTTTGATTGCTAAACACTTTAGCGATGAGGTAGAGAAACAGTGGTTGACAGATTGGAAACACGAGTTTGATAAGGCAAAACTAGGAGAGGAGATTTATACAGACGAAATAGACTGGGGTACAGATGATGACGAGGAGGTAGAAACTATATAACAAATTGTTGTTGGTGTGTAGAGTATGCATGTCCATGGGAGTTAAGATTTTCTTCCTGTCCTTCAATGTAGAACACAAGGTTTATAAAAAAATACCAACGTTCATGATAGAACCTAAGACCAGTGAGAGTCTGGTCTGCCAACAACAACCCGAGAATTGCTATGATTAAAGATAAGAATGGGAACTGTATGCCTTGTTCGGATATAGTATTGACACTAGATCCTAACGATAGGGTAGACTATTTACAGGCAATGAGACACATCGATGCATGTAAAGGTTGCCCTCATGGTCAATACAGTTTGTCACAACTTAGATGGATACATCTTTCTTTGTATGAACTAAAGATGATAAAGACACATGGTGCTAATCTAGATGGAGATATAAGACCATGCCCTATTCCAAAATGGGAATCACAGCCTGAGTTTTGGGTATCAAATAAAAGGTTGGGTCAAGCCACTAGTAAAACTGGATTTGGCCCAAACATTTTTGATATGGTTAAAAACTCTGTAGATATATTAGACGTAGCCGAGGTTATTACAGACCTACAAGGTGTAGGGAATTTGCTTACAGGTAAGTGTCCTCTACACCAGGAACAACGTGGTAGATCGTTCGTTGTTTGGACAGACTCACAGACGTGGAGATGTTTTGGTAGGTGTAATACTGGTGGCGATGTAATTCAATTAGTGCAAGAATGCATGGAAAGGAAAATAAATTGGGAGAGAAATACACACAACTCGATGCAGCGAGAGCATTAGGACAGAGTCAAGGTCTACCTATAGGCACTGGCATTCCTCTGAACCAAGAGGAAGACTTTCCTAAACCTGAGTATACAAGGAACATAAAAGGTGACCATATGTATACATGGCAAGAGAAAAGAACTGGTGAGATTATCAGAGTGATGGTTGCCCATCTTACTAGAACTGGTAAGAGAAGTACCTGTGACATTACTGTAGTTTACAGAAGACATCACAAGTCAGAACCAGTAAATCTTTTGACCAATAAAAACTGGGATCTAAATTCCTCTAGCTCTACAGAAACACACAGGAGAATACTTGAGAGGAGATTAGCTGATAGACAATGGGATTTGAGGTTGGCATTAGTAGAAGATGCAGTTGCTAACAACATAGAGATAGGAGAACCACTGGTTGACCTAGACGAGATAGAAGATCCTGGGCCTCCTAGTTACACCTTGTCACCAGTAGTTGAGGAGAATGAACACAACATGATTGCTGCCGATGGTGGTTCAACCAAGTCATTGTTTGCAATGGCAGTGGCAGTCTCATATAGTTATGGTGTATCTGTTCTGCCAGGTATGACTCCAAGTACGGAATCAAAACCTACCTTATACATAGACTACGAAACAAACAAACAAAGGGCTGCCTTTAGAAAGAAACAATTGGTAAAGTCTATGGGGTTGGAATTGAAAGATGGAAAGAAAATATATTATAGAAAACTCTTGACTCCAATTACCGATGCAGTCACAGAGTTACACGACATCATAAAGACCAAGGAAGTAGGGTTAGTTATTATTGACTCTGCTTCTAAGGCAGTGGGTGGTGAGACTAATTCAGAAGAGTCAGTCATACCATTCTTCAATGCATGTGCCACCTTTGGTGTGACTATCTTGACGATTGCACACAAACCTAAAGACAATACTGGTCGTGGTCCATCAGGTGTGGCACAGTGGTGGAATCAATCTAGGAACTACTGGGAGTTGATAAAGGATCAAACACCTACACAGAAACAGGTATACATTGCACTGAGACATGACAAGTCAAACGATGGAGAACTACATGAACCTCTTGCATATCGCATAGACTTTGAGGATGGTATCAGATACTACTCTGAGGAGAATAGTAGTAGTGAGATAGTAAATGCAGAGATGCCTGTATACAAACAGATCATGCAGGTGTTGGAAGAAACTCCAAACCAAACAGTAAATAATATTGCAGATGTAATAAACAAAGATACAAAACATGTTAGTAATGAACTAAGAAAGAACGAGGGTAAGTTATTCTTTGGGTCTAATGACAAACGGAATAGAACTTGGTCTCTAATACAAGGAGCTGATAACAGTTGGGATTAAAAGAACCTATGGTAAAATCAATACCAAACAATATAGGAGAGGCTTGTAAACCTTTGAGAAGGTTGCAAGAAAAACTAGAGAAACTACACCCACACAGTGAGGAGTATGTAGTCTTTCTCCTAGAATTTTACAGACTAGAAAAGAAAATAAGAGAGGAGTGGAAGTATAAAGAATGCATTCACGGTCCTAAAGGACCATGCAAGGACAATGTTATATTGCCTTGTGACTACTGTGATGAAGGAAGAGAACATTCTGAATCGCAGGGAAACAAACTGTCCAAGTAACTTTGGAATCAATTCTAAAATAGAAAGGTATTAGAATTATGCAACAAAAAACATTTGATGGTAGTGACTACAATCATAGTCGAGACTCACAAAGACTATCAAAACAACAAGAAAAAATATTCAATCTAATGAGAGATGGAGAATGGAGAACACTAAGACACATAGCATATGCAACTAATGCTCCCGAAGCTTCTGTCTCTGCACAACTTAGAAACTTTAGGAAACCTAAGTTTGGTAACCACACATTAGAAAAAGATTATCATGGAGATGGATTGTATTATTACAGACTAATACTAAACACTGAAGACCCAAGACAAGGAAAACTATTATGAGTGAATTAAGATACTTTATAAACGTACCAGGAAGACCCTTACCTAAATCTGTAAAATATGGACAATATGGTATGTTTAATAGCGAACCAGTAAGGAAATGGATGAATACAGTAAGAGATATTGCTGTGGCAGAAGTCTCTTCTAAGGGGCTTAGAGCGAGTAAAGGTACACCAGTCAACATATTTATCAATGCACACATGCCTCTGCCGAAGGCAACGGCTAAGAAAAGGATACCAGACTTAATTGGTAACCCTCATATAAAGACTCCAGACACTGACAACCTAATAAAACCTATCAAGGATGCATTGACTGAGGCAAAGGTTTGGGCTGACGATAACCAGGTCTG
>TARA_R100001443_G_scaffold101_3_pt1 | contig 11103 bp, 10 predicted proteins | sample TARA_R100001443 | Tara Oceans TARA_R100001443 (sample SAMEA2622142) | marine metagenome | biome: marine biome (ENVO:00000447); feature: deep chlorophyll maximum layer (ENVO:xxxxxxxx); material: "saline water (ENVO:00002010), including plankton (ENVO:xxxxxxxx)" | depth 50 m
GTGCTGATATGTATAAATATAACGCAAAAGTAACTAGAGTTGTCGATGGAGATACTGTCGACGCTTTAGTTGACTTAGGATTTGACACTTGGAAAAAAGTACGTATACGTATGATGGGTTTAAACGCACCTGAGTCTAGAACAAGAGATTTAGAAGAAAAGAAAAAAGGATTAGCTGCTAAAGATAGATTAAAAGAACTATTAAGTAGCGATACATTTATATTACAATCACACGGCGTAGGTAAATATGGTAGATGTTTAGGTGAACTCTTTGTTGATGATATGAATATAAATAAACAATTAATAAAAGAAGGACATGCTGTAGAGTATTACGGCGGTAAACGTTAAAATGAAATCAAGAGGACTAGGAGATAGCGTACATAAATTCACTAAAAAAACAGGTATTAAAAAAATGGTAGACACAGTGTCAAAAGGTTTAAATATACCTTGTGGTTGCGAAGGTAGACGTGAAGCTATGAACATAATGTTTCCATATAAAAAATAAAACTATGGCAAAGAAAAAAGGTAAAGGTTTAAAAAAAGCTTGTTGGAAAGGTTACGAAGCAATTGGTATGAAAACAAAAGGTGGTAGAAAAGTACCTAATTGTGTACCAAAGAAAAAGAAAAAGTAATGGGATACGCAAGCGCTGCTCAACGCAAAGCGGTATGGGCTTCAAGAAACGAAAAGAAAAAAAGAAAAAAGAAAAAAAGTAAAAAACGTAAAAAATAAAAAACTATGGCAACAATAAGCGTAGCATTAACATTAGAAAGCACAGACACTTCATCAGACGAACTATCTGTATCAGTATCAGATTCTTTAACAACAACTAATCCTTCTGTTGGTGTGTCAAGAGCTGTTATAACTACAGCTGATAATCAAGAATTAGTAGATGAGGCTGTTAGCGGAATAAAATATTTTTATGCTAAAAACACTGACACTACTAACTTTGTTATACTTCAAACTACAGCAAGCGTACAATATGCAAGATTAAGTCCTGGAGAGTTCTGTTTTTTTCCTATAAATGATGGAGCTGGTTTAGAAGCTAGAGCTGATACAGCTAGTTGTGTTTTAGAGTACGCATACTGGACAAAAGGATAATATATAAAAATACCGGCCCGGTGTAGGGCAATAACCAAAATGTTTAATTAAAAACCAAAACCAATGACATTTTTTTATTCGACTAAAACGTGGAATAGTCAACCACAAATTACCAAAGAAACCGTTGAATTTTGGAAGCATTTAGCTGACAAAATAAACTGGAGAATAACCCAGCTACCAAATGGTTTTTACCAAACCGAGTACCAACATCCTAAGGAAGAAGATACTTGGATTGATGTAACTAGAAGAGAAACAATTGATGGCGCTGAAGCTGCTATCGATGGATCAGTAGATCACTACGGCAAAAAAGTAGAGTTTCTTAATGGTCCAAAAGTTGTTAAAACTTTTAAATAACATTAACTAAATTAAATTAAATTAAATGCAAAATCCACAAGACATTGTGAAGACTTTAAGTTTTGGTAGTAATGCTAAAGATAAAGTTTTTACAGGTATAGACAAACTTACACAAGCTGTTAGCTCCACTTTAGGAGCTAGCGGTAAGTGTGTAATACTAGAAGACTTCATGGGTAGACCCATGATTACAAAAGACGGTGTAACAGTAGCTAATTCTGTAAATTTAAAAGATCCTGTAGAAAATATAGGAGCTACATTAATAAAAGAAGCAGCTAGAAAAACTGTTAGCGAAGCAGGTGATGGAACAACTACTGCTACTGTTTTAGCACATAGTTTATTAAAAGAAGCAAATAGTAGGCAAACAAATGATAGTTTGCGTAGAATAAAGGAAGATATTCAAAAAGCATGTAATAGCACTATTGAGTATCTTGAAAAAGTAGCGGTACCTGTTGAAGGTGATATGATTGATCAAGTAGCTACTATATCATCAAACAATGATGAAGAACTTGGATCTATTATAGGCGAAGCTTTTAAACAAGTTGGTAAAAATGGAACTGTGATGATGGATACTGATAATAAATCATCTGAAACAACTATTGATGTTGTGTCTGGTTCACAAATAAATCAAGGATATATAAATCCTAATTTTGTAACAGATACAGCTAAACAAACAGTAACATTAGAAAAACCATTAGTATTGTTAATTAGCTCACCAGTAAGTGTAGTTAGAAAAATACAAACTGTATTAGAATACGCTGTTCAAAATAATAGATCAATACTTATTATAGGTGAATTAGAAAAACAACCAATGGCTGCTTTAATAATGAATAAGATTAAAGGTAATATAAAAGCTAATGTTGTTTCACCTCCAGGATTTAATTTTTGGAAAAAAGATTTTTTAGATGATATTGCAGCCGTAACCGGAGCAACACATATAAACGAAGAATATGGTGATGATATAGATTTAATCACACCTGATATGTTAGGTGAATGCGAAAAAGCTGTATCAGATAGTAAATCAACAGTATTAAAAATAGCTGAAATACCAGAAAAAGCTAAAAAAAGAATATCTGAAATAGAAGATCAATTGAAAAGTAGTGATCCTAGTTTAAAAACACAAAAACTAGAAGAAAGATTAGCTATATTATCTGGTAATGTTGCGGTTATATCAGTTGGCGCTAACTCTGATGTTGAATTAAAAGAAAAGAAAGATAGAGTTGATGATGCAATACACGCTACAAAAGCTGCTGTAAAAGAAGGTATAGTACCAGGCGGTGGTGTAGCTTTATTAAACGCGGCAAACAATATAAAACAAAAAAGTGATGGTGCAGATATATTTATAGAAGCTATAAAATATCCGTATAAAGTAATACTTGAAAATGCTGGTTTAGAGTATGCGCCACAAAAAGGAAAAGGCAAAGGAATAAATGTAGTAACTGGTAAAACAGTTAACATGATTAATGAAGGTATTATTGATCCTTTACTTGTAACCAAAAGCGCGTTAAAAAACGCGGTATCTGTTGCCTCAACTATATTATCAACTGATTGTGTAATTAGTAACATGAGAGAGGAATGAAAGCAGTAGGTAATTTTTTAGTTATACAGGAAAAAAAGGAGAAAACAACTAAAACAAAAGGTGGTTTACTTCTTACAGATAAAATAAAAGAAGACATAAGATACAGACAAGGTTTTGTAAAAAGCGTAGGTGAATTAGTTCAAGGTGTAAAAGACAATGACAGTATTTACTATGATAAACACGCTGGATTTAATGTAGAGATAGATGAAAATATATTTCTTGTAATAAAACAGCAAGATGTTGTTATTGTCTTATGAGAAAATTAGAAGCTAAAGATCTTAGAAGCATAGGGTTGTTTAAGCACTATCGTATTATACGAAAATGGGCTTGTAAAACATACGAATTAAAAGATGCTGATCTCGAACTTCTAATTTACTTTGATTGTTTAGATTTATTTACTAGGCAAGATTATTTAAACGGCTCTTATACATATTCTTGGGATAAAAATCGCTGGGAAAGATTAAGACGTGAGGGCTGGATACAAGTATGGAGGCATAGAAAAGGATCAACACAAAAATATACAATATACAAAACATCGTTTAAATGTAGCCAACTTATAAGTAGGATATATAGAATATTGTTAGGTATAGAAGATTTACCAACTAGTTTACGTAGAAATAAAATAATGGAAGGTAATTCTTATACAGATAAAGTTATGATTAAAGCTATAAATTTAATCAACAAAGATAAAGATAGATAATAATAAAAAAATTAAAAATGGCAAACTTAAAAAAACTTGAAGACTTAACAAGCCCTGGACCTTACAGAGCTCCATCAAAAGGTGGTACTGAAACAATAAGACAAGCGGTTGTTTTAAAGGATTCTAGTACTATTGGTAGTGCTGCTATAGATTACACTAATGGTGAACTTGATCTTGGTCAACTTACAGCTGTTAAAGGTGCTCACAATAGAGCTGGTTTATATATAGGTACAGCTGGTAATATACTTGTAACACTTTCTGGTCAAAATGGTATTGTTGTAAAAGGAACAGCAACAGGTGGTGTTTCAAATAAATTAGCTGATGATAATGCTACTTTTACTAGTACAGTACAAGTAAGAGATGTTGTTGTAAATACAACAGATGGTACATTTGCTTTTGTAGGAGCCGTTGATAGCGATACTAGACTTAGTTTAAAAGACAAAGATAACGCTAATACGGATATAATGGCTACTAGTGAAAAATACGAAATACATAGACCTGTACTTTTCCAAAACATAGCTGCTGGTTCTATATTACCTATTGAGGTAGATAGAGTTTGGCCTGCTTCTATGGGAACAACTACTACTGACATAATTTTACTTTATTAATCATGCCTAAAATAGGGATTAAAAAACATGCTACATGGATATATCCTACATCAGTGGTTATTGGTGGGGATTTTGAAATAGAAGGCGTACCGTTAACTGCTGACCGTACGTTTGATCCATTTGGCGACAGTACTCTTTTCAAGGCAGATGCAACAAAAATGTAAAAAAATAAAACATGGCTTTACAATCTATAAATATAGGTTCAAGTGCTAATGACGGAACTGGAAGTACGCTCAGGGCCGCATTTGACATTTGTAACGACAACTTCACGGAACTTTACGGTGGTACAACCACAGCCTTAGGATTTAAATCCGAAGGAACTAACTTCACTGGATCACTTTTAATCGGTCATAGTACAACAGGTGTAATTTCATCTGCAGAAAATAATACTGGCGTAGGTATAGGTGCGTTAGACGCTTTATCATCTGGTGATGCTAATACAGCTGTTGGTAAAGGTGCTGGTACTGCTATAAGCGGTGGTGAAAGTAATACTATAGTTGGTGCTAACTCAGGTGGCGCGTTAACAAGTGGTAGCGATAATGTTGTTGTTGGTAGACACGCTTTAAGAACAGAAGATGGTCATGGTAGAAACGTGGCTATAGGTAGATCTGCTTTAGAAACTTTAAATGCTGGTACTGACGCTTATAACGTGGCTGTAGGTTACAACGCTGGTTTATCTGTTACAACAGGTGTACAAAATACACTAATTGGCGGTTTGGCAGGTGACGCTCTTACAACAGGTATAGAAAATATTGCTATAGGACATAATGCTCTTGGTAATGAAGATACTGGTAATAAAAGTATAGCTATTGGTAGAAAAGCTTTATTTTCTCAAAACTATGATGGTGATACTCATAATATAGCTATAGGAATTCAAGCAGGTGAAGACATTACAACAGGTTTATATAACAATATAATTGGTGGGCTTGCTGGAGATGCTTTAACTACTGGTGGTTTTAACGTAGCTATGGGTTACGCAGCTCTTGGAGCAGAAGATACTGGTAGTAGAAACATTGCTATTGGGCATTTAGCTTTAACTGCTTTGAATTATGATGGAGCAGGTTATAATATAGCCATAGGTTATGATGCTAGTAAAGCTGTTACAACAGGTTATAAAAATACTGTTGTTGGTGGTAGATCACTACAAGCTGCTACTACTGCATATGAAAATGTAGCAATAGGGTATCAAGCTTTATTTACTAATGTTGATGGTTCTAAAATGGTTGCTATAGGTACAAATGCTTTATTGAATCATGATTCATCTACTGCTGGTGAATTTTTTAATGTTGCTATAGGACATAACTCTGGTTATACATCAACTACTTCATCAAACAACGTTTTTGTTGGAGGACTTACTGCTTACGCTAACACAACTGGTAGTAGTAATACTTATATAGGTTATGCAACTGGTTATGCAAATACAACAGGTAGCCATAATACAGGTGTTGGTAGACAAGCTTTAAATAAATCAACTGATACAGGTAGTAATGTAGCTGTAGGTTATAGAGCTTTATATGAAAATATTAATGGTTCTAAGTCAGTAGCTATTGGTACAGAGGCTTTACGAGATCAAAATCCTGCTTCTGATTCTAATACATTTAATGTAGCCTTAGGACATCATGCTGGGTTATTAGTTACAACAGGTACATTAAACACGATAATAGGTGGTAATGCTGGTGACGCGCTTACTACAGGTAGTAGTAATATAGCTATAGGCTATAATGCTTTATCAACTGAAGATACTGGTCAAGCAAACATAGCTATAGGTCAAGGTGCTTTACAAACAGCTAATTTTGATGGTACAGGTCACAACGTTGCTGTTGGACATGAGGCGGGTAAATCTATTACAGGAGGTATATATAATAATTTAATAGGTGGTTTAGCTGGTGACGCCTTAACTGATGGGTCTAGAAACGTAGCTATAGGATATCAAGCTCTGTCTACTGAAGACGGACATGGGCGTAACGTTGCTGTTGGTTATCAAGCGTTATTTGCACAAAATGCAGGTGCAGACGCTTATAATACAGCTGTTGGTTATCAAGCTGGAACTGTTATTTCAACAGGTGCGTATAACACAATAATGGGTAGTTTTGCTGGTGACGCTCTTACTACTGGAGATAATAATGTTGCTATAGGATATGCAGCTCTTAGTAGTGAAGATGAACACGGTAATAACGTAGCTATTGGAAACTATGCTTTACAAGATCAAAACGCAGGCGCTAACGCTCTTAATGTTGCTGTCGGTTATAATGCTGGTAAAGAAGTTACAACAGGATCACTTAATACTATAATAGGTGGTTCAGCTGGTGAAGCATTAACATCAGGTGCAAGAAATACACTTATAGGTGTTCGTGCTGGTGATGCTCTTACAGACGGTAATTATAATGTAGCTATTGGTTATCAAGCGTTAACCGATGATGATCAAGGAGAATATAATACAGCTATTGGTTACTTTGCTTTAGAAAATTATAGTGGTGGAGATGGTGAAGGATCTAATACAATTACAGGGGCATTTGCGGGAAGAAACATATCAACAGGTCAATTTAACGCAGCATTTGGAAGTAATTCAATTGGTAATGGTACTACAACAGGTAATTATAATACAGCTGTAGGACACTATACTGGTTATAATTTAACATCAGGTACACAAAATGTACTTTTAGGTGGTTTTGCTGGAGATGATATAACCACAGGTACTAGAAATATAGCTATAGGATATAATGCTTTAGGCGCAGAAGATGAACATAGTTATAATGTAGCAATAGGTCACCAAGCTTTAAAAGTACAAAACGCTGGTGCTAATGCGTATAATGTAGCTATTGGTTATGATGCGGGTTTATCTGTTTCAACAGGTGTTCAGAATACTATTATAGGTGGTTTAGCAGGTGATGCTTTAACAACAGGTAGTTATAACGTAGCTTTAGGGTATAGAGCTTTAGGGGCAGAAGATGCACATGGAAATAATACTGCTATAGGCTATAGTGCTTTAAGACTACAAAACGCAGGGGAAGACGCTTACAATGTTGCTCTTGGATATAACGCTGGTGAAAATGTTTCAACAGGTACTAGTAATGTATTATTAGGTTCACAAGCAGGTGACGCATTAACTACAGGTTCTCATAACGTTGCAGTTGGGCGAGGTGCATTGGGTGGTGAAGACGCTCATGGTCGTAATGTTGCAGTTGGTCATGAAGCTTTAAACTCCCAAGATGCAGGTGCGAATGCTACTAATGTAGCTATGGGATATGAAGCAGGCCATGATGTTTCAACAGGAAAATGGAATACAATAATAGGTGGTAATGCTGGAGATGCACTAACAACAGGTGATAATAACATTGTAATAGGATATAACGCTGCGGCTTCTGCAGTTGATGTAGATAATACAATTACAATGGGTGACAGCAATGTAAACCTTTTAAGAATACCAGGTTTAGGTAGCACAGACGGGCAAGTATTAACATATAGTTCTAGTAGCGGTGGTATAGTATTAGCTGCTGCTTCAAGCGGTGGTGTTTCTGGTACAGTAGAGGGTACAAACTTTACTGATTCACTACTAGTTGGTCATACTACCACTGGTACACTTAATAGTGCTTTAAGAAACACAGGTGTAGGTTTAGATGCTATGGACGCTATTACTTCTGGTGATGACAACGTGGGTGTTGGTTATCAAACTTTAACCGCTATTACTTCAGGTACTCAAAACGTAGCTATTGGTTCATACGCTTTATCAACAGAAGATGCACATGGTAAAAACGTTGCTGTAGGTTATGAGGCTTTAAAAGTGTTGGATGCTGGATCTGATGCGCGTAACGTTGCTGTTGGGGCTGAATCTGGTAAAGCCATGACAACAGGTAGTACAAACGCACTTTTAGGTTATCAAGCTGGTTTAGCATTAACATCAGGCTCTGGTAACGTAGCTATAGGTAATGAAGCTTTAAAATCAGAAAATGCTCATGGAAGAAACACAGCTGTAGGAAATGGAGCTTTAGCTCTTCAAGATGCTGGTGCACATGCTTATAATGTAGCCGTTGGAAAAAGTGCTGGTGGAGGTCTTACTACAGGTATAAAAAATACTTTTATAGGCTCTTCCGTTGCAGAACAGATTACAACTGGTAGTGAAAATGTAGCTATAGGATATGAGGCTTTAAAAACAGAAGATACTAATGGACAAAATGTTGCTATAGGTAATGAAGCTTTAAAAACTCAAAACGGTGCAGACGGAAACATTGCTATTGGATATAAAGCTGGAACTTCTTTAACAACTGGACTTGCAAATACTGCTATAGGTTATCAAGCTTTAAAAGATGAAACAACAGATGGTTTTAATATAGCTATTGGTTATAGTGCTATGAGTAGCAGCCAATTATCAGCTAGAAATATAGCTATTGGCTATCAAGCTCTTAATAATGTAACAAACTCAAGTAGTACAGATACTAATAATATAGCTATTGGACATAGTTCTGGTCAATCTATTACAACAGGTGCAGAAAATGTTTTAATAGGTGGTAACTCTGGAGACTCTTTAACTACAGGTACTAAAAATATAGCTATAGGTCAACACGCATTAGGCGCTGAAGATGGTAACGGGCATAATGTTGCTATAGGTTGGTATGCACTAAGTTCTTTAAATGCAGGTTCTAACGCTGGTAACGTAGGTATAGGTTATAATACAGCAGACAGTTTGACTACTGGAACAAAAAATACTATAATTGGATCTGAAGCAGGGAGTGCTCTTACTACAGGCGCTAGTAACACAGTTTTAGGCTATCAAGCTTTATACACAGAAGACACTAGTAGTGATAATACAGCTATTGGTTATAGAGCTTTAAGGGTTCAAAATGCAAATAGCACTTTTAATACTGCTGTTGGAAAAGATGCTGGTTTATCTTTAACATCTGCTAGTCAGTGTGTTTTTGTAGGAGCTGTTGCTGGTGATGCAATCACTACAGGTGGTAACAACACGGCTATTGGTTGTAGCGCGTTAAGTGCAGAAGATGAAGGTCAAGGTAATACAGCTGTGGGTACAAATGCTTTAATATTACAAGATGGTGGTGATTTTAACACAGCTGTAGGTTTAAGCGCTGGTGGTGATATTACAACTGGTGATGATAATACTTTGATAGGTCAAAACGCTGGTCACTCTGGAACTAATAATTTAACAACTGGTAGTAATAATATTATAATAGGTAAAGATGCTGTTGGTACAGCTGCCGGCGCAGATGATGAAATTACTTTAGGTAATGCTAACAACGACACTTTAAGGTGTGCTGTTACATCTATAACTGCTTTATCAGACAAGCGTGATAAAAAAGATATTAAAGATTCTGTATATGGATTAGACTTTGTAGATAATTTAAAGCCAGTAACGTTTGAGTGGGATAGAAGAGATGGTGCTAAAAAAGATTTAAAAGATATAGGTTTTGTGGCTCAAGACTTACAAGAAGTTGACGACGAATACACAAGACTAGTATATGAAAGTAATCCTGAAAAGTTAGAGGCTACATACGGTAGATTAATACCTATCATGGCTAAAGCAATACAAGAATTAAGTGCAGAAGTAAAAGAATTAAAAAAACAAATAAATGGCTAAACAAAGTATAAATATAGGATCTGCAGCGAACGACGGAACTGGATCTACGCTCAGAGCAGCATTTGATATATGTAATGATAATTTTACAGAGTTATATGACGGTAGTGGTGGTTTGTTGCATAAAATAGAAGGTACAAACTTTACAGGCTCATTACTTGTTGGGCACAGTACAACTGGAACTATTTCATCTGCACAATACAATACTGGTATTGGTATAGCTGCGTTAGACGCTTTAACAAGTGGTGATCAAAATGTAGCTATAGGTTATGCCGCTGGTGGTTTATTACAAGATGGTAGTAATAATATAGTTATTGGATTTGGAGCTGGAGATGCCCTAACTAGCGGTGGTAATAATGTAGCTATAGGTACACAGGCTTTAAGTACTGAAGACACGCATGGTAGAAATGTAGCTATCGGTTATCAAACACTATTTGCACTGAATGCAGGAGCAGATGCTTATAACGTAGCTGTCGGTTATCAAGCAGGAACTGTTATTTCAACAGGTGTTAGAAACGTAATAATGGGTGGACTGGCAGCAGACGCTTTAACTAGTGGTGGTTATAATGTTGCAATTGGTTATTCTGCTTTAGGAACTGAAGATACAGGAGCAAGAAGTGTCGCTGTAGGTTACGCTGCTTTAGGTTTACAAAATTACAACGGTGATGCGTATAATATAGCTATAGGTTATTCATCTGGTTCTGAAATCACAACAGGTATAAGAAATACTATCGTAGGTGGATTAGCAGGTGACGCGCTTACAACAGGTCAACATAATGTCGCTATTGGATACAACGCTTTATCAACTGAAGATGATCACGGAACGAATGTAGCTATTGGTGTAAATGCTTTACAAGTGCAAAATGCGGGTGCTGATGCTTATAATGTAGCAGTTGGATATGACGCGGGTTATGCTGTTACAACAGGTGTTAATAACACTATAGTTGGAGGTCTAGCTGGAGACGCTTTAAATACAGGTGGTGAAAATGTAGCTGTTGGTAGATCTGCGTTATCAACAGAAACAGCAGGTAGTAGAAATGTAGCTGTAGGTTATGAAGCATTAAAAGATTTAAATACTAGTAGCGCTGCTTATAATATAGCTGTTGGTTATCATGCTGGAACTGAACTTACATCAGGTATAAATAATACATTAATAGGAGGATTAGCAGGTGATGCGTTA
>TARA_R100001443_G_scaffold75494_1_pt1 | contig 11043 bp, 4 predicted proteins | sample TARA_R100001443 | Tara Oceans TARA_R100001443 (sample SAMEA2622142) | marine metagenome | biome: marine biome (ENVO:00000447); feature: deep chlorophyll maximum layer (ENVO:xxxxxxxx); material: "saline water (ENVO:00002010), including plankton (ENVO:xxxxxxxx)" | depth 50 m
TATATTTTTACCCCTTGTTGTTACTAACAACCCTTTTAAAGGGGTTGTTAGTTAACTCATATCTCACCCCCCTCCTTAAAGGTTCCCCCCTCTCTTTTCTCTTTTGGGTTGCCAACAGTTGTTAGTAGACTGTAGAATAATGGTATTAGCTGGATGTCGTATCAGGGGTACTTTCTTCCGAATGGACCTCTTTAGGGTTACATCTGTTAGTATGGTACGTAACTAACATTTTTAGCTAATAGCATAAGCCCCTGGTGTAAGCTTCGCCTCCTACATTTTGGGGTTTATGCTAATATAGGAGGTACAATGTTTTTAAAAGAAGATAGAAAAGCGTTATTAGAAGCTGTTGGCTTTAGGACTTGGAAGGAACAAGACCAGATCCTTGATTACAAAGCCAGAATCAAGTTAGTGGCTGGTGGAGAACGAGCAGGAAAAAGCTTTCTTGGTGCATTATCCATTATCAACACACTAGATGAGTTCCAGAATGGTGATATTGTCTGGTTAGTAGCCAGAGATTACGAGCGAACCAGAGCAGAGTGGAACTATTTGACTGATATATTGTCGAAACTAGGTTTTTTGGTAAAACAAACTAAAAGAATAGATCCAGGTGAAATGACTGTGGTGTGTGGAACAGCAACAGATCCAGGTACTTTCCAGATAAAAACCAAGTCTGCGCAAGACTACAGAAGTTTGGCTATGGAGGCACCTAGAATGATAGTTGCGTGTGAGGCATCACAGATAGATCAAGAGAGTTTTTTAAGATTACGTGGTCGTATTGCAGAAAAACGTGGATATTTGTTTCTTGAAGGGACGTTTGAAATGTCGTTAGGGTGGTATCCATCACAATGGGAGTCTTGGCAGTTCTATAACAAAGAAGATGACGCAATATCTTTCTCATTACCTTCGTGGACTAACCAAGAAGTATATCCAGGTGGTAAAGAAGATGAAGAAATATTGTCGTTACAAAGATTGCATTCTGAAGATTGGTTTAATGAACGTGTTGCTGGAAAACCAGCACCTCCAAAAGGTCTTGTACATAATATGTTTGACTCAACAAAACACGTTTCAGATAAAGCAGAGTATATTATGGATGAACCTGTACATTTATGGATTGATCCAGGTTATTCTCAGGTAACAAAGTCAGCATATGCTGTGATGGCTGTACAAATCATAGGTGAACAGGTTAGAATAATTGATGAAGTGTTTGAAAGGGAGAAGATTACAGAAGAAATTATAGAGATCTGTACAATGAGACCATGGTGGAAAGACGTGGAACATGGAGTAATTGATATTGCAGCTCATAATTTTGGTGAATCAAGACCAGTTGATACTTGGTTGGAGAAAGCTGGACTTTATATGCAGTCTGAAAGAGTTGGTATACTAGATGGGGTAGAAAGGTTTAATACTTTTCTAAAAGAAAACCCAGTAACTAAGCAACCTAACTTGATTATCAGTCCAAAATGTAAAGGTGTTATATCAGAATTGGGTGGATGTAGTAATCCATTTGACGATCAGATTCATGTTTATACATGGAGAACTGACAGAGAAGGAAATGTTGTTGGTAGAGAACCAAGAGATGCTTTCAATCATGGAATTAAAGCAATAACATATGGACTTGTGGTAAACTTTGGATATGCAAGAGCTGCAGGTGCAACAAAATTAATAACAGTAAACAGGTGGTAAATGGCTAAAATAGACGACATTCTAAACAAGATTGAAACAATTTGGGAGTCACCTGGATTTCGTACTAGACGAACTAGGATGGAGCAAGACTACGGTCTGTATCGTATGAATGCTTATGATGCAGGTACTGGTTATCAAAGTTACACATCTAATGCTCCACGAATACTAGCAGATAAAATTATTTCATACTTAACTAACGCACAAATGTCTATCAAAGTTCCAATGACAGCAAAGGTAGATGACAGAAGTGCTGGTAATAAAAAAGAAAAGTTTGTAATTGGTGCATTGAATCTTGCAGATGAAAGAATGCAACGATATGGACAGCCATCAATTAGAGAACAAATAGCATTTTATATTACACTTCGAGGTTGGTATGCAGGTAGAGCCATGTTGAATAAACATGAAGATGGTTCTACTTTTGTAGATATTACACCTTTTGATCCACTACATATTTGTTACGAAATGGACGAAAAAGGTATTATTTGGTTAGCACACAAAACAAAACGATCACCTTCTGCTATCAAGTCTACGTATAACGTAGATGTAGAGCCTGCAGTTGAAGGGGAAACATCTGCTGGGATAACTGTTTGGGACTATTATTCACGAGAAGAAAATGGTGTAATTATAGTTGATGGTGATGACCAAAGTCATGTTGGGAAAAAATTAACTAAACACAATGTAAAAGATTCAAATGGAGAGCCTTGTGCGCCAGTATTTTTAGGAGCAACAGGACCAGCACCATGGATACAAGACGAAATATCTGGAGATGATACTGCTAGAGATTATGGTGAATCTATATTTGCATCAAACAGAGAAATATATGATGATCTAAACTTTGCTATGAGTGCATACAAAACACTTGTTAGAAGAGCAGTTCGCAGACCTTACAAAATTGTTTCACCAGATGGAACGACTACACTAGATGCTGATCCATGGCAAGATGGAAGTGAAGTTCCACTACCTGCTGGTACTGATATAAAACTAATGGATGAAGTTACAATGCCAATAGATACTAACAACTTTGTTGCTTTGGTATCAGGAGAACTTCAACGTGGTGGTTTAAGTAATGTAAGTTATGGTGAACTGCCGTTTGCTATTTCAGGATTTGCAGCAAGAGTTTTACAAGAAGGTTCTGCTCACCAGATAGAACCAAGAGTAAAAAGTATTACTGCTTGTTATAAACAAATAACTGAAATTGTAACAATGCAATATGAAATGGGTGGTTTCAATGCAGTAGAAGTTAGAGGTAGGCATAATGATGTTGCAAGTTATTTCAATGAACAAATAAAACCAAGTGATATTGAAGGAGCAGGTGCTATCGACATTAAGTTTGGTGTACGTATGCCACAAGATGAACCACAACTTGTGACTATGGCACAAATGATGAGAGATGGACCATCACCTCTAGCACCAGACGAATGGATATGGGAAAATATTATGCAGATAAATGATGTAGATCAATTCAAGAATGCTATATCTGCGCAACAGGCTCACACTACAGATCCTAAAGCATTGTTGATAACATTGATTGAAGGTTTGATGCAGACTGGAGAAGAAGATAAAGCGTTGATTTACATTGATATGTTGAGAAAAACATTGAAGCAAGATAAACAACAAGAAACTGCTCAGGACTTACAATTTCAACAGTTGATTGCTGCTGCTGGAATGCAAGCTCAACAGGCTCAACAGGCTCAACAACCACCCCAACAAGGTAGACAAGGACCTCCAAATGTTAATGGAAGTGTGATATCATCACAAATGCAGGGGTTTACTAGAGTAGGCGATCCTAGGCAAGCTCCTCCAGGAACACCAGGGGGACCTGGACCAAGAGTTAATCCAATGGAGAATAGATAATGGCTAATCGATATCGTTTTACAATTGTTGAACCAGATGGGAATCGAGAAGAAGTTTTAGTAGATGCTGATTCACAAGCACAAGCAAGAAATCAAGCTAGGAATTTGTATCCTGCAGGCACAATAGGTAACGCTGAAATAGTAGCTACAAATATTGGTGCTGCACCTTTAACTAGCATACCGATTTACAATCCAGATTTACAACAAGGAGCATCTGTAGATCCAGCAACAATTGGAGTATCAGGTATTCGTAACCCAAATATTAATGTTAGAGTAGATGTTGCTGAATTTATTCAAAATGCTATTAGCAATGTTGATAACTGGAACTCACGTGTTAAAGGAAGTGCTGGTAATAGAGATCCCAGACTAAGGTCAAAAGATATAAATACTCCTGAAGGTATTATAGATGTTATAAATAGAGGTATAAGAAGTGAATCTGTTTTTAATCAAGACAGGTTGAATACTGTTATAAGTATTTTTGAAGATGAATTAAGAGACAAGGGTGTTTCTGATTCAGAAATTCAAACTCAAATTGGTGTCATAAATGATTATTTTAGGACACTTGAAAGCTTAAGAGGTTTCCCTGATGGAGTGGCTAGTTTAATAAATGCAACTCCTAGAGCTGCTACTAGAATATCAGGAGGAAGAGGAGGAAACCCATATGCTAATGTTCAGTTTACTCCTGATGTTGGTTTTGCAGCTGATATATTTGAACAACCAGGAGCTTTTGGACAAACAGCAGGTAATATGGGTGTTTTTGGTGGTGCTGAAAGTGGTGCTGAAAGTGAAGGTATTGGAGGAATGGGTGGAGGTGGTATAGCCGAGGCTATTGCAGCAGGGTTGATTGATCCTGCTGATTTAGATCCAGACAGTATTTACTATCGTCCTCCTAGTAAAGATGATAATAAAGATAATGTTTTTGGTGCAGATCCTGATCCATACGATCCAAATGCTGGACGTACTAATGGAGGTGGTGCATTAGCACCTGGAGAAACTTTACCAATAGATACTGATTTTGTTGACGATCCTTTTACTTCTTTTGTACAACAAGTTGCTCCTTTATATGGAGATGCTTTTAGAAGAGGTCCTTTTAGAGGGCAAATACAAGGTTTATTTAATCCTTTGCAAACTACATTTAATACACTCGCTCAATTAAACCAGTTAGGTTTACCAGGGGGTTTGCAAGAAAGTGCGCAACTAGGTGGTGGTGCAGAAAGTTTTGGAGAATATTTATCAAGACTAGGTGGTTTAGCAGCAGGACAAAATACTGGAATAGGTAATATTGGCAGACAACAATTTGCAGATGCTTTTTCAGCATTAAGAGGATTTACTCCATCAAATGAAGCATTTGGAGCTACAGCTAATATTTACGATCCATTAGGTACTAGGTCAGGTGAAGGTGCGCTTTTTGCTACTCAATTAATTGACCAGGCATTACAAAATAGATTTAGATCCCCTGTTTATAGAAGCCTAAGGCGACCAAGCGCTGAAGAACTTTTTGCAGATTTTCAGTTAGGTAGAGCAGGACAAGGAGCATTTGCTCCAACATTTAGTGGAACAGATAGTCCTACATTCTTAGAATTTGCAGCACAAAGGGCAGGTTTATAATGGCAAATGGTTTAGATGATGTATTTCAGAATTTTTTAGAAGATGAACCAAGGGCAGCGTTTTTTGGAACACTAAGAAAACAAGAAGGTTTTAGAGATACTCCTGCTCAAAGACGACAAGCACAGGATATATATCAGTCTGCTTTATCTGATTTTTATGGTCAACTAGGTGAAAACATATTAAGTGGAGACACCTCTGGCGATTTAACATTTACAGATTTCTTGCAAGAATTTCCATTTACAGAACGATTTGCACAAATGGGTAGGCAATATAATCAGTTGAGTAGATATAGACCAAGAACAAGATTTTTATATTACTAGGAGTACAACATGGTACAACAGCAGTTTCCTAGTCCTAGAGTTCCAGATTTTACTAGTTTTGTTTCTAATTTATTTGAACCTATAATTCCTAGAGGTACAGCACAAAGAATAGGTGAAGCATTGCCTACTCCTTTGAGAGGAGCATATAGACAAAACTTAGTTCCTGGACTAGGTTTGATTGATCAAGGTTTAGAAAGATTAAAAGAAGTTCCAACTTTTAAAAGAGCAGCAGAAATAATAGATCCTTTAGTTCCAGATGAAGTAACATTTGAAGGTGTTATAAATGAAATAACTGAACTAACTTCTCCTTTTGAAATAGCTTTATTGGCTGGAACAGCAGGTGTTGGTAACAGAGTTTCAGCTGCGCTAAGAGCAAGTAATAAAGCTAAATTACTTACTAGACCAGCAGCAGCTATTATAGAACCAGTTGTAAAGACTAATGCAACTGGAGTATCTGGATTTAGTAAAAGGTTTGCAGGTGAAGCAGCCATAGGACTTGGTGCAGTTCCAGTTGCAAAAGGAGTTGCTAATGCTGCAGTTGAAGCAGGATTACCAGTACCATTTCAAGTAGGAGCAGCTTTAGTTGGTGGTTTGTTAGGTGGTGGTGTAGTATTCAAAGGTATAAATAAATATAACAGGTCATATGGTAACAAGGTTCTTAGAAACGCAGAGCAATTAGAACAGGTAGATAATAATCCTAAAGATGTTCCTGGTTCTAACCAACTATCGTTAGAAGAAATATCTTTTGCTAGAAATGCAGTAACTCCTGAACAACAAAATGCTGCTGCTTTTGATTTTACGTTAGGAGCATTATCTGATCAGCCTTTAGCTAATCCAGTTAGAAGAACGTCTCAAGAATTACAGCAAGCTGGAGAGTCTGGAGCAATTACTTATGGAGATATAAATATTCCCCCATCTGACTTAGGATTACCAGGAGATTTATTTACAGTAATTGATGAACCTAGATTGATTTTGCAAGAAGGTATTTTGAGAAGATCTCCTAGTGATTTCAATTTGCAAAGAGCAGATAATGTAAGGCGTTCGTTAGAATCTATAAGAGATTTCAAAGAACAAAGAGGAATAAATAGAATAGGTCAGACTGAACCATCTCTTGCTAGGTTTAATCCATCAGAAAATACAATTAATGCTAAAATTCGTGGTAAAGAAATTACCAAAAAAGTTGAAAATATTGATGACTACATAGATGGTGTGGGTGAGGTTTTGAATATTAGTCAGGCTTCCAGGCAAACAACCAAAGAAGTTTTTAGTCCTCTACTAAAATTTTTAGCAAGTTCTTTAGGTTTAGGTGAACAAGAATATATCAAGTTTGCAATTAGAGGTATTTCTGACCAAGTTGATCCAAAGAATGTAGATTTAAATTCACCTTATGGGATGGGAAGAACGGTTACACATCCAGTAGGAAGTTTATCTCAGGTAATTGATGGAAATATATTAAGATATGCAGATCCAATGCCAAGGTTTACATCTACAATACAATTGTTTCAAAAAGGTATAGATGAAGTAGATGACCTTGCAACCTTGATACATGAATTTGCTCATGCAACACTCCCAGATGTATTTAGAGCATTGCCTCAACAAGAGTTTGATGATTTATCTATAGCAATAAAAAATCAAATAATTCAAAAAAGAAAATTGTTAGAAGATCCAATAACTAATAAAGGTGATTTAGATAAATTAGATTTGATTAATTTTAGAAACTGGGACAATATATACACATTCAAGTATGCTTCTAAACCAAATGTAAACTTTGTTACTGATGTTCATGAAGCATTTGCAGATTTGTTTTCTTATTGGGGATTACAAAAAGTAACTGATCCAAACTTTATAAGTAAATACGATAATATATTTATTCAATTAGCAAAAACACTAAAAGCTTTATTTGATAAAGTTTTTAGAAAAGAAAATATTGCAGTAGATTTGTCAGGTGTTACAGATGAAGTTTTAGAATCTGCGTATGATGATTTTAAAATAGTTTTGGATAATATAGTTGAAGGAAATATAATGCCTCAATTATTTGGATCTTCTAGGGAAATTATTACACAGCAACCTGCAACAATTATTTCTACACTTATCAATGCTGACTTAAATGCTGATTTACCAACACAAGTGTTAAGAACAAAAGCAAATGATTTGTTTGAGTATGCTTTGAATTACTTTAATAAAGATGCTATCAATGCAGATAATTTTGCAGGTATGAGAAATTTTGAAAATATAGATGTACAAAAAACAATAGAAATTGAAAGTGCAAAAATATCTAATATGGAAACTAAATTATTGTCTAGTATTTCTAAACCTTTTGCTGAACAAATTTTAGAAAACCCAAATAATAAAAGTGTTATAAATCGTCTCTTGCAATTGGAAAATACATCAGGTACAGATGAAATAGTTAGACAAGCTGCTCAAATAGATAATGATTCTCCAATAATTATTTACAATACTTTGCAAACACAAAGTATCGAAGCTAGAAAAAGTTTAGATATGATAATTGAAAATAGAGATAATGGAAAAATATTAAATGACCTTACTCCTGCTGAACAAGTTGCTGTTAGGGGTAGTGCATTTAAGTATGAAGATGGTACACCTGCATTAGTTTTTCATACTGGATTTCCTGTAAGCGATTCTTTTATTCATTCTAATACACCAATATTTGACAGTTATTTGTCACCTGGTATGCACCTTTCTGGCGATATGTTTGCTACTAAACCTTTTACTAAGGCTTCAGGCTTAAATGAATTTAACCAGTCTATTGAAGCATTTAATATTGCAATACCAGAGTCTAGGGTGTTGCGTGCAGATAATTTTGGAGTTTATGACAATCTTGATCCTAATTATAGAGATTTAGCAGCAGAGTCTTTGATGGATAAATTTTATAATACTCAACTTGCAAATAGGTATGCTGATAAAGAATTAAACTTTGATGAATATATAGGTGCGCCAACAAATAAAATTATACAAGATTATAACAATAATGTTGATTTGATTGCTAGAGAATATGGTTATTCAAATTATAAAGAATTGATATTAAAACAAAAAGAAATTTATGCAATAGATAATAATTTAGATGTTAATCTTTTAGCAAAAAACATAAGCACTCATGCTACTGTAAGAACAGTTATAGAATTACTTAGTGATTCTACTGCAGTTCCTATGAGATTTTTTGATCCTAAAGATAATAAAATAATAAAAGATTTAATAATAATTGATGAATTATTTCAAAATAAATTTTCTGGTAGAAGAATATTTAAAAGTTTTTTGAATAAAGATGAACTAACTTATTATGATAATCATTTTACTGATAATTATGTAAGAACAGCATATGGCAATGTTTTGTTTCAGGATAACGATTTTAGATTACATCATACCTATCTAACAGGATTTACAAAATACTTTGTTGAAGGTTTTCTAGGGGTTAGGTTTATTAGAGAGAAAGATGCTACGAAAAAATCATTTACTCTCCCAGCAAAAATTAGTAAAAAATTTAGGGAAGAAAATATTGCTGCTCTTGAAGTTGCTAAAGCAGCAGAATGGTTTATTGCAAAAGTATTTAGTGAACGTATTGATAGGTCTTTAGATCTTAATTTAGTTGTAGATCCTATTGTTGCAAGGACAGCAAATACTAATGAACAATTTATAAGTCAATCTTTATTGCTAAAGAAAAATAGTTATTTCATAGAAGATATAGTACAAAGTTACAAAAATAACAGAGTAAAATTTTCTAAAGGAAATAAAAAGTTAGATGGCTTGAATAAACTTTATCAAGATTCAGGTGTAGATGCCATAACATGGCTAGCTGGACAGCAAAATACAAATGGAATACATAGACAAATAATATTAGTTGGTGATGATGCTAATATTAATAAAAATTTTGTAAGGCGAACTGAAAATCCTAATAGAAAAAATGAGTTATCTTTTTCAAGAAGTAGTAATACTAGAAAATCTTTTGAAACTGAAGATGGAAGAAAAATATTAAGAAACCTTAAGAAGGGTGCTAAAGGAAAAAATACAAGTAAGAAACTTATAGATGATAAAAATATAGAACAAACTGTTACGCCATTAGGACAAACAATTATAAACCTTATAAGAAGATTTACAGGTATTTTTAAAGGTTTTGATGGTGAAGATGCTTACATTAATGAAACTTTAACTTATCATAGCGCCAATAAAGAAATTCCTGCAATATTGCAAGGTGTTGTTCCTAGAACAGTTAAACAAGTTAGGGAGTCTGGAGATAGTAAATTATTTAATAATGGAGAAATAACTCCTGAAGGTTTTTTTGTTATAGGTTCTGAAGTTGTAAAAAGATTACCAGCATTAATTGATCAAGCAGCTGTACTTATAAAAAGAAATGAAAAAGATTTGACTGAGTTTAGAAAAGCTAAGGCTAAAAAAATTGGTAAAGGTCTTAAATCTTCAGAAGATCCTATAGAACAGACTCAAAATGCTTTTAGTGGCGCACGTGGTCAGTTTGCAAAATTAGGATTTCAACCTTTAGATATGTCTTACGAAGAGTTTAAGGGTTTACTTGCGTATGTTAATAGATTCACTATAACAAAAACAGGTAATATAAGATCTTTTGATTATTTAAATATTGTTTCAGCATTGCAAAAAATAACAGGTATAAAAATCAATGATATAACTACAAAAAATAAACTTGAAGAAACTTTAGATATTGCAGGAGAAGCGCTTACTAGAACAGAAGCTAATGCTTTGGCTAGAGTTTTTGGGTTAGATGATGCTGCTATAGCTGCAGTAAAAAGACAAAGACAGTTAGATAAATTTACCAATATGAGCCTTAAACAAAAACTAGTTACTGCTTTAGTGGAAATTTTAAATATTCCTAGAATGTTAGTTTTAGGTGGAGACTTAGGAGCAGTATTTAATCAAGGTTTGGTGTTTAGTGGAAATCCTGTAAAGTATCTAAATGATATAGCTAAATCAATGAAAACTTTTTATAGCACTACAAATTATAATCGAGCAATGGCTAACATATATAAAGATCCTGATTTTTCTAGGTTTACTACACCTAGTGACTACAGAGCTGTAAATCCTATAACTAATGTAGATGAAGGTGCAGGTTATGGTTTGTATATTGCAGATCCAGATAGTCCTTTATCTTTGAGGGAAGAAGCTTTTATATCTAGCTGGATTAAGAAAGTTCCTGGTATAGGTAATTTAATAAAAGCAGGTGAAAGATTTCATACTTCATTTTTGAATACACTTAGATATAGATTGACTAAAGATTATTATAATGTTTTGAAAAATAGTGGAGATTCAAAAGACATAATTAATGACAAAATGAAAAAATATGTTCGTTTTGTAAATGCTGGAACTGGTAGAGGAGACTTGGGTAAGTTGCAAAAATATGCAGGAGAACTAAATGCTGTAGCGTTAGCACCAAGATGGGTAGCTTCACGATTTCAAGTTCCTGTTTTATTTTTCAATGAAGTAATAAGAAATTCAAGATCAGATACATCTATTGCAAGAAAAATGGCAAAAGACATGATAGGTTTTGCGTCAGTTGTTACAGGTATAGGTAGCCTTTTAGTTTTGAATGGTTT
>TARA_R100001443_G_scaffold32612_3_pt1 | contig 11039 bp, 9 predicted proteins | sample TARA_R100001443 | Tara Oceans TARA_R100001443 (sample SAMEA2622142) | marine metagenome | biome: marine biome (ENVO:00000447); feature: deep chlorophyll maximum layer (ENVO:xxxxxxxx); material: "saline water (ENVO:00002010), including plankton (ENVO:xxxxxxxx)" | depth 50 m
GGATACCCTTGTCCCATTCCTGTCAGGGATTGACTGTGACCTCGCGTTACTTGATCACAACACGGAGGAATTAAAACTAAATGAAAACAAATCAAACGAATAGTTTTTGGACAGCATCGAACCAGGATGTCTTCGGTGGATACGGGATATTCGCAACAGGCAGGACAAAGCAGGAGGCAGGACAGGCACTGTGGAAATTATACAAACACGTTTCCCCGTTACACAATGACAACGGGGAACAGACCTTCAAGACACTGGACGATTTCGAGGACTGGTGGGGCGTATATTACCGGAGATGCATAGTAGGTGAAGCATACTTTGGGGACAATGATGCCGACACAAAGTGTAAAGCGTATAGCGAAATAAGAACAAGGACACAACCATAATGGCGACTGAAGAAGTAACGACATCAAAGGCACTGGCGACAGCATTCGACCTAGTCCAAGACAGGTATAACCTCATCAGTCAACGGGATCAGTTTGAACGTGACCCCGTTGAAGAACGGATGTTGCTGATCACCGGATCAATCCTATGCAAACTATTATCAGATGAAAACAAAAACGATACAACCAACACAAGTAAACAAAACTAAAATGACAGACGAAGAAAGATACATTTATCTGCACCTTGATGGTGGACAAATACAGGTAAAGCTAGAAGACGAAGGAGTGGTCGTAGATGCCGTTGGTGACGGTGGAGAACTTATCGGTTCAACATGGAAGCTATACAATGATATGGGGGTTGAAGTTAAAGCAATTAAAGAACCAGTATGACAGAGGCTATTATGAGAGATAAAACAAAACCAGATATAGTGCTAGAGAAGATCACAATGTGGACTTCTATACTTACCCCTAACGACGATGATCCCTTCCCAACCTGCTTGGATGAACTCATGGAGGCAATACAGGATGCAGACCTTGAAACTAAGATACTCTATTATTGCACGGAGCATTTAGAGTTAAGAGATAAGCCGGAGAAAGACGAAGACAAAGAACCAGTATGACAGAGGCTATTATGAGAGATAAAACAGAAGAGTTTTTAACGAAGCTAGAAGACCTACTCACGGAGTATGGTGGAACAAATTGGGAGTATAAATTTGAAACAGAAGAAGATGGGTTGCTCTTTAGTATGCTGTGGATCGGAGAAGAAGAACACAAATAACTTGAACCCTAGTTAATAATTCATAAACTAATAACAATGCATATAATCCAAGAGATAATGCCGAATGACTTACCGATAATCGTTATCGGTGAGCTTGACGATAATGGCGACATAGCCAGGGACTCAATGCGGGTTCACCCGATTATCGAATGCCCCAATGACGGGACACAAATTGTGCTGGAAGCGTTGCCCGTTGAGGCAGCCGACCTGTCACCCCGACTTGAGAAATTAACCAACAACACTGAAACCGAATCAGACCATGAAACTAGTCAGGAAGAACACAAAAGATAATATCATTAAAGCAGTGACGGAAGTATCCGGTTACGACGAAGAAGAACTAAAAGAATCAAAGCAACATAGCGTTACCTCTTGGGTTCACTTAGGTATCTATGTTGCCAATGAAGCAGGTCTTACCATTGAGGACGCTGCCGGATTGTTTGGTCGTCACTTCGCAACAGGACATGCATCCATTCAGAAGGTGAAAAAGAAGTTCCCCGAAGTGGAGGATGAGATCAAAGAGATCGTAGCCACTAAGATGAAACTCGACATTGCATCATGATCCATGAAACGTGAACCATTAACAGACTACCGTGTATACGTCACCTTGGATAAAGGCAAGGTGGATGTCGAGGCGCATGACCTGCGACCTGTTGAAAAAGAAAAGCCGATTGAAAAAGAAACCAAAGAGCCGGATGCAGTTCTGCGGATAAAGAAAACAAAATAAACTAAAACAAAACGAAGTGTGGATACTACCAAAGAACCTGCCGGAAGGACTCTCCGATACCTTTCATTATGCAGTGGATACGAAGGAATCGGAATTGGACTTAAAGGAATTCTGCCAAGTCTGCGAACAATCGCTTATGTGGAGAGGGAAAGTTTTTGTTGCGCGAACTTGGTCGGCAAGATTGAGGCGGGAGACTTGGATGAAGCACCTATCCATACGGACATTAAGACATTCCCATACCGAAAATTTCGAGGACATGTGGATATCCTATCTGGAGGGTTTCCCTGCCAACCATTTAGCGCAGCCGGAAAGCGGGGATCAACAGAAGACCCCCGACACCTGTTCCCCCACATCTTCAAAGGAATCAAGGAGTGCCGACCAGCAGTTGTCTTTCTCGAAAATGTTGAAGGGATCATCTCCTGCAAAACAGGAGATGGGGAATCAGTTCTCAAACATGTGCTTGGACAACTGGAATCAGTGGGTTACAGGGCAACGGCAGGAATATTCTCAGCGAGTGAAGTGGGTGCGCCACATCAAAGGAAACGAGTCTTCATCCTCGCAGTCGCAAAAGGTGGGTGCGTGGGCAACCCCGAACACGATGGACTACCTGCCGCAAAGGTCAGAGGAGGCACTGAGGAAACAGGCGAGAACATCTCGCAAGGGCAGGACGAAGCCAGCAAATCTGCGGGAACAAGTAAACCCAAACGCGATGGAGATTTACAAAGAGGAGAATCAGAAGCCCTGGCCAACACCGACCTCACGGGATTGGAAGGACGGGAGTCGTGTCCCTCCAAGCAGGAGCGGGGCAAAGGCTTACGATCAGACGTTACCCCAACGCATAGCGGCGATGAACCAGCAGAAGTCCTGGCCCACCCCGACAGTGGCAGAGGCAGAGAAGATTTCAAACAAACCGAACTACGGGCAGTTAGCATTATCAAATCATCCCGAAGTGCATGGTTGCGGGGTGGACAGGGAGAAACTCCACAAGGATCGGAAGGGTTTAGCCAAAGGTTTCCCGCCCGACCAGGAAAAGAACAATACGAGTGGGAACACCCACGAACAGTTAGCCGCAGATTGGGTGGATCAACTCATGGGACTTCCTGTCGGATGGACGCAATTGCCAATCGAGTGGATCGATTACGCCTAGCGGGGAATGGTGTATGCCCACCCCAAGCAGAACGTGCCTTCGTAGTTTTATTTAATCGACTGTTTCCCCAAGATGAGCAGGAATAGACCGTTGGCTTATCTGCATAGAGTCAAAGAAAAGTGGGTGGTAACCTGTGTGGTTAACATAGAGAACATGATTGAAGCAGATACAAGGCAGGAAGCAGTAGAAATAGGGTCAGGCATAGGGTGGGATGTCAGACGCTTTACACCTTGGGACGACCCCCCTACCAAATAACTTATGGGAATCGAAATATTATTATCCGTGATTGTCTTCCCGCTATTCCACATAGTATTGCTAATAGCGTTTGAGATTTACTGGAGAGTTAATCGTCAGAGAGATAAACGCGACCATTAGGGGCAAGCTCAAACAGAGTGCGCTCAAAAGGTATGAAGCGTTCTTGAACATCCTTGTCAGATGCTTGATCCAAGACTGCTCTTACTGATGGCGGGACTTCCTTTACTAGCACGGCATTCTCAGTTGCAAGGACTTCTATCTGCTCCTTGGTATAGAACCTGTTTGTAGATGATGCCATGTCTTCTGCCGACACCCCAAGCTCACGCAGTGGAGTATATACCCTTTTTAATGTCTCCCCGATACGCCTTTGTGTTTCAACCTGACTCACGGCAACCTCTTTTACCTGATCAAGTGTCATCAGTTTACCTGTCATCAACCTGCGGATATCCGCAGAAAGGAGATCGGAATCCAAACCAAGGTCGCGCATGATGCGATACTTAACTTGGGCTGGATCGATCTTGTATGGTTTGAATGGTATAAATTCAGTGGCAATTAACCCGTAAGGAGTTTCAATGAAGGCATCTCTCGACGCTTGCTCAGATGCCCATAGTTTACTTAGACGATCTAATGTGGGTGGTGCGTAGGCTTTACTTACTACATGCATCCCCGCTTTCCACATCTTGTCGTAAGCACTATCAGTGTTCTTCCAGAGAGGACGACCATCCGCATCCGTGTTGTTCTTAGCTTGCATGAGCGATGTCATGGCTATCTGACCGTCGAGGAAGGGGACGTTCAATAACGTGTCGAGGAAAGATGCGACAGCTTCACCCTCGTCACCCCGTCTAAGATGCTCCCATGCGCGAGGAATTGTATCTGCATACATCGCAAACGGATTCACATAGGTCAGGTCGAGGGAGTGTAGCTCCCCTTTCAACTTGAAGAAATAGAACGTATGACTTCGCAAGAAGCTAGGCGCACCCAATCTAATAACATCTTCCTGCTCTTGAGTTAGATCATCATCTTCTGCGTCACCACCGAAAGCGTTTATAACACTGACCACTAACTTCTCTCCCAAAGACTTACCTAACATAGATAGTCCCGCTACCATAGCAGTCATGCTCGAAAGTCTCTTAGTCCCCCTCCACACAAGAACAGAGTTCCCGCTTTTCATCTCCTCGATACCCAACTTGTAGGTATTGATCATGATCCTTGGAACCTCCAGCTTGAACCTAAAGTAAGGAGAGAACAAGACACCGAAAGCAGAATCCTGCATACCCGAAACAATCGGAGGTGCTTGGCTATATGACTGTGCAGTCATCTTCACCTTACGGGCAGCTTCTTCCTCAAGAGCGGTATCACTCATATCGGTAATCCGGTCATCTTCTTTCGCAGCTTCCTTTGCCTTCCTCATGGTGGCAAGCTCAGTCTCGAAATAAGCGATCTTGTAGAATGAATCCACGACCTCAGAGAGGTTGCGGAGTTTATCCATTGAAGCGTTCCATGCTTTACCAAGAGGCTTCTTACCTTTTTCGTCGATTAGTTTAAGAATCTTTTCTCTACCCGACTTAGTTGCTGTATCAATATCTGTTAGTCCTGCTGCTTTAGCGGCATCATCCAACAACTTGTTCATGTCGTTGAGGATGTCTTCGTCACCTACCCTGCCCTCTTGAAGAGCCTTCAATGTGGAAGATGTTATTTCATTATCCAGCACACCCAAACGAACTAGTCGAGATGAGTATTCGTCAACCTTGTCAGGTCGGGACAGCTTGCGATTTATCTCTTCCCATATCGCCCCCTGCCTAGCAGAATCTTTCTGCATGGGGTTATACTTGAACATTTTTCCAAGTGGCATGACTCCCTGGGCGGGGCCGAAGAACAAGACGTTTGAGACAATGTTCCTAATGTAGAATGGGACACTACCTAAAGTCTTAGCTCCCAACGCTAACCCAGTTAGTTTCCGTAGGGGAGCGTCTAACGCACCAGCAATCCGGTCTTGTTCAGACTTCTTATCGGCAACACTAAATGTTTCCTTTATCCCCTCAACTAGTTCAACTGGGGCATACAATGGGCCTCTATCAACACCCCCGTCATCGATGAAAGAACGGGTTGGATCATACGCCCGTATCCCCGATTCCCTCGTTCCTTTTTTAGGCTTATTAACTAGCTGCCATGTCTTAACCTCCTCCCACAAATCTGGATCGGTCTTTTTGACTTGCTTCAATTCCGCTTGAGTCATGAACCACCAGTTGTCCATTGAACCCGTCCTGCCAATTTGCACCATGTTATTGAGCATGGCAGTATCAGCCGCAAGTGTGCCTACGTTCATAAACGACCTCATAAGATTGAAGTCGCCAGTATCCCCATCATACTCACCCAGTAGTTTCAGCATAAACTTGGGCAGGTTCTTTTTATTCTTGAGAATATCTATTGTCCTACCCGCAACTTCTGAAGTTGGGGCATCCCAAAAACCCTTGCGGTAGGACTCTAGAAAGTCGGCAATCAAAGTATCTCCTAAGTCTTTTCCTTGCTTATGCAAAGCGGTAGCTCTTTTGGCAACTTTCTCCGAAGCCTCAATCATTGCTTGCTGCATCTTGCCAGTGAAGCTCAACTTATTCCAAGGCTCGTCGCGGCTATTCCTAAACTGCGCTTCATACTTATCAAAAATATTAGCAGCCTCATCTTTCTTTAGCTGCTCGATATACTGAGCCTTGACCTCTTCACGAAGCTCGCTGTGTTCGTCCTTAGTCAGAACATCATCGATCCAGTTCTCATCTGAGAAAATCTTATATGAGCGTGTTAAGTAAATACCTAACTGGCTATCGATGTGCGCCTTCATCTTGAGGTTCCTCCTGCCTGTTAGGGTGGCAATCTGCCCTGACATTTCGTCCACCTTGCCGCGTAGTTTTCTCAAGTGATTAGCAAGACTTACTGAGTCTTTCTCAATCAACTCAAGCGCATTTTCCCTAGCAGCCTCGATCTCTTTTTTCTTAACAACATCCTGCTCATACTGAACACGCGCTTCTTTCACGCGATCTGCCTCAGAAATAAGTTTGTCTCTTACAAGGGCATCCCCCGCGTGGACTTCATTGATCAAAGCTATAGCCTCACGATGATCAAGATCAATCTGTTCCCTAACTTCGTCGTCTAACAGAAGACCTTTAGTCGAACCAGTTGCGTCTGCTATCAACTTGGCAGGTGCGCCTTTATATGAACCGTATGTCTCGTTAATTAATTGGTCGAATACCTCTTTGTATTCCCGCATCTCTTTGTTGAGCATCCGGTAATACTGCAAACGCATTTCGTTCAGCCTGCGTAAGCGTGGGTCAGTGCTGCCCGTTAGCCAAGATAACCAACTAGGCGGTGCTTTGTAAGCACCAACTTCCATCACTGGGACTTCCAAAACGTCAAGAACACTAGATAGCCTGAATGGAGGCTTCTTGGCTGGGTCTGTTGCAGCAGGTGTTGCCCGTGTGGTTGACACGACCTCTGCTTGAGCGTCCTCCTGCTCCATGATATCGCGCAACGCGATCATGGTTGCACCTGGTTTGTTGCGATCAAAAGCCATCCGGTTATTTGGAATCCGGTAGCTACCCTTCATTGCGCGAAGCTCACTGACTAAGTTATGAATACCAGTAGTCAGGTAAGGGTTTTGCTTTTGCGCCTCACGGGCAGTCCACATCCTATTCAGGATACCTTCAAGGTAATAAATAGTAGTAGCTATCCAACCAGGATTGCCTTGGAAGAAAGCCCTGTCTTCTTCAACGGTATGTCCGCGAAGCAACCTTGCGGCAAAGTCATTCATCCGCTTTTCAACAAGTCGCTCCTGCTCTGCCTTAACTATTGCGGGGTCTTCTGAAGACAGACGCTTCTGAGACAGTTGCTGCTCGTTAGCAGGTAACCCACTAATAATTACGCTATAGTCACTGTCTTGTGTTGCCGCTACAATTGAGTCTAGTTTCTTTTGCGAAATACGCCTAAATGATGCAACGCTTCCTGCCTGCCGGACAATCTCTGAATCAATTTCAGACATTGCATCCTGATCCCTGAGACCTCCAACAAGTTCATGTAACCCGTATGGGTTAACATATATCTGCTCACCCTCAGACCAGAACGCTCCACGTTCAGCTTCTTGAGACTCGTCTATTTTAAGTTCAACGCCAAACGTCCCACTACTGAACCGTGCGTGGTTGATCATATCAACCAGACGCTTCTCGATTTCCTCAAGGGGCATGTCGCTTTCTGGGTTACGCTTCTCCTCCAGCTTCTTGGGATTAATTGGAACAGGGACTTCAGGTAGTGTTTCAGATACTGCTGGTGTATACCTTATATCTTCTCTTGTTTCGTCAAACCTTTCAGAGAGTGGGATAACATTACCATCCTCATCACGGGTGATCGGGTCAGCTTCTTTGATCTGGCTGGAATCAAACGCGATGACATGGTATTCACCTGAGTAAAGACCCTCCATAGGTTTGGCTCTTCTACTATCCTCTCCAAACTTCGCTGAAGCCTGCCTATCCACGACCCCATCGTAGCCCATCTCTTCATACACCCGCCTGACTGCTTCACCCTGCGCGGGATCGCCCGTGATTTCATCATAAGCGAATTGAAATACCTTTCGTAACTCTGAATCTACTTCATATAAAGTAGGCTCCTCAAAAATAATCTCCTGAAGGGCAGCGAGATCAAGCTCCTGTCTATCAATAAAATCTTGGGAAACGCTCTCGACTGCTTCAATTAGTGGGTGGGGTTCTTGATTGTAATAACCATTTTGATCAGCCCACTCTTCCTGCAAAATTCGGATTTCAGGCGCGTAAATTGTAAGGTCACTTTGTCCAACCCCGTATTCCTCCATGACGAGGCGTTCAGCCTCTGGTCGGTATTCCTCCATCGCCTCCTCATCATACATCTGATAAGGTTCTAAACGCATATGCCTGCCATCAGAATCCGCACCAATAACCGCTGGGTTCTTCAGACGAACATATGCAGTTATTAACCTTTCGTCCCTGCCAGCCAACTCTTTTGTAGCTGCCTGTGTGGCTATTTCTTCCAGCTTTTCGTCAAGGTCTGCGCCCTCTATGGATTGCAGGTCTATCCCACGCGCCTCTGCAAATTCCACAACCTCTTCTTCTGAATATTGGTATAGGTCGTATCCTTCTGCCACGCGCTCGATGCGCCCAGATAAATCCGGCCCAATCCCAGCATAGTTAGCGTCTGCATCTTCACGGGATGAGCTTAAATAAAATCCTGCTCCGTAGTCACCTTCTAAACTGCCCTTCTCGCGCAAGAAAACATTGAAGTCATGGGTTGTTCCATGATACAAAACCTCGTCAGGGTTCCACCCCCTTGCCCTGGCATAGGCATCAACCATCTGCTGAAGCTCTTCCCTGTTAGCGTCTTCGTCTTGAGCTAACTCAAGGTAAGCTGAGTCGTCTACAGGTGGTGCGGCTACCTCGTCGGCTTCAGTATCCGCCACATCCGGTCTTGTATAGGTCACCTCCTCCTCCGATGTCACCTTTACCCACCCAGCGTCTTCCAGTTCTTGAAGACGTTCTCTCACCAAACGCGCCATGTATGGTGGCGTAATCTGAGCGTCAGGCTTGATTGTGAATCGGCGTAGCGCCTTCCTCAAGTCGGTCAAATTATGACCACCATGAGCGAATTTGTTTATAAGTTCTGCCTCGCCTTGCTCATAAACAGGTCGCCATGCAGGCATCATTTTATTAATGACTCCGTCTATACCTTCAGAATCAAATTCAAGCATGACCCCCTTGTTGTCATGCTGGCCTAAAGCAAGATTGGGAGTATTGGCAAAGTATATGTCCTCATGTAGCACCATGCTTATATTGGAGTTGGGCATTAGAGCTAGAAGCCCCGCTGCCCCGCCAGGATTTATGCCAACCTCGCGATACAGAACAGGCGAAAAGTCTGAAAGTGGACGTATATAATTTGTATCCAATATGGGAGGGAGTTTCTGTGGCTCCTCTTCGGTTACGACCCTAAACCTCTTACTAGGGTGAACAGCATGCCCACCACTACCGTGTATAACGAGGCTGGAATCATGCCCCATGTCATCGAGCAACACGCGCACGGCATCAGTCATGTTGTTGCTGTCTGCCAGCAGGCTCTGTTGCGCCAAACTTATACCGGCTTCACTAAGGATGTCAGCATCACGGGTTCCATCAGCTAACCAATTCTGGATACCTGCAATCTGTGTGGGTGTAAGTATCTCGTTAGCCAGTGTCGTGTAAAGTGGATCACTGATCCCTGTATCAAGTTCAGTGTCATTGGCTATATGCCCAAGTGCTTCTGCTGCTTCAAGCTGTTGTAGGTAGGCAGCATCATTCGGGGTCTCTGGTTCTGGTGCGGGTGCGGGTGTTGCCCTAACCGTTTCTTCAAACCCAGTTACACCTAGCTCTTGTTCTTCAGCTAACGTGGCATCAATAGCGTCATTGAACACTGCCCGTGATTCCTTTGCAGTGTTGGGCAACTTCTTGTTCAGGTCATCTATCCAGAAGTCTGCCAGCCTTTGTTCAATTTGCTTAACGTGCTTTTCGATTGCCTCAGATGTTATCGGGTCAAGCTGACCTCCTTCAAGGAGTTCCTTGGCTCGTTGAACTATCTTGGCAACAAACTCAATAATCGCCTTGCCGACATCGCGCCCAAGCCAAGACTCAGATGTTACTCCTTCAGCCCTGTATTCGACAAGCATCCTGACGTATTCGGCAAGAACTTGCCGCTCTGTCATGCCATAATTATTCTTTAGGGCTGTCTTGGAAATGGAGGCATCGTCTGCTACCTCTATGCCCTTATAAACGGCGATAGTCTGCCTTATCTGTTCGGGAGTCATTTCCCTGAACATTGACATCTCTTTCTCAGCGACATAGTCTCCCCACCCCGCAAGATAGTTGTTCTGTTCAGCTTCAGATAGAGCGGAAAATTCGTCTCGATAAACCAACGATTCAACAGCGTGAACCATTTCATGACCCATCACAGCGTGAAATGCGTCTACGCGATCTGCTTTGGTGGTTTGTGTAAGGTAGTTTGCAAAGAAAAAGGGATTAACAACCAGTCTTATCTTCCCCTCTGCCCATAAATTAGTCCCGTTAGCTTGATCAATCCCCTGTAGGTAACTTGCTCCTGATGGGTTGCCTTCGTAAGAACTTGTGATAATCGCAGCTACTTCCCCCTGTTTCTCTCCCCTCCGCCAACTACCGCTATCAAAGACAATATTATTGTCCTTTAAACGCTTCCTGTTTCCCCCTAGCGTAAGCCATTGTTGAATAGCTTTCTTAGCCCCTTCTTTGGTTACTAACTCTTCAGGAGTTACCGTGATATACTCGCCCTGAGTCCCGCGAGGGGGCATCAACTTTGGTAGCTCTTGTGTAGGTTGCGGGGGAGTATATAAAGAGGGGATTTCAAGGTCGCCTTCGTCTGAACCCCTCGCTTGTTCTTTAATATATTCTTTGACTCGTTTACCGTGATCCCTTGCTTCGGTCTCTGTCATGCCTGTTGCGGCCATGACAAAATCCAAATAATCAGCGTCTCTCTTGGAGCGCGTTTTCTGCGCTATAATATATGATGCTTTATCAACGTCATTGATAAAAGTGAGGTTAAATTGTTTTTCCCCAAAACTATATCTTGGTTTAGCACCCGCTAATTCTGGTGGGAGTGTTGATGTGCGGGGTTCTGGTGTGGGTGGGGCGGGAGTAGGTGGAGTAGTAGGTGGAGTAGTAGGTGGAGTAGTAGGTGGAG
>TARA_R100001443_G_scaffold101970_1_pt1 | contig 11034 bp, 8 predicted proteins | sample TARA_R100001443 | Tara Oceans TARA_R100001443 (sample SAMEA2622142) | marine metagenome | biome: marine biome (ENVO:00000447); feature: deep chlorophyll maximum layer (ENVO:xxxxxxxx); material: "saline water (ENVO:00002010), including plankton (ENVO:xxxxxxxx)" | depth 50 m
TAAAATACTTGTTTCATAACCAGCCGCTATAGTAGCTCCATAACCACCTACTAGTCCTAAGACAACATCTAATGCAGGTTGACCAGTTCCAAAGTATGTATCCATAGCAGCGTTATAGCTTTCAATACCTGCTTGAGTTGTAGCAGCTGCAGCTATAGCTGCTGCAGAATTAGCAGGAACAGCATTAGCTTGTCCACCACCTGTTCCTAATACATTAGGTGCATTATAAGTATTCCTAGGTACCATTGATATAATAGCCTGTATTAAACCTGATGTAATCATTGTAACTAAAGCCCAGTTATCTACTAACTTAAACTTAGGATGCTGATTAGGTTCATGAAAACTTTGATTTGAAAATCCTTTAATTACACCATAAAGTTTTAACTCAGTGGTAGATAAATAAGGAACTCTAAACATTGTATCCGGTGAATGAAAAGATATAATATCAGAAGGTATTTTTTGTTCTACAGGATCATCATCATTTTCCTGCTGAGTTATATAAGGATCTTGTAAGTTATAGTTATAATCTGAAGGATCATTTGTATTACCCCAAGGCTTTATAGTATTAAAAGGATGATTTGCATATAAACCTGTTTTACCTTTTTTACTTGTTCCTTTAAACTCAAATGTTCTATAGTTGTTAATCATTCCTTTTGCAACTATAGATTTATTACCTTGTCTTGATCCTCTTAGTATTTCATAACCAACTATACCAGGTATATCTTTACCTAAGTTATCTTTTGGTAAAGGTATGTTTTCAAATATAACACCCATTAATCTAATCTTAGCTTCATCTACAATTGTAGAAGAAGTAGGATTAGGTTTAAAGTGCATAGTCTCATTACTTAATGTATTATCAGGAAACTTATGATGTCTAATATATTCACCACATAAATCATTTGCTGGATCAGATTGATTTGTCCAACAGTGTGAAGATGAATTCCAAACTTCAGGTTTTTTATCATCATATATTTCCGTTGATTGCCAGTAACCCATATTACCTGAAGCAACAATTTTACCTCCATCATCTAATGTTGTTGATACACCACCAGGCAATGTTGATAATGAAGCTGTGTTATAAGTTTCAAAAATATGATCTCCTGTGTATAATGTATTTATATCATTATAAATAACATCATTACTAGCTTCAGAAACTACATCACCACTAGTTGGTATTTTAAAATCAGAAGGTGCTCTTCCAGGAATATGAAAAGAAGGAGATTTATAACCTGTATTATAAACCCATCTTATAAAAAAAGCATAAACTTCATCTCTTAAGTAACTTGTTTTATGTCCTCCATTAATATAGTATTCTGCAGGATATTCTACAGAAACCCACTTAGATCTAATTAAATTAGCTAATGGCTGATAGTTAAAATCAAAATATGTAGTAGGAGCTACTCTTAGTAAATAACTATTTACATTTTCAATCTGTTTAGATTTCTCATATACATCAGATATTAAATTAAGATTAAAAAATGTTTCAGCTCTAAAATCTCCTTGAAGACCATCTAGAGTAATTCTTGATGTACTACTAGAATATAAACCTAATATGACTGCAGTTGAAATTGAATTTACTGTTTGAATTAAAGCTATTTGAAACTCATCAAAATTTTCAGTATCCGCTTCTATTTTAATTTCTAATGAATTTTTACCATTATCCTCATGCCATACAGGCTGAATATTACTAGGGGAAAAGTAATCAGTTACTTTTTGACCTTTAATAGTATAAGCTATTGCAGCAGAATAACTACCATTATTTATAGTTCCTCCTGATTGACCTGGGGTTACCTCAACACAAGGAGTTTGTACTAAACTAGTTATTCTTATTTTTTCGCAATCTAATTCATTTAAATCAGGAAAGGTTGAGCAAGGTGGTGGAGTAGATGGATTAAGTAAATCTTCTTTCCATTCTACACCGGGCCAAAGAATCTTAATACTACCGTTAGTATAATAGTTTATATCTCCTTGACCAATAAAACTATAAGTGCTATCAGGCCAAGTTTTAGGATCTCCTACATTTAAAAATCTATCAGGGTTTTTATTATCACACCAATATACTTGCCAAGAACAGTCTTCCATTTCTTTAGAAGCACCATCTATAAGATATCTTTTATCAAAGTTTAAACATGCATCTTGAACAATAGTTCTATAAGTACAAGAGTCATCTTCTAAAAGTCCTATTTCAGACATTGTTGCAGTATCTGTAGCATTATGACCAACTGTATAAATTATCCATTTATCAGCAAACAAATGTATTGCACCTATTATTTTTCTATCTCCAAAATTAGTAGGCATAAAAGCACCTGCTGTAGCACATAATTGATTTGAAGAAGCATTAGAAATAGTACCTTGGTTTCCCTCAATAGTATTATTAGTTGCATTCCGTGCATGCGTCCACATGCCATCTTGCACATATGTAAAATCAGAATCTTTATTAAGACCCTTTACAAAACTATGAGTTTTTACATTAGAAGTATTAGGAAGCCGTTTCTTTGCCATGTCAAATTAGTATTAGCTTTTAAACATATCATAATATCTTGCATACATTGCTTTTCTATTTGCCCAATATATTCCCTTAAGCTCTTTGAAGTTCGGCATATTAACTATTGATAAAGCATTATTTCTTGCAGGTCTTAACTTTTGTTCTATTAACTGCATTCTTTGAGCTACATCTTCTCCATTAATATATAAATTTTCTAGAATTCTAGATTTAATAGCATACTCATAATACTCATTAAGTAATGGATGATCAGGAACCATTAAGTTTCCATCTTCATCTTCCATTTCTCCTTGATAATTTAAATACACCTTACCAGTATCAAAACTAGTAAATAAAAAACCATCTCTTATCCAACCTTCATTTGTTGCAGTAACATAAAGATTTGGACAATTAGATTCAATTGTTTTACTAGATCTCATTCTAAGAGGTAAAAGATTTCTAGAAACATAAGTTTCTCCGCCTCCTACTATTTGAATTATTTCATATTTATCTCCTTTGCAATTTGTAAATACTCTAGGTTTAATGCAAGTATCTCCGTATACACCAACTGATTTATTTAAATCTACATTAGAAGGAAGACATCCAGCAGCAGTTTCTTGACAAGGATTAGAATTACAAGATGAACAATTTACAGTAGGTGCTGCACAAGGATCTGTTGAAGCAGGTGTTTCTGTATAAGGAACCTCTTGTATATTAGTTCCTCCAATATTATAACCTACAGACTTTACAAAGTCTCCACATATATAAGCTAAATTAAAAGTATCAAAGTCATCTGGTAGTTTAACTCTTCCGTGACATACTTCTAATATAATTTCTTTAGTTTGATTAATTCTTAAACCTAGATCATAATTTACTTTTCTAGCCATTTTAATTAATTGCTGAGGCTCTATCTTATTTTCTAAGGCAAGTCCCGTCATATCAACTGAAACATCTTCTATAAGCTGATCAAAGGTTCTATATTTAAGTGTATAATTCTGATCCATTATCTAAGAACATTTTGATTATCATCTGCACCATTTGCTGGTACTTTCATAGTAGTAGTTAACTCTTGTATAACCATCTGCTCTACTTCAGCATACAAATATTCAGGGATACCTGTTTGCTCATTTTGTCTTAAAGAGCATTTAGCAGGATCATCTTCACAAAGAAAGGGAGCTATACTTCCTTCAAAGGCTCCTTCTACTCTAACTGCATCCCATTCTAAGTTTGGAAAATATAAGTATCCATTTAAAAACCAAAAGTAAAATCTATTATTATATTTAAATGAAGTTAGTTTTGTCATTGATGTATATGTACCAGGATCAGTTCTATATAGTTCAATTGATCCATCAAGTGAAGATACTGTTCTAATCACAGGTCCATTTAATGCATCAAGAAATCCAGGCATTTTATATCTAGATCTTTTTATAATACATCCTGATTGTATCCCTGCACAAGAAGCTTCTATCTTATCTACTTCAAGAAGCTCTACATTTGGAAGAACATTAAATATAGAACTTAACTTCATAAGTCTATTATTAACATCTTCTCTTTTCATTAAAGCTTGAGCATATTTAACTATTGCATAATAGATAGTTCTATCAGTTAAGAAAGGATCTTCTTTAACTGCCTTAAGAACATTTCTTACTCTTGATATTACTTGCCCTACAGTAGTCATATGTCAAACTCGTTATAGTTTTTTAAAGCTTTAGCAGCCTGCTTATCTTTTATTACTTTGCTAGTATACCTAGCTTTTATTCTTTTATTAGGTTCTAGTTCCATATAAATAGGCCAATTATCGGGATAAGTATTAGACACAGATCTTTTAAAATTTCTACAAGCTTTAAATCCCCAATACTCTCTATGTTTGTATTTATACTTAGGTGCAAAATTGCTATAAAAAATCTTGGCTACTTTTCCATCAGTCTCCCAGTTTTTATTTGTTACCTTCATACCATACTTAATAGACTTAGCTACATTTATATTTTTCTTTTTAGTACCTTTACAAGTAGCAATAAATAACCATCCTAAACTTTCTGGTAATTCAACACCATCCCGTTTATCAATGACAGTTTGACAAACATATTCATTAAAGGTTTTTATTATTTTATAGATCTCTTTAGTTTCTTTTCCTTTATAGTGAGGATACTTTTTAAAAAATCTTTTATAAAAATCTTTATTAATAATTTGATACGCTTCTCTTCTGTATCTTGGCGCATTCAAATCAGGTTCATTAAATTGTTTGTCCATGCTACTTATTAATTAATATACTAAATTTAAATGAGTTTAACAAGTATAAAGATAACATAAAAAACAAAACCCCCACTTGTGTGAGGGCTTTATCCTTGTTAGCCGCAATAACCAACAAAACTGCGACATGTCTTTATCCTACTAAAATAACTCTAAGAGGAATAGGTTCTAATACAGGAGCTGCTGATAATGTAATAGTTACATCTCCCGTAGATTCATTTACAGAAATAGCAGTAGTAGCTTCATGAGTTATATTTGTCCAAGTTGTTGTGCCAGAATCATATTTATATACATCAATTGTAAAATCTGCTCTTGATTGAACAATTGGTCCTCCTCCTTTTGGAATTAAACAACCATCTTTCAATCCAAAACAATTTGTTATCTCTACTCCAGTAATAACATTAACATCATTTAAAAGTGAATCAAATTCTTTAACATATTTGTTAGTAGTACTAGAACATATTAATGTTATAATGTTTGCAAGAGCTCTATCAATAAAAGTATTTTGAGGAACTATTACATTAGTACCACATGCTAATTCATCACCAGTATATCTAGTACATTTTGCATCTACTACTTCTGAACATTGTGCATCTTCAACACATGCTTCTGGCTCTGGACAAGGAGCTGGAGATGGTAAAAACTTATCATCACATCCACATTTTTCACAATTTGCCATTTTCTAATTTTTTAATTTATTTAAGGACATACTTTAGATGGTTGAATATCTGTAGTACATGGATCTATATAACACATTACACCATCTAAACTAAATTTAAATCCACCTACTTGATCAGGTTGACCAGCATCAATAGCAAAAGGATAATCTGCATAACCACCTGAACCATCAGATTGTGAACCAAATCCTAATCCTGGTCCTAATGCTACAGATGATCCATTAGTCCATGTAGTAGGAGTTGTACCTGTAGCAATAAAGCTTTGTCCTGTTGCATTAGCTGCTGCACCAATATTTGTAAAGTCATCACCTGCTGCAAAACTTACAATTGTATATAGTTGACCAACAACAAGTGTACCTGAGTTTGCATAGTCTGGTCTAACACCTCCAGCACTAGCACTATAATTAGGAACATCTGCTGAAGCTAAAGTATTAGTTGTAACATTACTAGCAGAAGAAGCATGTCTATAAGATGCCGTATCTGCAGAATTACTTTCTAATACACTTAAAGACTTATAATATAATTTTAGATCTGTTGATATAGAAACTTCCATAAAAGCTGTCATAAGAACAGTACCTGTATCTACAGCTACTTGTCTTGTTGCTATAAGATTACCTCCAGCTAACGTAATAACATGTTGTAAAGCAGTTCCTCCATCCATAATACTTGTTGGAATAACAGAAGCATTTTGATTAAAGTATCCTATATTACTTGAAAAAGTTATTCCATTAGCAGCACCTGTAGCAGTGGTTGCTCTTGATACGCCTCTATAACTATCAACACTTGTCATAGGTTGTACTCCACCAGCTCCATCAGATAAAGGAATAAAAACATCTCCTCTAAAATGAACTACATTGCCAATTCTTCTTGCTTGAGGTGCACCAACTGTACCACCCTGATGACCAAAACCTAATAAGTCTTTCCATCCAGTATCTACTAGTTTAGCACTAAGGGTAACACCCATATCACCATATGTAGCATCTTTAGTTACTGTTAAATCAATAGTATTAGTATCTTCTACTTTTATTTCATATGTTGCTAAATAATTCCTAACATCACAAAGTGAAATCCAAATATTATTAACAGCTTCTGCTATTGTATCACTACTAGCATCATCAACAAAATCTACATACTCTGTAATCATATTAGCACCTGTACTAGAAGCTAAAGAAGTTGTTGCTTGTAATATACATTTTCTACTTATAGCTAAAGCTAATGCAGATGGTAAACCTAATTGAGTACGTAAAGCACAATAACCATATGTTGAATCATTAACTAATGCTGTAAGAATATCAGTTAATGTATGAGATGTACCAGATGTAATAGTTAAACTTAAATCACATCCAACTGCAAAACTAGGCATAGTAAATGTAGGAGCTGCTGCATTTTCTAAGGCATCAACTCTAATATCTAAACTATTAATTTGATTTTGAAGTAAGCTTATATCACTTACTAATGAACATACTTTTCTAGCAATTAGAGTTACATAATCAGTAAGATTCATTGTAGTTTCTTCTCCTGTAATTAAACAAGATTCAATTTTCATAATACAACCTGTAGGGCAATCACCCGATGATGTTGTAGAATCTGTTGTGCTTACATTTTCTAAAGCACAAATTCTTTTAATCAATAATTGAATTAATTCCTCAAACTTTGCTGGAGGACATGTAGCTAAACTAAAACAAGAAAGATCATAACTGCTTACTTTTAATGTAGTCATTATTGTGCAAAGCTCAGTAGCTAATTTACTAACAGTATCAGATATAGTATCCCCTGTACATAAATTTATACATGATATATCTGGTCCAGCCCAAATAACACAGTTAGAGGACTGAGGTGAGCAAGGAGCGTTATCAGCGTTAATAGGTTTCATAGTCTTTATATTTATAATATAGTTATAATTCTCAAGAACTGCAAGTCTTAGGGGTAGAACAATTACATGTTGTACAGTTACTACTATTACAACCACAAGTGCTAGGTGATGTAGAACATGTATAGTTAGGATCCACTAATGCTTGAAGCTCAATTAATTCTTTTTTAATGGTCCACTTATCAATTTCTTCTGGACAACAATTAGATACACCATATCTTTTTTGTACTACAGATTTATAAAGTTGTTCTCCAAAGTTACATGATATTTTTTCATATTTTTCTATTGAACAAGATGGTGTATTATATCCTGGTTTAATACTCTTAACAGGATAGGTTTGAACAGGACATGTCCATGGTGAATCAGTATCTCTTTGTGTACAGTTACCATGGTATAAAGGTAATGTTCCACTAGTCCATCTAATTACACAATATCTTTCACTTCTAGATTTAGCTGCAACAGGCGCAGTAATTTGGTTAATTCCATTACAATCTATATAAGTAAAAGTATCTTCTCTATCACCTTCATTATATATAGTAGAACATCTACATGCAAAGTCTTTTAAACATGCTGCACAATCAGTATGTTGAGAATAAAAAGTTACTCCAACTGGATTTGTAGGGACTCCTATAAATTCAGAAACGGTAAAACATTTTTCACAACCTACCAGCTGTATTACTCTTCCTACATAAGCAGATAAATCTGTACTTGTATAAGTTATAGGATCAAGACCATCACATGATGTAAGTTTATAATATGTTGTTTTACACTCTGTACAAGTATCAAAACCACCTGCTTGAACAACTACTGTGGTATCACTAGGAGGTACAATATTAATTTCTTCAACTGTATAACATCCACAAGGATCTTCTAACTCTACTACTTTATTTTTATACTCTGATAAATCTTGAGTAGTATATATTATTTGTTCTTCATTATCACAAGAAGTTAATCTATAAGCTATTGTAGGTTCACAAGCGGTACAATCAACATAATCAAACCTAACTATAACGTCAATTGGACAATCACACTCATAATCAGGATCACTAGTGCTTACAGTATAACATCCAGTTTGACCTTCTATAGTAACTACACTACCTATATAAGCAAATAATAAAGGAGACTTACTGTTTATTATAGCACCTGTTGTACATTCTGTAAGTATATAACAAATCTCAGGACATTCACCATCTACACAACCACTACTTGTAGTAATAGTTCCAGAACCATCTGAATCAAAAATTGGTTTAGTTAGAGCACAGACCTGAACCGGAGCTAATACTCCTGAATAGGGTACGTTATCACAACCAATATAACTAATTGTTCCTGTTCCCGTAACTGTATAACAATTACATGTACAAGCACTACAAGCAGAAACATAAGTTACAGTAGTAGTTACTCCTGAACATTCATTTGGTGATTCTTCTACAAACCAACAATCTGCATTAGAATCAATTGTTATAAATGTATTTACATAAGCTGAAAGATCAGTTATTGTAAGGAACGTATCACCATCACAGTTTGTTAATTTAAAACAAGGAGTTACACAAGTAGGACATATTGCATAATCAGCATCTAAAGGTTGTTTATCTTCACATACTGTTTTACCAGTATAGAAAAAACTAGTATCTTGTAAAACATCATATCCTAAAACTACTGCAATATCAGCTTGTTTTCCTTCAACATGATAACACTTATTATTTTCAAGTGGTTTAATTGATCCATCAGTAGCTACATAATTAGTAGTAGGACCTGCGTATAACCATACAACATCTGGACCCCAAAAAGGATTCCAACTAGATTTATCTAGTCTTACATTAAATTGAATTGATGGATCACAACAATCTGTTAATGTGTAATATCTTATGGAGTTTGTTGACATTTTATCTTAAGTTGTTTCCTCTCTTCTTTTAATTCTTTTTACTTCTAATTCTTTTTCATATTTGCTTGCACATTTATTGCATACTTGTTTGCCGTCTGATGCATTTCTTAATTGACAGCTGCAACCTAATGCTGCTCCGCAGTTTGGACATTTTGCTGATCCCATAATTTGTTGGTTTTATTTATTTAACAATTAGTGCAATTCATCTTTCCTAGTAATTTGCACGCATAATTATATAATGTCATGCCTTTCTGAGGTTCATGACAATATTCTACTTTAGCTTTTGCTGCTTCAAGATACATCTTGATTAAACGTAATTGCTCTAGCTTTTTCTTTACATCAGCTGGAGGATCACAAGCAGATACATCAATATCACATAATATTTTATTATACTTTATTAATGCGTCAGTAATTCTTAAATGATTGTAAGTAACATATACTACATCATTAGGTGATACACTATACTTTATAATGTATACTCCGTCAGGGAGATTTCCATATTTTTCACCACAGTCTTCTGTCTGTAGTTGCAATTCACAAGCAGTTATAGTTTTAGTAAAATTTTCAGTTACATTAATTTGTGTAGAGTATCCATATCCCGGAACAGTAATGTTCAGGTATGTACAATTTACATCAATTAAACTTGAATAAACACTTGTATCCACAACTCTCATTATACATGAGTTCATAACTGTAGGTACTTCTAAACTTAATACGTGATTTGCCATAATTTTTTTAAAAAAAAAGGAGAGGAAAGATAACTCTAACCTCTCCCTTTAGGTTTATTATTCAACGTAATTAGTGATTACGCACAGACAAATGGTGTTTGTTCTGTACATGCGTCTGTATCACATGAAATTACTTCCAATGAAACTGGGCAATCTGCACAACCTCCTAACCAAGCAGCCATGAAGTCCTCAAAATCACTATTATCACCTGCTGTTATAATTTCAAGTAAGTATTGATCATTGTCAAATACTCCTGTTGGATTATTATAACGTGGAACAGTGTGTAAGATTTGGTAACGTACCCAAGTATCTCTACTTCTAATTGAAGCTTGATTGTGATCTTCAAGTATTTCATTTCCTTGAGTAATCTCACGGATTCTGATATCAGTTGCAAAATGGTTTTGACCATAAGACTCTGATAAAATCAAGTCTCTAACAACTGATTCACCAAGACCCATTGGAGAAACTGGTGGACATACATCAACAACACAGATACCAGTAAAGTTACATGGAGAACCTGTATAGTCTACTTCAGAAGCATAAATCTTAAGTGGTTGATAGTTATATCCATCTATATATTGGAATGAACAATCTCCAAAGTCAGTACTTACGTAACAAGCTTGAATTGACATACCAGCACATTCACCTGTAGAGTGACCTGGAGAAACATAATCTTTCCAGTTACCACCAATTGTAAATCCAGTTGGAGGAGTAATACCAGAAGTATCAACACCATCAGCATACCATAATGTATTATTTTCAGCAGTAACAACTATTTCAAGGAAGTCTTTCATAATTGGACTTGTGCTAAGTTGTTTAGCCCACTCAATATATACAAGTGTACTATCTACTGCTACTGGAGATGTAGGATCTGCACAACATCCTGTATAATGCTCTACTGTTAAGTATGCATTATGTGCAAGAAGTTCTAATGCAGCCTCTCCTTTAACGTCTACTCTTAAAGAGTAAGTTTCGTCACAAAGGAAATCTTGACAACAATCTGCAACAGCTTGTGTCATTGCAGATGTATAAGTACCATTAATGGGACCACCTGGTGCAACAGAACCTGCAGCTACCATAGAAGCAGAAGTAATTTCCCACTCAAGTGTTCCACTAGGTAGACCATATCCTTGACCAGCAGATGT
>TARA_R100001443_G_scaffold46708_1_pt1 | contig 11016 bp, 12 predicted proteins | sample TARA_R100001443 | Tara Oceans TARA_R100001443 (sample SAMEA2622142) | marine metagenome | biome: marine biome (ENVO:00000447); feature: deep chlorophyll maximum layer (ENVO:xxxxxxxx); material: "saline water (ENVO:00002010), including plankton (ENVO:xxxxxxxx)" | depth 50 m
AAGATTCTGTGTTGCCGCAGGGCAAGTTAATTGTTTGAGAATAATTTCCCAACTCATATAATTTCCCTCTGTTGTCCTTTTCCTTTACCTTTTACTTCATCAGCAGGTAATGTTTTTAGTTTGCTTTTTTGTTCTTCTATTTCTTTTGTTATTTCTATAAGAACATCTTGCAATTCTCTAACCATTTCCATTTGTTTATCAAAACCGTATATATCTCTCGTTGTGCTTGTTGAAGATGCAATCAATTCAGAATGAACATCTTCATATCTTTCTTCTAATTCGCCCAATAGCCTTTTAATGGGCTTATTGTGCCTTTCAATAAATTGCCTTCGACGGTAACTTTTTCCTCTTTTAATTACATTTTCCCAACTCATGCAGTAAATCCTCTCCTTCGGCTTGGTTTATGAGTATAATAATCTCCATCAGTGTGTTGATAGATTGTTTTCTTTCTTTGCATAGCACCCAATATTCTTAGCAAATCTTTTCTTGGTGCAATAGCCCTTAGATTTTTCATACCTAATGCACCGCCTTCTTTTTTAACTTCTGCAAGAATTTCCTTTTCTATTTGAGAATCAGATTTCATTTTCTTAGCGACCTTTTTATCCCTAAGTAATTTGAAATCCTCTCCACTAATTTCACCATCATTATTAGCATCAATTTCTTTTTGCCTACCTGTTAGTTTTTCAAGAGTAGGTTTATCTTCATCTAATTTTTCTGACCCGCAGTGGGCTTTTTCTGTTTTTAGTATTTCTTTCCAATTCATAATTAACCTCTCCTTCTTTTATATGTTTTACAAGCAGAACAAGTCGGCCTACATCTTTGTTTAGTTCCTTTAGAAGCATCTTTACGACCACAAGGTTTTGTTCCTTCTTTATCATCTTCACATGATTGACAGGAAACCCAACCTTTTTGACCATCTCCACCTCTTCTTGAGAACCAACCGTGTAATCCCGATTCTTTTTCTCTTTTGAAATTATCTCCTGCTTTAGAAACTTTACCACTTCTGCATTGAACCATATATCCTGATTTATATGCAGAACCTTTCATTCCGTATTTTTTATCTGCTAACTTAGCACAACGGTCTTTTTTCTCACCTTTACTGTTATGAGTAGCAGTAGCCTTTACTTTAAGAATATCTTGCCAATTCATAATCATTCCTCTTCATATTCTGGGAAATCTTCGGGTTGCATTACTTTACCATCTTCGTCAACATAATGCCACATAAACCCTTTAGCAGTGTAGCCTGTTTTATCCTCTAAAAAGTTATTTAGTGCTTCATCTATGTATTCTTGTGTCATAGCCCAATCATCGGGAAAACCCAAATCAGAAATAGGAACTGCCATGTATGTTGGTAAATCGCTTTCATCTAATCTAACGGATTCACCTTCTAGGTATTCAGCATCGTCCCAATCGACTTCTGTAATAACAAATGACTTTTTTTGTTGTTTAATAATCATTCCTCCGATACCCTCCAATTCATCCATAAGACTCATCTTACAATTGCCTTGTAGTTTAGAAATATCATCAACATATATTCCTTCTTTAGTAAAGTCAAAACCAACATGGTCTTTGTGATTCTCCCACTTCATCAGTTTGAAAATCTCTTCACATCTGCTTTTGTACCATTCAGCCTTCTTATACGACTTTTTCATACGGACTAATTCTAATAATAATTCGGCATTACCTTTCTTCATTCTAAAATGTGGTAGGCATTTTGTTAACAAATTAACTACATCGTCTTGTGAATAAAAGTTTAGACGATTAACAGGGCGAGTATCTTGAGGGGATTTTTGGTCTAAATGTAACTTACCAAACCCAATAGATTTGTGCATTTCATTCATAAATACTTTACCTCTTTCCCCTGTTGCTACTAAACCTATTCTTGGATTATGGTTTCTATCCATAGTAATGTAGCCGTCTGAATCAATAAATGCGGCAGTATAGGCCCAAATGTTTTTCTTTAATTCATTAGGTAATTTATAATACGAACCATCATAACTACCTACTTCTAATTTTTTAATCATTTTAGAAATAGTGTTTGTTGAATTTACTTTATGTAATTGATTAGGCATTTGGTCATGAATATTTAATAGCCCAATTCCCGGATTTTCGCATATTGCTTTTATAATAAAATCTAGTGTTCTTTCTTTCTTTGATTTAACTAAAGATTGGTCACTAACCTTTTTTAATTCTTCTCTAAACTCTTTCTTTGCTAATCTAGATTCTTTCTCTAATTTAGCATATTCAGAACCAAAAGCCATTCCATTCTTTTTCAAATCAATTTCCCATAATTTACAAAGAGAATCAACAACAGTTCTTCTTTCTTTAACTTCTGAAAGTTTATTTAATTTAGATAAATCTTTTTCGTTGAATCTCATTTTTAATAGCGGAATTTTGTAAGGTTTAATCCAATAAATAGAATCAATACATTTATTGATATGGTCTGCATAACCATCAATAACAGTATCAATTGCTTCTGACATTCTAATTCTAGAATCACCTTTTAATTTTCTTCTTGCTTTACGCATCTTTCTAACTAAATCTGGAATGTTCTGTCCATCAACAACATATTCAGATGGAAATGTAGATAGCCTTTTTCTAGCATCAGTAGCATTAATGTTTAGATTCTTTGAAAGAGTAGTAATTGCTTCATAATCAGACATAACAAAATCTGCTACACCTGTTAATTTAATGTTCAAATCACTCTCAACTTGAGTTAATTCTTCTTCCTTTTCACGCTCTAATTCGGCTAATCGCCTCATTCTTTCTGCGGCTTCATCGTATTCATCTGCTGATACCATTTAATCACCTCAAAAATTCATTCCTAAAAATCCGTTCTGCCTTGAATACTTGTTAGTTTTAACCGGCTCAAATAAGCCCATGTCGTCTAACAGTATGAATGTTTCACTCATCGTATGGGTGGCCGCATTTGCTAATGCAAGACTCATCACCATATCGTCATGTGCGCCAATACCCTCAAATTTCCCCTTTTCAGTAATAGCAAACATTGACAATTCCTCTATCAGAGTCATAGTAACTCTTCGGCTTTCTTCGTTACCATAAGGTAAGCGAATCTTCTCGTTTTCAAAATTCATCTGTAAACTTAGAATAATTTCTTCTTTTCTTTTTCTAGTAGTATTAAAGTCATGAACATTCAAATCAGACACATTCCTTAACTCCTGTGTAAATGATTTAGCAAAGGTGTTTGTTTCAAAGAGGACTACTTCGGGATGGAACATTTTTCCTATTAGGCGAACCTTTTCTATGTTCTCTCTAAACTCAACATTCTTAGAACGGTCAACAAATACCACTGTCTTGTTATCATGTTCATCAACTTCTAATACAGTAATTACATTGTAATCTCCATCTGTGGAAATAGCAGGGTCAACCCCAACATAATACTTGAAGCCCTCTCTTCTATGTGGCTTCAATACATATTCCTTATGCTTTGCTTTCTCTAAATAATCTGGATTGAATAACGAAGTACCTGTGGATATAGGCACACACATATATTCTCTTGTAAACATCAATGAACCTACTTCTGCTTTACGAGCCATTAGAGCATCATAGTTCCATCTCTCCGGCCATAAAGGTTCATTTAGAGCATTAAGACATGGGTATGTTCTAACAGTATAGGCATCATTTTCTGATAACTGTTGGTAAATATCTGTATAACTAAATGGAGTACCAATAACTCTCAATGATGCCGTGTGATGCAGTGTAGGTATCATATCACCATAAAACCAATCTGTAACCTTTTGAATACCCGACATACTAAACTCTTTCAAAGGGTCGTCAATTACTATTTCTTGAGGGTGTAATCCACGAATCTGTGAACCTACGGAACGCTCTAAGATTTGATTGCCATTAGTTAATGTAATGTTACCAATAGCCCAACCCCTAGCAGGTTTGAATTTTTTAAGCATAGGATGATTAAACATTTTATCAATGTCCCTCATGTGAACAAGAGTCTGCTTTTGGTTAGATGAGATGTAAAGCATCTGATAAGGCGGTTCTTCAAAAATTAATTTCCATACAACCCAACTGTGCATAAATACAGATTTACCGTGGTCACGACTACAAACAATAACAGTCCTTTGAGTGTCATTCATCAAATCATGCCATTCTTGAATATAAGATGGAAAATCAAAACCCAATACATTTTGGAAAAAATAAGGAAAGGAGTTTTTAGATAATTCCATATCCATATTATGTGCAAAATTAAAAGGTTCTATTTCCATATAATCAACCCTTTTTTAATGGCGGGTATCTAAACATAGGTAATTTCTTAAATTCGTTATACATAGATTCATCCATAACATCATCCACTTGTGAATATTCTTCTATCTTAATGCCTCCCCTACCTTCAACTAAAGAAGTCATTCTGTCTATTTGAGTGGACTCTTTAACATTAAGTAAAGCAATCTTAGGTTTAGAAGAACCTAAAAACTTGTCTCTAAAGTTTAGAACTTTCTTGTAAAAACCGCCGCCCCTAACAAAAGAATAACTATTACCTACAAAAAAGAATTTACCAAAATCTCTAAAAGAAGTATAAGCCTTCAAATCGTTTGTATCATCATCAAACTCAGCGACTATTTTTAGAGGGTGCAATACAGAAGGATAGCCTTTCTCTTCTGCTAAAACAAACTCTTCTAAATGCTCAAGAGATTCTTCGGGAACAATTTCTGTTCTTTTTAATATTTCAAACCAACCCATACTATCACCTAAAGTTTGCTTTAATCACATATATATGTTCAGTGCTAACACCATAAGATTTGCTGATACTATCGAACGAATCCATATCATTTACTATGCTAGATATTTCACTTGCACTAATGTCTAAATAATATTCTTTTTCCATTTTGTTAATCATATCGCTCATATGTTCTAGATTATCAAGTTTCTTTTTAGAATAGTAAACAGGCTGTTCTTTAATCAATCTAATAGCATCATACACACTAAGAAGTTTATTGTGTACTTCACTCTTCTTAATGTCTGCTAGATTCTCTAACAATTTTTTCCTTTCATTTTCATTAGGAATTGCTGTTTCGCCATGCTTGCTTTCTAACAAATCAACCACCGTTTTCAAAACCGTAATATCTTCAAAACTATCTTTTCTAGAATTTCTATAAGATTCCATAATACCTATGTTATTACCCCATTCATTATTCATAAAAAATTCTTCTCTTCTCCCTGTAATGCTTCTAATAGACCCTAAAATTGCAGCCACATCTTTTTGAATGCTATCTTTAATTTTGTTGTTTATATTTTTTTCTTTTTTATCTATGCTTTGAGCAATTTTGTAAAGGGCTTTAGCAAATTTTACACCAGCACTCTTTACCTTTTCAAAAGTCTGAATAGCATCACCTTGAGATAGTAATTTAGGAAAAGTAATTAAGTCCGAGATATATTCTTCATCAATGAATGCTTCTCCTGTTTCCATAAATTTTTTGTTAATAGCAGAATAAATAGCAAACTTAGAATCTAATTTTTTATTAGCAGCAATATATCTCATAGCGTAATTATTTTTGAAAGGGAGAGATATTCCTGCATCTAAATGTATTTGTTGCGGAGTAATAAATACCTCGGCCATATCTTTAACCACTCTATTAATTTGAGCCGTTATTTTACTATTTTTACTTTTTAGACTTCCAAAGGCTTGTCTTGGGGAACCTCTTCTAAAAGAGGCAGTATTAACATATTTGAAATATCTAATTTTAGCAGGGTCAACTTCTCTTTCCCCTTCTTGATAAGTTTGCGGTTTTCCTGTTCCAGCACCCATCATATCAAGTCTTATTCTGTCTGCTAAAGTACCCTTTTCGTCTTGAAGTAAATTAGCAAATAATTCTAAGAACCTATCAATATCGGTTGTTACTTTCCCTGCTTTTGTTTTTAATTCTGGATAATGGATTCTCATAGCAGCGTTATTTGCTGCAAAAATGGGGAGGTGGAAATTTTTCTGGCTGTTTGCTAAACTATCTATTCTTTCTAAATCTTCCACGAATGTTTTGAAAAGAGCCTCTTCATCATCTTCATCAATATCTAAGAAGGTTAACTTTTCTTTGAGGTAGTCCTCAATTTCATCTATTTCTCCAAATAAGGGCATTAATCCATCTAGGTCGTCTTTTACTACTAAAATTCCTAGAGGGTCGTAGTCCATTTTTTCAGCATCTTCTATCAATTCTTTAACATCAGAATCATCAGAAGCATTTCTCAATGTTTTGTCTTGTATTGTTAATCGAGAGGCTTGAGATTGTCTTTCACTTACTGCGGCATCAGTTTTTGTACCCTGTTCGTTTTCTTTAGGTTCATCTCCAAGTCCTTCTGTAACATAAGCATCATCAAGAAGGTCAACATTGTCTTTTATAGGCGAATCTTCATCTATCTCTTTTTGTTCTATACCCTTTCCTCTAAAATTAACATCATAATTAAACAACTTTAAGAATTTGAGTAAGAATTTATATGACCTAGCATTTAATTCAGCAAAGCCTATGGATTTACTTTCAAACGGATAAACATATTCTAAATCTGGTTTACTATCCATAAATTTAATAAATTCGAGAACATCTTTATCAGAATCATCGTTATTAGGGTTAGCCTCTTTTAATAGAGAAACTAATTTTTCCAACTCTTTAATCATACTATCTTGGTCTTTGGCGACACCTTTCCAAAATCTGTATGTTGCTCTCCTTTCTCTAGCATCTCTCGCTCTTTGAGTATCACTACCAAATATTTTCTTTAATTGAGTTTCATGCCGATGGATTCTAAATCTAGTAGTAGTTCTTTTTGACAACTCTTTAATTCTATTAGTCATAGCCATAAGGTTATTTTTAATGTGTTTGGGAATAGGCATACCTTCGATAAAAACACTTACTTTAACATCAGACTCTATTGCATCAGCATTTACTTTTTTCCCTTGTGCTAAAGTAATAAGGTCAGCAGAAAAATCAGTAGAAAGAATATCTTCGGTTTTTATTTTAGCATTATCATATCTAACATGCTTTGCATCATACAGAACATCAGTAATAGTGTCCATTAAATGTTCTTGAAGACCAATTTCTTGTGTAACATCTCTTTCAGCCTTTTCCGTTTCTAATGTCATTAAATGAGCCTTTACTTCTTCTCTTATTTCTGCTAAAAGACTTCGCCGTTCACCCATTGTAATTTTTTCTTGGGTTTGTTCTTGATAGGCTGAACCGATTGCCTTTCTATATGTTTTAATTGTATCTTTAATAAATTCGTCTATTTTATTAGCGGCTTCTTTTTTAGCAGTAACTCCGCCACCACGAACAACCTTTCTAAATTCCTTTTCAGAAGCATTTAGAATAGTTGAAACAACATTAGGTTTTAGATATTTATTCATTTTTTCTGTCATTCTTCTCGCCTCTTTAGTAATGCGTACCTAATTAATTTATTAATATATTTAGTTGAATCATAAATAGTAGGGTAATTAACAGGTTTTTCAGCAATATCTAGTAATCTGTCTTGTAGTGCTTTTTTGAAATTATTCTTAAATAATTTAAGATTTGATTCCATTTTAGTAGCGAACCCTCTAACTGCTTGTAGCAAGGACTCGTTTTCCGCAGTTAAACCTTCCCCTGCTTCGGTATCTATTTTCTGCGCTTCTGCTACAAGAGAACCCGCCATAGAATTACTGATGTGGTAAAATACTGACAAACCATCTCTAATATCGTTGGAGGATTTTTTGAGAATGGCCTTGAGGGTATTGTCTATGAAATAATTTCTCAACTTGTCTGTTTTTTGAGAAGATGAATTTAGAACAGAATATATGGTTTTAACTAATTCAGATTCACCGCTTAAAAAATCTTGACCTTCTTTTAATTGAGCAGTAAGTCTTTGTTTTTTATAAAAATCAGTATCGTAAGAATAATCATTGTCTTTTAGCCACTCTTTATACTCGTCTCTAGCCTCTTTATCTTCTAGAATTTTCTTTAGTTCTTCTTGTAGTTTTTTACTTAGATTTTCATTAAAAACTATGGTTTTTTGGGATTCTTTGGCTTGATTAGGGTTTATAATAACATAATCTTCTTCATTAGCATCAACAACTTCTTCATCTACCATATACTCAATAAATATCAATGCAACAGAATTAGTAGTAGCATCTAAGTACCCTGCTTCAAAGGATTTTCTTTCTTCTGTTGTAAGGGCCTTTTTAGAATCAAGTTCGATAGCATCTTTTTCTTCTTTAGTAGATGCTGATTGCTTTTTCCATTCCAACCAATCCTTTCTAGTAAGAATTGTTTCAGCAGAAATCTCTTTCATAACTGTTTCGAATAAATTACTATCTATTGATGATTCTAACAACTTTCTAACATAAAAGGAAACATTATGTTTACTAGAAGATGAAGAACCGCTTAAAAACCTACTATACATAGCAGTATTATTGATTTTAAAATCAGTAATTTCCTTCATAAAGGTAGTATCTCTAGAATCTCCTGTTTTAGCACCATCTATGACTAGTCTAAACCAATTTTCTATCTCTTCTTTTTCAATATCTCCAAAACTTTGTAATTGTTTAGTCGCTAATGCGCTTATTCTTCCCGAACCGCCAATATTTATGAAGGATGAATCAGTTTCATATAATAATCTTCTTAAATCTGATGATATACTACGCATTTTAACATCAGATTCGGCTGCTACTGCTGCGAGAGAGGGTAATTCGTCTTTAACAAGTTTTTTTATGGTCTTTTGTGTTACTTTTCTACCGAATTTCTTTATTTTTGTTAAAATTGCTGAATTACCACTCATTTCAACTTGCCATTTAGACTTTTTGGCTTCTTCGGTTAATGTTTTTTCATCAACTTCACCCGCAACTGCACGAATTTCAATTAAATTTCTAGTTAAATTGATTAATCTATCATTACCAAAGTCTTTAGGAGCAAAATTTCTCTTTTTAGACTCATATTTTTCGATAATTCGAATTAATTCTGCTCTATTTTCAGGATTTAAGTATCTTTTCTTCATTAATTTTAATTTATTATCAGTTGAATCCTTTAGAAAAACATTCAAAGCAACAATATTAGCCTTAGATTCAGAATCATCTGCTAAAATCCCATTTAGAAGTCTTTGTGTCTTATCTCTAGATTTTCTTTGTCCTAGATTCTGAATAAGTTTTTCTAGATTCTTAGCAATATTGCGCCTTATTTCTATTTTCTCTGCTTTTGTTTTATCACGAAGAAGATTCGCAACAATATTCTTTTCTTCCATAAAATCATAAACAGAACTTATATCTATATCTTCTGCTTTGAAGTAATTTACCATTTCATCGAAGTTAGGATTAGTAATTTTTCTTCTGCTGGTTGGGTCACGCTTGATATTAAACAAAATTTCTGCTGTTGTATTGTCTGAAAGCATCTGAAACAGACTAAGAAAATCGGCAGGGAAGGCTTTCATGATTAATCACCTTTCTTGTCTGGCTTTTTGACATTTCTTACAGAAATTTATTTGTTTGTTTCTAAACTCTTTATTGTACTTACTTAGTGCTTTTCCACACATAGCACATTTGTATTTTGGTTGGTCGGGTTTTTTCTCCTTTCCACCTCTTTTGCGTGATGCGGCATATCTTTCGTATCTTGCCCTTTTATCTTCATCAACTTTAATAATATCTCGCCAACTCATTGTAATCATTCCTCTTCTTCTGATGGTCTTTGTGACTTTGGTGTGGGTTTATCCCAACCAACTCCGGCATATTTAGCGGCTCCGTGAACGGTTCGCAATAATGCACCGACTCTTTCTTTATCATTAGGGTTTACTCCTAAAGCCGGTATTCTTCCATGAAACCACTTGCCTTTACCACCGCCCGGCCTATTAGATGGGCCATAATAAGTAGCATATAGATTATTTTTTTTCTGTTTTTCCATAGCCTCAGTGACTCTTTTTCTAATATGGTTAAGCAAAGAAGGGGTGACTTCTTTATTTTCCTTCTTCATTCTCTTAACTGCATACTTAGTGTGCTTATCCATTTCTTTAGCAATCTGTTTCTCATAGGCTTTATCAACTAAAGGCTGGACTTCATCTGAAATTAATCCCAATTCATCATAATGGAATAATCCTCCTTGCCCTGTACCCTGTATTATTCGCCTACCGCCACGACCCTTTCTATTAGTCATTTGATTAGGATAAGGGCTTTTAATAATATCGAACCAAGTCATTTATTTCACCTATGTAGTGGGTCATTAGAATATCCCATTCTTTCATCTCTTTCATCAGTATCTTCATCTTTAGTTTCAATCATAGCAAGAACATGAAGGAAAGTCGGAACGCCTTTTTCCATTTGTTCTAAAATAGGATAGTTTTCATCTAACATTTTCCTATGTTCGGGAGTAATAGATTTTTCTTTGTGTTGTCTTGCCGCAAGATAGAATATATCCATCATATGTTCTGTATTCATAGGATTAATTCTATTTTCTGGTTTTAGGACTTCTTCTCCTTCAACTTCATCATAATCCAATCTATCAATTTCTTCTTGTAGTTTTTTCTGCCATTCGTCATCGGCAGTAAATTCTATACCTTTAACAATATCTTTCCAACTCATTGTAATTTCCCCTATGCCATGTGTTTTTGTGCTTCTTCCAAAACCTTTTTTGTTTGTTCTATTAATTGTGTTTTTACAGAAGAAGAAGGTAAAGTGTTAAGGATTTCTAGGGATTCTTTAATTTTTTCAATTGCGCCCATACCCATTCGCACTCTAATTTCTTCTTGCATTTCATCTCTTTTCATTGTAATTCCTCCAAACTTCTTTGTGCATCTTTTAGCACTTTGATAAATTCTTCATTCCATTCATAAATATCCATTTTGATTTCAATATCTCTAAGTAAAGATTTAAGGTAAATGTTAGCCCACCTATCCATAGCATTTCTTCCATAATTATTTTTTTTATCTTTTGATTGATTCTGTTCCACTATTTCATATTCTAATTGGTCTTTGTAGGATGCACCGTTAATTTTTTCTGCTACATCTAATATAGTTTTAATTTTATTATTATATTTTAGAATA
>TARA_R100001443_G_scaffold30895_4_pt1 | contig 10991 bp, 8 predicted proteins | sample TARA_R100001443 | Tara Oceans TARA_R100001443 (sample SAMEA2622142) | marine metagenome | biome: marine biome (ENVO:00000447); feature: deep chlorophyll maximum layer (ENVO:xxxxxxxx); material: "saline water (ENVO:00002010), including plankton (ENVO:xxxxxxxx)" | depth 50 m
GATATTTTTAATATATGGCAGCATCACAACCTTATACAGTAGCCTGTTCTGGTGGCTTAGTTAAATCTTCTAATGCGATTGATTTACTTAAAAGTCCCGGAGTTGCTCAAGAACTGCGAAACTTTGAAGTCTCTATCGAAGGTGGATATAGACGTATAAATGGTTTTAGTCAGTTTGGTAGTGCTAAAGTTACAGGTAGCACAACAAATGTATTAGGAGTTATACCTTATGCTGATGGTGTTATAGCCTGTGCAGGAACAGGAATATTTTTTAGTCAAGATGGAAACAATTGGTTAAATGTAAGTAGAAGTTCTGTAGCAAGTAGTGGTGATGACCACACAGCCTTTACAGGCAGAAGTACATTAACACGTACATCACAAGGGCAAGTTAGCTTTTCTTTATTTGAAGGAGCAGACTTTGATTATGGATTGCTTGTAATTTGTGATGGAGCTAACAAGCCTTACTTTTTTAGAATGGAAGGTACAGGTGCTAACATTAATACAAGAACATTCTTTGGTGGTGAAGTTACTGTAACAGGAACTAAGTTTGCAACACATGGTGAGATACACGATAAACATTTAGTTGTTGCAGGTGTAGAAGATAATCTTAGCACAGTATTTTATAGTAAACTTTTAGACCCCACCGACTTTAGTGGTACTGGTTCAGGTTCTATAACCTTATCAGACCAGATAGTAGGATTAAAAAGCTTCCGTAATGAACTGTTTATATTTTGTGAAAATAGTATATTTAAGTTACAAGATATAAATGGCACACCGGTAGTTATACCTGTAGCCAAAAACATTGGATGTTTAAGTGGTTATAGTATTCAAGAGATAGGCGGTGACCTACTCTTTTTAGCACCAGATGGACTGAGAACAGTCGCTGGTACTGCAAGGATTGGAGACGTTGAGTTGGGTACAGTTAGTAAAGCTATCCAACCTTTACTTACAGACCTTGCCAACAACATTAATAGTTTTATTATTAGTAGTGTTGTTATACGTGAGAAATCACAATATAGATTATTTTATACAGATACTTCAGTGTCTGGAAATCAACAAAGAGGTATTATAGGAACATTAAGACCCAACGGATTTGAGTGGGGAGAAACAAGAGGAATAGAAGTTACTGAGATTGGCTCGGGGTTTAATCAAAATGGTGTTGAAAAGTATTTTCATGGTTCTACTACAGGTTACGTGTATAATCACGATACAGGTAATAACTTTGATGGCTCTTCCATTTTAGCAAGATATGCTACACCAAACTATGATTATGGTGATTTAGGTACTTTAAAAACTTTACACTTTGTAAAAGTATCTGCAAGTGCTGAAGGTGTTGTAGAACCAGATGTTCAAGTTAGATTTGATTATGGTAATACAGATACACCTCAACCACCTAACCCTTTTAATTTAGGAGTTATTAATCCACCAGCTATCTTTGGAGATGGTATATTTGCTACAACAGTATTTGGTGGCGGTAATAATCCTTTAATTAGAGTGCCACTACAGGGCAGTGGACACAGTAATAATTTTACATTTATAAGTGATGATACAAAACCACCTTATACAATTAATGGTCTTTACGTAGACTTTATACCTTCAGGCAGGAGATAAACAAACATGGCAAGTTACACTAGACAGAGTTCGTTTGCAGACGGTGATACAATCACTGCAGCGTTATTCAATAATGAATTTAACCAACTCGTAAACGCTTTTCATAATTCAACAGGACACAAACACGATGGCACTACAGCCGAAGGTCCAGTTATAGGATTAATTGGAGATGCAGGAGAAACTTCTCCAAACAATAAAGTATTAATTGATACTACAAATAATCATATTGAATTTTATGTAGAAGTCTCTAGTAGTCCTGTACAACAAATAAGAATACAAGACGGAGCAGTTATTCCTATAACAGACAGTGATGTTGATTTAGGTACAAGCTCATTATATTTTAAAGATGCGTATATAGATTCTATTACTACAACTGGGAACGTAGCAGTTGGAGGTAATCTTACAGTAACTGGTACTACAACTTTTAACGGTGGTACAATCACTATGGGTGATGCAGCTACTGATAACGTAGTATTTGGTGCTGATGTTGATTCTAACATTATTCCTGATGATGATAATACTTATGATTTAGGTAGTTCTTCACAACAATGGAAAGATATTTATATTGATGGTGTAGCTTACTTAGATGCAATAGACTTTAATGGAACAACAATTACATCAACTGCAGCAGAACTAAATATATTAGACGGAGTAACATCTACTGCTGCTGAATTAAATATTCTTGATGGTGTTACAAGCACAGCTACAGAATTAAATTTACTTGATGGTGTTACAGCCACTACAACAGAACTTAACTATGTAGATGTTTCAACAGCAGGAACTGTAGAAGCTTCTAAAGCTATTGTTACAGATTCAAACAAAGATATAACTGGTGGTAGAAACATAACTATTAGTGGTGAGTTAGATGCAGCTACACTTGATATTTCAGGAGATGTAGACATTGATGGTACTTTAGAAGCTGATGCAATTACAGTGAACGGTACAACACTAGCAGAAACAATTAGTGATACTGTAGGAGCTATGGTTAGCTCTAACACAGAAACAAACATTACAGTAACTTATGATGATTCAGATAATACATTAGACTTTGTTTTACCAGCATCATTAGAAATTACTACTTCTATTGGAGTCGGAGGTGGCTCTACAAATGGTGTAGTTATTCAACAAGGCGGTATTAAAATTAAAAATGGTGGTACTCAGTCTTATGTAGATTTTTATTGTGAATCAAATAATGCTCACTATTTAAGACTACAAGCACCTGCACATGCTAGTTTTAGTGGTAATCCAACTGTAACTTTACCTTCTACTGCAGGTACTATAGCTTTAACAACTGGTAATGTGGCAACAGCTACAGCATTAGCAACAGCACGTACAATTCATGGAGTATCATTTGACGGTACAGCTAATATAGATTTAACTGAAGTTGTTCAAGATACTGTTGGAGCTATGTTTAGTTCTAACACTGAGTCAGGTATTACCGTTACATATGAAGATAGTGATGGTACAATTGATTTAACAGTTGGTACACTTAATCAAAGTACTACAGGTAACGCAGCTACTGCTACAGCTTTAGAAACTGCAAGAACTATACATGGTGTGTCTTTTGATGGTACAGCAAATATAGACCTTTCAGAAGTTGTACAAGACACTGTTGGTGCTATGTTTTCAAGTAATACTGAAACAGGTATTGCAGCAACATACGAAGATGGTGATGGTACAATAGATTTAGTTATAGGTTCTGATGTCATTGTAAATTCTATGATAGCAGACGATGCTATTGATTCAGCTCAAATAGCTGATGGTGCAATTGACACAGTTCATATTGCTGACGACCAAGTTACAGGTGACAAGTTAGCTAATGATATTACAATTGCAAATAACTTAAGTGTAGCCGGAAACCTAACTGTTACTGGTACAACTACACAAACAGGTTCAGTTGTTAGTGATTCTAATTTTACAGGTTTAACAGATGAGAATACAGGAAACACTACAGACTTTGGTTTTTATGGTAAGTATGTAGAATCTAGTACTACTAAGTATGCTGGATTATATTATGATGCTTCTACAGATAATACATTTAGATTATTCTGTGATACTCAAACTGTACCTTCAACAACTGTAAATACTAGTGCTACAGGATATGCTGCTGGTAATTTAATTGTTAATAATTTAACAGGTACAATAGCTACAGCAGCTCAAACAAATATTACAAGTGTTGGAACTTTATCAAGTTTAACAATTTCTGGAGACCTTGCTGTAGATACATCAACTCTAAAAGTTGATAGCTCAAACAATCGTGTAGGTATTGGTAATGCATCTCCGGATGTTTCATTAGACTTAGGTTCTAATACAGACTCAATACATATACCAGTAGGTACAACAGCACAAAGACCGGGAAGTCCGGCAGCAGGTTATTTTAGATATAACTCAACTACAGGAGAGTTTGAAGGTTATACAGATGCTTGGGGTAGCATTGGAGGAGGAAGTGGTTCTTTTTCTACTAACATCTTTACAGGTGATGATAGTACTACAGCCTTTACATTGTCTTCAGCTCCATCAAGTGAAAATAACTTAATGGTCTTTATTGATGGTGTATTCCAAGCACATAACAGTTATAGTGTTTCAGGAACTACTTTAACATTATCTGAAGCTCCTTTAAATGGTAGAGTTATTACAGCTTATAATGCTGAAGAAGTCGCAATAGGAACTCCAAGTGATAACTCAGTTTCAACTGCTAAAATAGCTGCTGATGCAGTAACTGGTGCTAAAATAGCCGATGATGCAATTGATAGTGAACATTATACTGATGGTAGTATTGATACTGCACACATTGGAGACGATCAAGTTACAGGTGCTAAAATTGAAAACGCTGTAACTTTTGCAACGTCAGCAACAGCTCCGGCTGTTACAGCAACTGCTGCAGCTAATGTAACTCAACAAGCTTTAACATCTAGTTCAAATGCTGTAGCTTGGGATGCTGCTGCAAAATCAAATGCTTTTCATCTTACAACAGAAAACACTACAATTTCAGCACCAACTAATAATACTGAAGGTGCTATTATTTCCATAGAAATAGCTCAAGGAGGAACTCCAAGAACTGTTGCATGGAATACAGCTTTTGAATTTGCTGCAAGTACAGCACCAACAATTACAGCAACAGCTAACAAAACAGATATCTTCTCATTCAGATACAATGGCTCTGTATGGCAAGAAGTAGGAAGAGTACAGAACTTAGCACAAACTTAATACTATATGGCTTTTTTACAACGCACAATGAATCGTGGCAGTGTCTCGACTGGGTATGATATTGATAACTCTGTAAAATTTGAAGATGCTAATGACGAGTATTTTACAAGAACCAATGCTTCAGGCACTAACGATAAAACTTTTACAGTAAGTTTTTGGTGTAAAAGAAGTAAGCTTGGAGGTACACAAGAGCTTTGGGATGGTGGAGTTCATTCAGAAGCTGTAAGAATTGGTTTTGGTTTGTCATCAGATGAACTGTGGTTAGATATAGGTAAAACTGCTCAATATAGAAGCACAACGACACAACAGTTTAGAGATACATCAGCTTGGTATCATATTGTTTGGAAAGTAGATACAACTCAAAGCACAGAAGCAGATAGATTTAGAGTTTATGTAAATGGAGCAGAAATCACAGATTGGGCATCTAGGCAATATCCACCACAAAATTTTGAAACTGCAGTCTATTCTGGCACATTAGCAAGGATAGGTTCTTATGATTCAACTTATCATGGCTTTAGTGGTTATATGGCAGAATTTAATTATTTAGATGGTTTAGCAGTAGCACCCACAGAGTTTGGAGAATATGATGATGATAGTGGTATATGGATTCCCAAAGAATACACAGGTAGTTACCCCGGTCAAAGTGCATACTTAGATTTTAAAACTGCATCAGATTTAGGAGCAAATGCAAAAGGCGATGATACTAATTGGACTAAAGTAAATTTAACAGCAGCCGATCAATCAACTGACACACCTACTAATAATTTTTGTACGCTTAATGCACTTTTTACAGGATTTAATAGCAGCGTACAATTACCTACAAATGGTGCAACTCAATATGGATTAAGTGGGGGCAACCAAGACCTTTCATATGCAGGAACTATGGGAGTAACAAAAGGTAAATGGTATTTTGAAAATTATATCAATGAAGTAGTAGCAACATATGGTGCAAGAATTTATGTAGGTTTTCACACATTTCAACAAGATTATGATAATGTTCAAGTAGGAGCAAGTACTAACGGAAATGCACTTGCTGTATGGCAAATGGATGCTGGTAATTATGTTGCATGGAATGGTGGAAGCAGGTCAATTACGGGTAGTTTAGGAACTGTTGACTCTAGTGGAGCAGGTAAGTTTGTTGGGATTGCTTTAAATTTAGATGATAACCAAATAAGTTTTTATTATGATGGTAGTGCAGTTACCAATGGAACAAATTTATCTTTGTATAACATGGGAAGTCAGACTGATGATGGTATTTTTGCAATACCTGTTGTTCAAACTAAAGGCAGTATCCAAACAGTAAATTTTGGGGGTTATACAGGTGCAACAATATCTTCAGCACAATCAGATGCCAATGGTTACGGAACTTTTGAACACGCACCACCTTCTGGGTACTACGCATTATGTGGTAAAAACTTAGCAGAATATGGAGGTACAGCCTAATGGGTAAGTACACAGCAATAGACGATCCATCAGCACATTTTCAAGTTAAAAAATGGACTGGTAATGGTGGAACAAATGCTATCACTCTTGATGGTAACTCAGATATGCAACCAGATTTTATGTGGCATAAAGAACAAAATGATACAAATGGTTGGCATCAATTTGATAGTAGTAGAGGCGTAACGAAATATTTAGCATCTAACTCAAATGCTGCTGAAGGCACTTTTGCAAATTATTTAAGTTCTTTTGATTCTAACGGTTTTACAGCAGGTTCAGGTGATAGTTCCATGAACTCTAGTAGCACTGCTCAATGTTCTTGGTTATGGAAAGCCAATGGTGGCACGACAGCTTCCAACAGCAATGGCTCAATAACCTCTACAGTACAAGCCAATACTGATGCTGGATTTAGCATTGTTCAATATACTGGAACAGGTACAGCAGCAACAATAGGGCATGGATTAGGTGTTGCTCCTGCGATGTATATAATTAAAAACAGAGATCAAACAGGAACTAACTGGACTGTTTTTCATAAAGATTTAACATCTAATGCTTATAGCTTATATTTAAACGACACATCGGCACAAAGTAACTCAGTTGGTTACTGGAATGCAACATCTCCAACATCTACAGTTTTTAGTATAAAAAACACTTCGGGTGATGTTAATACAAATACTGAAGATTATGTAGTCTATTGTTTCGCAGAAAAACAAGGCTACAGTAAGTTCGGCAAGTACACCGGCAATGGAAATGCAGATGGTCCGTTTGTGTATACAGGATTTAAACCTGCTTTTATACTTTTTAAAAAATCAAGTGATAGTGGTGATAACTGGATGATGTATGATAACAAAAGACCTGGATTTAATGTAACTGACCAAGCCTTACATCCAAACTCAAGTGCAGCAGAATATGACAATGCAAATGCAAACTTAGATATATTAAGCAATGGCTTTAAACTGCGTTCAAGTTTTGGTTGGGTAAATCAAAATACTCATACATACATCTACATGGCATTTGCAGAAAATCCATTCGTAACATCAACAGGAATTATGGGTACAGCCCGATAGTAGGAGAAATATAAAACATGGCAACAACTAAAATACCAAGTGAGCTTCTAGCAGACGATGCAGTTGCTACAGCTAAAATTGCGGATGATGCAGTTACAGGAGCAAAGATCGAAAATGCTGTAACAATTGCTACATCGGCTACATCACCGTTAATGGTTGCAACAACAAGTGCACGTATTACACAGGTAGCTTTAACCTCAAGTTCTAATTCAGTAGCTTGGGATGCAGCAGCAGCAGCTAATGCTTTTCACGTAACTACAGAAAATACAACCTTTGCTGCACCTAGTAATGCAGTCGAAGGAGCTATTATAACTTTAGAACTTGCACAAGGCGGTACAGCTCGTACAGTAGCTTTTAATACTGTATTTGAGTTTGCAGCTTCAACAGCACCTACCGTAACTGCTACAGCTAATAAGACTGATATCTTTAGCTTTAGATACAACGGTAGTGTTTGGCAAGAGATTGGAAGAACACAAAACTTAGCACAGACTTAATACATGGAATCACTAGCACGTACAGCCAATAGAGGTAGCATATCTACAGGATATGATATTGATTTTTCATGTAAGTTTGAAGCAGACAATCAAGAAGAACTTTTAAGAACACCTAGCTCTGCTGGTAATAGACAAACTTGGACTGTAAGTATGTGGTTTAAGTTTACAGAACTTGGCATATATCAAATGTTATTTGGCTCCTCAGATACTTATATGTATTTAGGGAATGACGATAAAATGTATATAAACTATCGTGGTGCTGGTACAAACTTCTTTTTAGCCACCAATAGAGTATTTAGGGATACTGCCGCCTTTTATCATTTTGTAGTTGTATGTGATGCAACCAATGGAACTGCCGCAGATAGAGGTAGGTTTTATGTCAATGGTGTAAGAGAGACAGATTATCAATTAAATACTTATCAAAATATGGACAGTGGTGATAGCACACATTGGAATAATACTGTTGCACAATCAATAGGTGGACAAAATGGTTCAACCACTTTTCAGTCTTGTGGCTACATGGCAGAAGTTCATTCAGTTGATGGCTCTGCATTAACCTCTGATAGTTTTGGTGAGTTTGATAGTGATACTGGTATTTGGATTCCTAAAGAATATTCAGGCTCTTATGGAACTAATGGCTTCTATTTAGATTTTGCAGATGCTTCAGACTTAGGTGATGATGAAAGTGGTAATGGCAATGACTTTGCAGAAACAAACCTCACAGCCGCAGATCAAGCGACTGACACACCTACTAATAATTTTTGTACTTGGCTTAGTGATGGAACATTTTTTAATGGAACAAACGATTCAGTTACTACAAAAGAAGGTGGAACAGTTATAAAAAGAAATGTTAATACTCAATGGATAACAGCACATGCCACACAAGCGGTTAATAATGGTAAATGGTATTACGAAGCTAAAGTAATAGCTCAAAAAAATTGTATGATAGGTGCTTCTCCAGTAGATGCAATTATAGGAGCTACTAATAGTGCTTCGTATTTAGGACAAGGAACTGATGGCACAATAGGTTTTCAATTCTCTGATGGTAATTTGTTTTACCACACTGGATATACTAATTATGTAAGTGGCGGTTTATCAACAGATGATATAGTTGGCTTTGCTTTAGACATGGATAATAACAAGTGTTATGTTTCAGTAAATGGCACTTATGTAAATAGTGCTGATCCTGCTAATGGCACTAATGGGTTCTCAATTTTAGATAAAGAATATATTTTTGCAACCGCAACTTATGCTCCAAATCAAGAATATCCATTTAATATAGGTGGCTATACAACAAACACACCATCAAGTGCAGCAAGTGATGCTAACGGATATGGAACATTCGAGTATGCACCACCTGCAGGCTACTACGCCTTATGCACTAAAAATTTAGCGGAGTACGGATAATGGCTTATACAAATATAGACGATCCATCAGCACATTTTCAGACTGCTCTTTGGACTGGTAATGCGACAGCAGGAAATGCAGTTACTTTTGATGGTAACTCAGATATGCAACCTGATTTTGTGTGGTCAAAAAGACGAGATGTTGGATATAGCCATATATTAAAAGACACTTCAAGAGGTGGAACATCAAACAATGACCAACATTTAGTTTCTAATTCAACTGCTGCTGAAAGCACATATACTAATTACAGGATGGATTTTGATTCTGATGGTTTTACATTAGATGGTGTTGGAGATTCAGGCTTTCAAGGCAGTGGAACAAGCATGGTTAGTTGGAGTTGGAAAGCCAATGGTGGTACGACAGCTTCAAATACAGATGGTTCTATAAATACTACAGTGCAATCTAATAGTACTGCTGGTTTTAATATTATTACTTACACAGGAACAGGTGGAGGTGAAACACTAGGACATAATTTAGGCGTAGCACCTGATATGTGGATTATAAAAAGAAGAAGTGGTACAGGCTCTTGGGCGGTGGGTTTTAATGACTCTAGCATCTTAGGTGGCACAAGCGATTATTTAATTTTACAAAGCACGGGAGCAACATCAACATATAATAATTTTTGGGGTTCTTCACCTGCAAATAGTAATGTAATGAGAATAGCAGGTGATGCAACTATTGGGGGTTCAGGTAGCACATATGTAGCCTACGTCTTTGCACAAAAACAAGGCTACAGCAAGTTTGGCAAGTATGTCGGTAATGGAAATGCAAATGGTTCGTTTGTTTATACAGGATTTAAACCTGCTTTTCTTTTGTGGAAAATAACAAGCACAACTGGAGATTGGAGACTAGTAGATACAAAAAGAGGTGTAAATGGAGCTATACCAAGAATTAAACCAAATGCTTCTTCTGCTGAAGGAAGTGCAGGAGATAATGTAGATTTATTAAGCAATGGTTTTAAGTTTAGAAGCACAGCAGCTTCTGCTAACGCATCAGGTGCATCATACATCTATATGGCATTTGCAGAAAATCCTTTTACGACATCAACCGGTGTCCCGTGTACAGCACGTTAAACATTTAACTAACCACTTTATTATAGGAGAAAAATTATGTGGGCATTAGTAGAATCGGGAAGTGTAACCCAAATTTACACAAGACCCAAAGCTATAGTAGTGGGAGATGTTAATTATCCTGCTAATATATTTATGCTTTGGTCAGCTTCTGAACTAGAAGCATTGGGGATTTATAGTGTCGTTTTTGACAATACAAATCTTAAAGATGAAAAGTATTATGTAAATACTAATCAATCGTTTAACTTCGCAAGTGGCACAGTCACTGCAAGTTATGGTACAGCTACAGCTAAACCAATGGATGATGTACTCTTTACAGCACAAGACGAAACAGATGGTCTTGGTACTGAAGGTGAAGTTAAGCAACCGGGTATTCGTCAAGGTCATATAGATACTATCAACGCACAAGCTGGTAATATGTTAGCACCTACAGACTGGATGGTTGTTAGAGCTGCAGAAGGCGGTACAGCAGTACCTAGTTCTATTACAACTAAAAGAGCTGCAGTAAGAACTAAGGCTAACGCTATGTGTACACAGATTACAAATGCTGCAGACGTAGATGCTTTAGCAGCTTTGTATGTATACAACGATGCAACACCACCCGTCAGACCTCTTGGCGAATTACCAACAGTAGAATAACATGGAAATGGTATCACCTTACATTGTTTGGAATGTTCTTATAACTTTGGTACTTGC